>Ga0115569_10001404_pt1 | contig 18627 bp, 20 predicted proteins | sample COGITO_mtgs_1205_2_FD_87295 | JGI IMG/M metagenome (GOLD analysis project Ga0115569, IMG submission 87295) | Pelagic marine microbial communities from North Sea - COGITO_mtgs_120503 | ecosystem: Environmental > Aquatic > Marine > Epipelagic | place: Germany:Helgoland, sampling site Kabeltonne... | reverse complement strand
CGGCTTTGCCGTCGGAAGCGGTTTCGCAGCTATTGCCGCTTTCTGAGGTTTTCTACGGTCGGATTACGAGTCGCCGTTTCAACTCTCGTGCGACCTTCGAGGATCCCAGCGTTCGGCAATTTTTTCCCGACGTGGCCTCGTACTCGGACTACTACGCGGCGCTGGTTGACGCGCTCGACCGGGCCAATATTCGATACAACCGACCGACGCGCGTCGAGCTTTTGGGTGTCGAGGTATCCGAGACCGGTAATCTCATGCTCGACCTTCGATTCGTTGGCCGAAACGACCTTCCGTTGCGCTGGTGGAATACTTCTCTTGCTCGGAAGGACGAGTGGCGCTGGCAGGAGGGGCGTTGGTTCCTGGTTCCCGGGAAGGTCTGAAGATCCGAATCGAAAGCGGCAGAAAGTTGGGTATGAGGAGGATGCTCTCCGGAATGGGCAAAAAACTTCCATTTTTCAAGGTGTTGGGGCATTCCGAGGTTTTCGGTGATCGGAGTCACGCCCGTGCGAATTCAGTGACTTAGAGGGAAAGGCGCACCTGAGGGTGGGCTGGCACGTAGCTTGCTTATATCATGGACTGTGTCCGGGTGACTGGACTGACTTTTGAAAAGCCAAAAAGCTCGGCGAGTTCGAGTGGACAAAAGGTTCGATCAATCGCGACCACCCAGCAGGAGTTCAGGGACCTGCTGGAATCATGTGGAAGCGAACAGGGTGATCGGATCTGATCAAGCGACTGAACGCGATTCGTGCGTCGAGGTATTCGGCACCCGGAATGTGGTCGGCGCTTGGAGCGTCCGCGCGACACCTCGCCGAAATCGAGGAGCATAATCGTGCAAAGAGATCACCAGACTAATCAGACCAAAAAGGCCTGGGATTCCGACCAAGAGCTCGTTGAACAGATCTTGGCCGGTAGTCGAGAACATTTCGACCTTCTCTACGAAACCTATTTTCCGCGTGTCTATCGCTTTGCTTTGAAGCGACTGAACGACCCCGGAGAAGCAGAGGATGTTGCGCAAGAGGTCTTCATGACCTTGATGTCGGCGCTTGGCTCCTACAAGGGCGAATCCGCACTCTTGGTTTGGATCTTTGGTGTCACGCGCAACAAGGTGAACCGACGCTTCCGGCGGCCGAGTCCGCGGCTTGAGCCTCTCGAAGAGGGCGGTGCCCTCGATATTCAAGCGCAGGGTCCCTTCGCGGATGAGACCGTCGATGCGCGACGAGTGTTAGGTCGGTGCGAATACGTGATCGCGAATGATCTGACGCCTTTACAGCGCCGGATCTTCCATCTTAAGCATCTTCGGCAGCAGCCCATTCGGGCTATCGCGACCGCGCTCGGTAAGAGCGAGGACGCCGTGAAAGCGAATCTCTATCGGATGCGGCGAGCTATTTCGGCGGGCACACCCGGCCTTGAGGGATTACTCCGCCCTTAATATTCCCTTCTGTTTGCTTTAGAAGAACACGGATTCCGGGCAGGGTCTGCGTCCAAGTTCAAGCCTCGCTCACCTTCCGACCCTTTCCGTTTGGACCTTCCCGCGGCTCGGGCTCTGCCGAGCCCGACCGGCCTCGACAGCCGTCCATCACCCGCCTCGATGGTGATGGACGACTGTTGCCGAGGAAGGTCCCGCTGGGCTTCGTTCGATTGCCCCTTCGATAGCTTGCCGGTTAGCGACTTGGCGCGGTCTGGAAGTTTGATCCGGCGCCGAGACACTGCAGGTGCAATCGTGGGCGAGCCGCAGTTGAGGCCATTTGCGACCCGCGAGAAGTTTCCGCACAAGTGGGGCCTCACCCGACAGCCCGTCAGACGAGACTGCATCCAGCGTCGTGTTTCATACAACCCGTCGGGCGGCCACCGGTTCCCGGGGGGTATTTTTGGTTGACAAACGTCAGCCAGTTTCTTAATCCCTCGGCATGGGCAGCCTTCCGCCAACCATCGGTACATCCCGTTCCATCACAGGGGGTAGTAGGAACCTCTCGGGAGACGACGCGAATAGGCCCGCTTCGCGAGAAGAGGGCCTGAGGGCGCGAAAGCGTGCCGAGACGCGGGAAAGACTCTTCGAGATGGCATTGAGAGAATTTCGCGAGGTCGGCGTAGGCGCCTCGCAGATCGACCGTATCGCACGAGCCGCCGGGGTGGCGCGAGGAACGTTCTACTTCCACTTCGCGACCAAGGATGATGTCTTGATCGAGCTAGCCCGGCGCATCAGTGCGCGGGTGGCCCGACGAGTCGCCGTTCTCGACGAGTCGAATCCGTCGCTGAGGGAGCTCCTGATGCGCGTGAACGAAGCGATCCTCGATGAACACAGCCTGGTTGGAGAAGCGGACCTACTTGGCGAAATGCTCTCTCTTTACGTTCGGCGCCCCTACGATGTTCAGGATCCAAGTCAGAACATTCCAAGCCTCTCGGATGAGCTGGCGAGCCACCTTCGAAACGCTTTCGATCGAGGTGAGGTGAAGAGTGATCTCCCGCCGGAGCAGGTCGCACTCGTTTTGATGACCAGTCTATTCGGGGTCTACACGCGGATTCCGCCAGGTGAGGAATTACAGCGAACCTGTGAAGCGTTGATCGAGTTACTCGTAAGAGGTCTGTCGGGCCCCACCTAGCCGCAGGGGCCTGATGACTCCCTCGTGGGAACCCGCCGCACTTCAAATCGACTGCCTGCAGGGATCATTTTTGAGAATCTATTCTGATCGATGGGATTAATTGGTTCGTTTCTGACACAAGATGGGTGCTTTGACCACTTTGAGATGACATCAGATATCGGAATCGCGACTGCGGCTCCGAATTCGGGTCCGAAAACCGAATAAATATTTGAGATCGATGAGGCGCATACGGCGCACCTCGTCGACCTCATGGAGGTAGGTCACTCGTGGTGCGAGACAAAATCTGGCAGGAAATAAGGAACTGGCTGAAGCCGGTCCCATATGATTTACCCGCACCGGCAACACCCGAGCGCTCAGCTCCTGAATCGACGGCGGATGAATGGCCGTCGAATGTTGTGCCTATTGTTCAAGGGGGTCGGGGTGTTCGGGGAGCTGCGCGCACGCGGTCTCTAATCGATGCGGCACGCGTGCCGATTCCTGAGGCGAACTCGTCCTCTGGCGTCGCCGCACTAGACGAGCATTGGGGAGACGCCCAGGGCGATCCCGAGCTGCTCGAGTTCCTCGCCTCCGACCTCGACCCGGTTCCGGTAAATCCGGAATTCCGCGAGCGGCTGCGCGAAGAGCTCTGGGAGATGGTGCTCGACGAAGGGCGCGCCAAGGGCCAGTCGCATTCGCTGAAATCGGACGACTTAGATCATTAGCGCGGATCATTAGTCGGCATTGGAGGCGGACCGTCACAACCGGCCTGCCGAGCCAGCCACTGGTGCGGATGACCGCCTCTCTTCTTGGCGTTGCCCCTTCGGGCCACGGGGATTAGCGTAGAGCCATGCGGAATCCCGTCCGCCTCAAGAACTTCAAGGCGCGCTTCCTTCCGCTCTATGTGATCGGACTGGTGATCCTGGCGACGTATTCGCCCGACGCGCGTTCTTTTGGGTTTGCGGCACCGTTATGGATCGCTGGGGCATTGCTTCGAGGGTGGGGCGCTGGGCATCTCGTCAAGAACGACGATTTGACGACCACCGGACCGTACGCCTATTTGCGGCACCCGCTCTACCTGGGCACGATCTTGATCGGGACCGGATTCGCGATCGCGATCGGCGGTTTTCTGAGCGTGCTAGCGCTTCTCGCATTTTGGCCGTGGTTCGCCGGGTACTATTTCCCGCGCAAGGAAGAAGTCGAGAGCAGTCGATTGGCGTCTCGCTACGGCGAGCGGTTTGATCGATATCGCACGGCGGTGCCGGCGCTTTGGCCGCGATGGACAGCCTGGAGCGATGCTTCGAGCAGTATTCCCGAATCAGACGAGGCTCCGGCTTCTGGAGATTCCAAATGGAGGCTCGACCGCTACTCCGACAACAACGAGTTGGGCACACTCCTGGCCGTCATGATCGGTGGCGTCTTCTTCGGCTTGCGAGCCTTTGGATGGGCGGCGTGAGCGAGTTGCGAGCCGGGCGGCCCCCATCGGAGGGGCTGCTATGCCGATCCGAAATCGAAAAAAGCGCCAAGGAGATGCTCCATCGCGGAGGCTGGGGCAATCCCGACGTACTACTCGTGCAAACAGAGGCGGGGCCTGTGGTGGTCAAAGATTTCTCGCCACGGTCCGGTTGGGTTAGACGTTGGCTGGGCCCTTGGAGCCTGCGCCGCGAGGAGCAGGCCTACCGGCATCTGGAAGGACTTGCCGCGGTTCCCCGGTTATTAGGCAGAGTCGACGAACTTGCAATTATACTGGAATATCGTCCGGGGGTGCTTCTGTCGCGTTCGCTGCGCGGGACGCTGCCCGCCGAGTTTCTTCCAGAGCTCCAGACTGGGGTCGAGGACATGCATGCCAGGGGGCTCGTACATCTCGATCTGAGACATAGGAGCAATGTGCTGGCTGGGGAAGACGGTCATCCCGTGCTGCTGGACTTTGCCACAGCGCTGCGTTTTAACCCAACGACCTGGTGGGGACGATGGGCGGTCTCGCTGTTAGGCCGCATCGATCTGCGAGCTCTCGATAAATGGCGCGCACGTGTGGTGTGAGGGCCTGGTGGCGTGAGGATCCGGGCTGAGCGACGCGCAAAGATGAGGGTGTCGTCGGCCTTCGAGAGTCCCGGTGTCTACTCGGGAGGCGCCGGCAACTCTGCTGGGTCTCGAGGTGCGAGGCGCGCGATGTAGTGGCGATAGCACTCGAGGGTGAGGCGGGCGTCTTCGAGCGCGCGATGCGCCACGCCACCGTCTCCGAGTAGGCCGGCGGTCGTAGCGGCTTGTCGGAGGGAAACCGAGCGTGCGGGTTCTCCGGCGATAAGCGACCAAGAGTAGAAGAGCGTCGCGAGGTCCAGAACGTGATAGTCGAAGGGGTAGGGGATCCCGCACTTCTTGAAAGCACGTTCAAGAAAGATCACGTCCATCCGCACGTTTTGTCCGGCGGGAATGACCTTGCGGTCCTTCGGAAGCATTTCAACGATCTCGGTGAGCACTTGGCGCACGCCCGGAGCTTTAGCCCAGAGTGCTTCGTCGTATCCAAAGATCTCCGCAGCTTCCTTGGAGATGCGCTCGGGGCGGGAGCGAACTCGCCACTGCGCTTCCGTGGATTCCACGAGGCGGGCGTCGGTCATGATGATCCCGACTTCAGTCAGGTCGTGAATCTCGACATCGAGACCACCAAATTCACAATCCAGGAACGCGAAGGCAAACTCAGAGCTCAATCGATCATCCGTATGCGCCGGCGTTCGCGGCCGCCTTGGGCAGCAGCAAATTCACCTGCGTTGCAGTGGACTGCCAGTGCGGTCGTTTCGGCGTAATAGAGAGCAGCCGACTAGGCTGGACTGCCACTACGCCTACGCATGGAGCTGCACCTGCACCACCCGGCAACAGTTGTAAAACAGCAGCCAGTAGCGAGGCAGCGAGAAGAAGGATGGCGCTCCCAACGGGACTCGAACCCGTGTTTCGGCCTTGAGAGGGCCACGTCCTAGGCCACTAGACGATGGGAGCGCGCGGAAGCGGGGCGAGACTAGCCGGCTGCTTCATCGACTGTCAACTGTGCTGAATACCGTTGAGGTGAGAAGTCTCCCGTGGTGCGGTTATCCGTCGTGCGCGGGTACCTCGCTGGGGCTCCGATTGCCGAGGGTTGTCACTTGGTGTTGTGGAAAACAGGAATCCCTCAGGTGAACTCACGAGGTAGGGAGTCTGGAAGTCGTCGTGTTCACTAAAGAGTGCAGCGACACTTGCCGATAGACATCATGGTGCGCGCCTTCGGAGACGCGCGTTGCTCTTGCTCTTCTAGAGAAGGGGCTTGGCGGCAATATTCGCGAGAATGTGAATCACCCCACAGGGAGAACGTGATGATTAGCAAGCGCGAGAAACTGTCTAGCGGGTTCACTCTCGTTGAGCTTATGGTCGTTGTCGCGATCATTGGAGTCCTAGCTTCGGTCGCGATTCCCTCATTCATCAACTACCAGCTCACAGCGAAGCGAGCTGAGGCTTTCGCGAATCTTGGTTCTCTGGCGAAATCCCAGAAGTCCTACTTCGCTGAGTACAACAACTTTGTGCCCGTCGCGGCAGAGCCGGGCTTCACGCTTGGTGCGGCTCCGACCACGATTAAGCGCGACAAGACGCCTCTTAATACAGCCTTCGCTGAAGTCGGTTGGGTTCCGGATGGCAACGTATTCTTTGACTACGACACGGCCACGCCGGTGGATCCGTTGACAGGCACCTGTACCTGTACAGAAGCCTGCTTCACGGCTTCCGCCTACGGAAACTTAGACGGTGACGAGAGTCTCTCGGTTGTCCTTTACACGCATCCTGATGCGCTTGGTGGCTTCTGCGAAACTGGTCAGGGTGGCAACCAGTCCCCGCCGATTTCAGGCGGAGACCGCGCATTCAACGAAGTTGCTCGCGTCATGGTCGCAGACGACTTCTGAAGCTCGTTCCAGCTCTCTTTGAGAGAGCGAGGCCGTTCTACCGAGCGGTCGTACCATTGGAGGATGGCGGGGTGTCCCCGAAGCTGATTCAGGTGGCGGCCTTGATTGCCGCGGTATGTGCGACAGGTTGGGTACACGCTCGCCTACCTAATGAGACTCGCACCGATCGTGGTGAGGCTTTCGTTCCCGCACCTCATGTCATCGAAGCCGCATCGCTTGGATTCGATGCGATTCTTGCGGACTACTACTGGCTACAAGCCGTTCAGGTTGCAGGGGTGAATGACGTTATCGATGCCGATACCGCCAGCCATCTAGGCAAGCTCGTGGATGTCGTGACGACATTGAATCCATATGTCGATCACCCCTACCGCTTTGCGGCTGTTTGGATGACACACTCCGAAGAGCAGGTTCGCGATGCCAACCTCTTGCTCGAACGCGCCATCGAATTTCATCCCGAGGACTGGCGGAACTATTTCTACCTCGGCTTTAACCAGTTTTACTATCTCGGAGATTTTGAAGCGGCTGCGAGCGCGCTCGAGGGCGCCGTCAAAAACGAGGGATCGCCCGCCTATCTGCCGCGGCTCCTGGCGAGGCTGAAGAGTCAGAAGGGCGACATCGATGTTGCGGAGATCTTTCTCCGTCAGCTTCTTGTGTCGACTGACGACGAATCCGAGATCGCGAAAATCGAAGGCGCCCTTGATGAAATCGAGATTGAACACAAAGCCCGCCATCTTGATCGGGCCCGCGAGGCGTACCAGCAACTTACCGGATACGACATCCTTTCCGTCGGTGACTTGATCCGCGGGAAGCATAGGGTGCTCCAGAAACTGCCGAGCCCCGAACCCGATTCGATGCCGGCAAGCCTTAGGCGCGGCTCGGTTTGGGAGCTGGACCGAGAGGGCCGAATCGTTTCAACCTATTTGGGTGCACGCTACGAAGTGCACTACTCGGGCATCGAATCGGCGGTTTTTAAGCCTGACGAGCAATCCGAACGACAAACGAAGGGGCCTCGAGGCCAGGAGGATGAGCCACGTGACGGATAAGCGAGAAACGATCGTTCGGGTCTGCGACGTCGTTAAAGATTTTCGCCCGGGCTTTGGCTTAAGGCGAAAACGCATCTTGCACGGCGTGACCTTTGATGTTCATGAGAACGAGATCTTCGGATTTGTTGGGCCTAACGGTGCGGGGAAAACGACGACGCTAAAAGTTTTGATGGGACTGATTCGCGCAACTGAGGGATCGGCTTCGATTCTCGGCTGCGATGTGGCTGAGTCTGAGTTTCGGCATCAGGTCGGATTTCTGCCTGAGAATCCCTATTTCTATCCTTTCCTAACAGCGCGGGAGATCCTTGATTTCTACGCGCGCCTCTCGGGTGTGCCTGCGTCGGAGCGCGCGCGACGGGTAGATCAACTGCTTGGAACGGTGAACCTCGGACACGCTATGGATGCCCGGTTGAAAACCTTCTCCAAGGGAATGCTTCAGCGCGTCGGAATCGCTCAAGCGCTTATTCATGACCCAAAGGTCGTGTTTTTAGACGAGCCCATGAGTGGTCTCGACCCCTTGGGCCGCAAAGAGATTCGAGATCTCATCCTGTCGCTTCGGGCAGATGGGAAGACCGTCTTCATGAACACTCATATTTTGCCCGACGTCGAAATGATCTGCGACCGGGTGGCGATCATCGTTAAGGGACAGATTAGGCATCAGGGCCGAATTGAAGATTTTCTGCCGGAGGCCGGTCGGAAGACCGACGTCGTGCTAGGCGGCTTGCCGCCGGAAACCGCAGATAGTCTAGGAGAACGCTTCGATCTCAAGATGCGGGGGCTTGGCGATCGGGTCGAGCTTCAAGTGGCCGAGAAGGATGTGCATCAAGTGCTTGATTCGGCAATATCTGCGGGGGCGGAAGTTGTGTCCGTTACGCCGCAGCGAAATTCCCTAGAAGATGTGTTTCTTGATGCTGTTCGAGCAGGGGGGGCACCGGAATGAACTCGCTGAGCCGAATCTACGCGCTTGCGAATAACACCTTCCGCGAAGCCATTCGGAATAAGCTTCTTTATATGCTTCTCGGGTTCAGCGTCGTGATGATCTCTTCGGGGGTCGTCCTCGCGACGCTTTCTTATGTCGAAGTTCACGAGATCCTGCAGGACATGGGGCTTGCTGCGATTCGATTCTTCAGCGTGGGGATCGCCATCTTCGTCGGCATAGGATTGATCCACAACGAAGTCGATCGCCGCACCATTTTTACGATCCTCTCGAAGCCAGTCTCCCGGAACGAGTTTTTGGTAGGGAAATGGGCTGGCCTCACGTTCACCGTTTGGCTTCTTCTCGCCCTTATGGCCGGCGCCTTCGCAATTGTGTCGCTGCTTGCCGGCGCGCCGCTTGGTTTGGATCACTTAGTAGCGATTGTATTGATCGGACTCGAGTTGATGGTGGTCGTTGCGATCGCCACTTTCTTCTCATCATTCACCACGCCGATGCTGGCAGCGCTCTTCTCGGTCGGACTCTGGATGATCGGGCACCTCTCTCGCGATCTTCATGCACTTGGGCAACAGTCGGAGGTCGGGACCGTCACGACGATGGCCAATTTTGTCTTCTTGCTGATGCCGGACTTCGAAGTGTTCAATAAGACTCTTGAGGCGGTCCACGGCCTCCCTATTGATTCGGGTGAAATCGGTCTCGCATTCGTATATGCGGTGGGATACACGGTCTGCACTTTGATTCTTGGGGCCATGATTTTCAGCCGACGCGACTTCAAGTAGAAGAAGCGTGGGGGTGCGGTTCCGGGAATTCGTGAGTACGCCTTCGCTTAGTGACGTAACGTACGAGAGGGTCGAATCATTGGGGACGGGGGGAACATGACGATCGAAATCGCGCCGGGGGCGCTACTGCCGATCGCATTGACCCTCGGAGTACTCGTTGGCTCGTTTTTGAATGTCGTGATCCATCGAGTGCCGCTTGAGCTGAGTGTGGTCTTTCCGCCCTCGCACTGTCCGAGCTGCGAGACTGCGATCAAGCCTTGGGACAATGTCCCTGTGCTTTCGTATCTCTGGCTTCGAGGGCGCTGCCGGCAATGCGAGCTTTCTATTTCGCTTCGATACCCCGCCGTTGAGCTTCTGACCGGGCTGCTCTTTAGCGCGGTCGCCTGGCGCTTTGGCCCGACGTGGTGGACGGCGCTCTATTGCGTTTTTGTGGCCGGGCTGATCGCTGCCGCACTGATTGACTACGATCATCAAATTATTCCCGACTCGATTTCGCTCGGCGGGTTGGTTGTAGCCCTGATCGTCGTTCCTCTGACGGCTGCCTACTACGGTCAATCGCTGGGCGGGGCTTTTCGCCAGTCTCTGACGGGGGCGATTGTGGGCGGAGGAGTACTTTGGCTCGTTGCATTTCTTCATGCCCGAGTCTCTGTGGCGATGGGGCGAACATTCGAGCATTGGCCCGGCGAAGGCGAATCGTTTCCGACGCCTGGCGAAGCAGACTATTGGCTTTGGTTTCCAGGGCTCGGCCTTGGGGATGTGAAGCTGCTTGGAATGATCGGGGCTGTCGTTGGGCCCTTCGGCGTGTTGGATACGATCCTGGCTTCGTCTTTGGTCGGGCTCGTGTTAGGCGGAGCTCAGGCGCTTGCACGCGGCGCGCTAGGACGTCCTTTTGGATTCGCTCCCGCGATCGCGATGGGTACTGTCGCGGTACTTTTTCTGCCGCCGATGTGGCTGTTTCAGCTGATCTAGGCCGACCGTAACGGCTCGCTACGGAACTCAGCCTTCAGCTATCCGCGCTTTGATCAGCTCTACGGCTTTGCTGATTCGCGCGACGGCGAGTTCTTGTCCTACGACTTCGACGGTCTCAAAGATTCCCGGGGAAGCGCTGGTTCCGGTCACCGCGACACGGACGGGTTGGGCGAGCTTGCCGAGCTTGAGATCGCCAAGGGATTTGCAGGTCGCTTCGAACGCAGCCTCAAGAGATTCTAACGTCCAGGCATCGAGCCCCTCGAGCACGGGGATCAATGCTTCCAGTGGCTCTAAAGCGACGGGCCGCAGATGCTTTTTGGCTGCGCCTGCTTCGATTTCGATCTCGTCGCATAACACGAAGCGAGCCTTCTCGGCCATTTCGACGAGATGGTTACTGCGCTCGCGAAGGAGGTCGAGGGTCCGGTCGAGGCGATCGTCTCGCTCTACGGGGCCGCCAGTCACGTTTTCGAGGAAGGGCTTCACCGCCTCAAAGAGAGCTTTGCTGGACCGTTCTTTGATGTAATGCTGGCTGAGCCATTCGAGCTTGGCTGGATCCGCCTGCGCGCCGGATCGGCCGACGTGCGTGAGGTCAAATAACTCGACGATCTCGTCGCGGGAGAAAACTTCCTGGTCCCCATGCGACCAGCCGAGCCTTGCGAGCCAGTTGATCATGGCTTCCGGGAGATAGCCGTCAGCCTCGAATTGCTGAATCGAGACGGGATCTTTTCGTTTCGATAGCTTGCGTCCGCTCTCGGCAACGATCAAAGGCACGTGCGCGAAGATCGGAATATCCGCGTCGAGGGCACGATAGATCGCGAGTTGAAAGGGCGTGTTGCTGTGATGATCGGCGCCGCGAACGACGTGAGTGATGCCCATATCTAGGTCATCGACTACGACGGCGAGGTGATAGAGGGGGGTACCATCGCTGCGACGGATGATGCCATCGCCTATTTCGCTTGCGTCCTGGCCACTCGGGCCAAACACCAGGTCGTCCCAGCGAAGTGAACTGTCGCGATCGATTCGCAGCCGCACCGTATGCGTTCCACAATCGTCGCCGTAGTTCTTTTCACGGCAGGTGCCGTCGTAAATCCCCTTTCCGTTGGCCGCGATATCCGCTTCCCGCCGGGATTCGAGTTCTTCGCGGGTGCAGACGCAGCGATAGGCGCGCCCCTTCGAGAGCAGGTCCTCTACGACTGCCGCATGCCGCTCGGCGTTGTCGGTTTGGCGCAGCGGTCCCTCGTCCCAATCGATTCCGAGCCAGCGCATCCCGTCGAGGACGGCCTGTTCCGACTCGCGGGTGGACCGCTCGAGGTCGGTGTCCTCGATTCGGAGCACGAATTCGCCGCCGAGGCGGCGAGTGAGGGCCCAGTTAAAAAGAGCGGTGCGGGCACCGCCGATATGAAGAAACCCCGTGGGGCTGGGAGCGAATCGAGTGCGAATGTTGGTCATGGAGGGCCGAGCATATCGCAGTTGCCACGCATCCTTCGCGTGATTTAGTGCAGCTTCTTGCCCCATCCCCGGCGGCTGCGCTATTCCCCCGGCCACGCCGGTGACCCACCCAAGGGACCGGTTTTTCAACGAGAATCCGAATTTAGCCAGCCCGCAGCGCCGTTTATACGGATCCAGGACGGATCCGTACCCAAAAGCGGTCAAATCGCGGGGCAGAGTCATTCGGATGGATATCATTTACACCGATGCCCGAGTTCCGAATCCAGATCGAGCGGCTAACCGATGAGCAGGAGCGTTTCGAATTCGAAGCGAGTCCCGAATGGTGGTCTGCTCGCGAGCCGGAATCGGAGGAAATACGGGTCTCTGCTGAGCTTCCGTTCCGATTTGACCTCAAGGCGTCTCGCACCGGCGAGGACGTCCTGATTGAAGGTGATTTAGAAGGAAGGGTCCTGCTGGAGTGCGGCCGCTGCGGCAAGCGCTATCCTCATAGGCTTCGTGAGCCCTACCGGCTGGTGCTCGAACCTCATCGACTTGGAGACGATCAGCAGGGGAATCGCAGCACTTTTGACGGGGCAGGCGGTTTGGATCCTGAGGGGGAAAGGGGCCTAGCGGAGAACGGCGTCAGCTTGGGAGAGGACCTCGAAGCGGGGCTCTACCGTGGGGCTGTCGTCGGACTTGACGATTTCTTCGGAGAAGTCATTGCTTTGGCGATGCCGATCCAACCGCTTTGCGATGAGGAATGTCTCGGGGTGTGCTCGCATTGCGGGCAGCCACGCGCAAATGATTCCAAAGCAGGGTGTGACTGCCAAGACGAAAAAATTGAATCGCCGTTCGCGGTGCTAGCTCAACTCAAGCAGCGAATGGAAGATTGAGACGGCTTCGTGAAAGCCTAAATCTAAAACTAATATCAATGTAGGCGGTCGATGAGCCGTCTCTTGTGAATCAAACGAACCCAGAACGGAAACACCGGCTCGACCGGTGAGACAGGAACCCGATCCGATGGCCGTACCTAAGCAAAAGACATCCAAGGCGCGACGCGACAAGCGGCGTGCACACGATCACCTAGCCACACCGCCTTCGAGCACCTGCCCGCAGTGTGACGCGCCTAAGGTGCCGCACCGCGTTTGTGGGAGCTGCGGCACCTACAAGGGGCGAACGATCATCGAAGTCGACAGCGAATAGAGCAGGTTCAGAACTATTCGATGACCGCGATGACTCTCGCAATCCTCTTTCCAGGACAGGCCTCTCAAGAGGTCGGTATGGGGAAGGACGTCTACGCGTCTTCCTCGGCTGCACGCGCCGTCTTTGACGCTGCGGACGCGTCGCTATTAGACGTGCTTGGGACCAAGCTTTCGACGCTTTGCTTCGAAGGGCCCGAGGATGAGCTGCGCAGGACGGAGATCCAGCAGCCCGCCATTCTGACGACGAGCATTGCGCTGCTGCGAGCTCTAGAGGAAGCGGTTGGAGCGGATGTGCTCGCTCCCGCCTATGTGGGCGGGCATAGCCTCGGTGAGTATTCGGCCTTGGTTGCATCCGGTGCGCTCGACTTCGAAGATGCAGTCCGCACGGTCAATCTGCGCGGTCGGCTGATGCAGGAAGCGGTAGCTGAAGGGCAGGGCGCGATGGCCGCGATTATCGGCTCGGCGCCCGAGGTCGTGGCCGAAGCTTGTCTGAAGGCCGCAGAAGCAACTGGCCAAGTAGTCACGCCGGCAAATTACAATTCACCACAGCAGACCGTGATTGCTGGTGAAAAGTCCGGTGTCGAAGCCGCATGTGAGCAGGCGAAAGAGCTGGGAGCAAAGAAGACCGTGGCGTTGCCGGTTTCTGCTCCGTTCCACTGCGCACTGATGGAACCCGCAGCGAAGCAACTGGCTCCCGAACTGGCGAAGCTTAGGTTCTCTAATGCGAAACCTCCGGTGATTACCAATGTCGAGGCGAAGCCAAATCAGGATGCTGCTCGAATTCAGTCACTCCTAGTGGAGCAAGTGACCGCACCGGTTCGATTTAATGACATGGTGACAGAAATGAAATCTCTCGGCGTGGACGGCTTCCTTGAAGTCGGACCGGGCCGTGTATTGTCCGGGCTGATCGCCCGGATCGAACGGCGCGTTCGACGTGCCAATTTCTCTTCTCTCGCGGACCTCGATGACGTTCGTGAGTTGCTCAATGGATCCGCCAGCTGAAAGCCTCTTTGTGAGGGCAAATGTGATCCGAATCGGACCCTACCTGAGGTCCATAGGCATCGTCGGCCGGGGGGGTTGGCGCTAGCCTTTTAATCATTCAGGACGAAGTTGTGGAGGACCCATTCCATGTCCCTGGAAGCACGTGTCACAGATCTGATCGTTGAACAGCTCGGTGTGTCCAAAGAAGAAGCAGTTGTGAACGCCTCGTTTGTCGATGATCTCGGTGCCGATTCGCTCGATATCGTCGAACTCGTGATGACGCTAGAAGAGACCTTCGACATCGAGATTCCCGATGACGACGCTGAAAAGATGCAGACGATCAACGATGCCATCAGTTACCTGAAAGAGCGCGTCGAAGACGCGTAGTAGGCCCGTTCCGCTTTTGCTGAGGCGTAGGTCGCTGAGGCGCAGTCGGGAAGAGCCCCGGTTCCTCTTCGATTGGGAACCTGATGGTCAAGAAAGCTTGCCGGTGCGATTCCTAAAGCCTTTTGACTGGATTTCCGATTTTGAGCGTAGCGATCAGGTAGTTGTGATCTTCGTCGTTCGAACGCCTGACCCGGCGCCGTAGCGGGGCTATCCTCAAAGCCAATCCCGCCCCCCCCCCCAGACCTCCGGATGCCAATCGAGTCGCCCAGCGCGGCTCGTGCGAGGAGCATGGTTTCGATATGCCGAACAGTGTGACCCCTCATCTCGACCAGACCGACCCCGACGTTGCCCGATTCGTTCGCCGTGAAGGCCGACGACAGGGCCTATCGATCGAATTAATCGCCTCGGAGAATTTTGTTTCCGAAGCCGTCCTTGAGGCCGTGGGCTCCGTGCTCACGAACAAGTACGCCGAGGGATATCCCGGTCGGCGGTACTACGGTGGCTGCGAGGAGGTCGACGAAATCGAGACCCTCGCAATCGAGCGGGCGAAGGCGCTTTTTGGATCTGAGCACGCAAACGTTCAGCCCCATTCCGGGAGCCAAGCGAATGCAGCGGTCTACGAAGCGGTCTTGAAGCGCGGCGACACGGTTCTCGCCATGAACCTCGATCATGGGGGCCATCTAACACATGGCAGCCCGGTCAACTTTTCAGGCAAGCACTTCACGATCGTCCCGTATGGCGTGTCCGAGGACGATGAGCGAATTAACTACGACCAGGTGCGTGACCTGGCGAAGCAGCATTCGCCAAAGATGATCCAGTGCGGCGCGACCGCCTACTCGCGCACGATCGACTTTGAGGCGTTCCGTTCGATCGCGGATGAAGTCGGCGCTGTTCTATTTGCGGATATCGCTCACATCGCAGGCCTAGTTGCCTCTGGTGTCCATCCCAGTCCCGTAGGCAAGGCGCACATCGTTGCGACCACGACGCATAAAACGCTGCGCGGCCCGCGTGGTGGTTTGATTCTGTGCGATGAACCGTGGAAGAAGAAGCTTAACAGCGCGATCTTTCCCGGTCTTCAGGGCGGTCCTCTGATGCACGTGATTGCCGCCAAGGCTGTTGCGTTCAAAGAAGCGGCCTCTCCCGACTTCCGAGCCTACTGTGAGCAGATCGTTGCGAACTCTAAGGCGCTTTCGGATACGGTACAGAGCAAGGCATTTAAGGTTGTTTCCGGCGGTACAGACAACCATCTTTTTCTGCTTTCGTTAGTCGGGCGTGAAGTGACGGGCAAGGCTGCCCAGATCTCGCTCGATGCAGCCGGCATAACGGCCAACAAGAACATGATTCCCTACGATCCGCGCAAGCCGATGGTGACGTCTGGGGTCCGAATCGGAACGCCCGCGGTCACCACGCGTGGGATGCGTGAAGCTGAAATGGTGCAGATTGGTGACCTGCTCGGTCGTGTGCTCGAAGACCATGAGAACGCCGACAACCTCGCTCGCGTGCGCGGGGAAGTGGCCGATCTATGCCGCCAATTCCCGCTCTATACCGAGCGCTGGAACGAGACGGACTGAGTCGTGCAGTGCCCCTTCTGCGCGGATGACGGCAATCGCGTCATAGACTCGCGCCTGGCTCGCGACGGATCCGAGATCCGGCGACGGCGGGAGTGCGACGAATGTGGTCGCCGCTTTACGACCCGTGAGCGGATCGAAGAAACACTGCCGCGCATTATCAAACATGATGAGCGTCGAGAGGAATACGATCGCAAGAAGCTTCTTCGCGGTGTAGAACATGCTTGCGTGAAGCGGCCGGTGTCGACCGAGGCCGTCGAGCGATTGGTGGACCGCGTTGAGCGAGGACTCCAAGAGTCCGGGCATAGAGAGGTCACGAGTGAACTAATCGGTCGCCGAGTGCTGGACGATCTATCCGAGATCGATGCACTCGCTGCTGTTAGGTTTGCTTCGGTCTTTCGGAATTTCAGTAGTCCGAGTGACTACGAGGCCTTCTTCGCGGAGATCGAGTCACACGCCGATGCCGTAAATGCTGCAGATGCCTCGCGTGACGAATCGGGGCAGGACGATCCGAACGACAAGGTCCGACCGTTGCGGGCACGAGGATGAGTCCCGCAAGCGCCGGGCGCTCTCGCCGTGGTGCTGCGGAACGCGCCCGGGACGAAAAGATGATGAAGACCGCGCTGTCTGCCGCACGCAAGGGAGATGGACGAACGTACCCGAATCCGAGTGTCGGTGCGGTCGTCTTTCGCGGCGATGAGATCCTCGGCCGAGGAACTACTAAGCCGCCGGGCGGGCCGCACGCCGAAATCGTCGCGATGGAAAATTCACGCAAGCGACACGGAGACCGATCACTCCGCGGCGCATCGATCGCGACGACTCTCGAGCCTTGTAGTTTTAGCGGTCGAACTGGGCCCTGCGCCGACGCTTTGGTCGAAGCGGGAATCACGAGCGTTGCAGTAGGTTGTCTCGACCCACATCCCCGGGTCGCTGGCCGCGGCATCAAGCGGCTACGCGCTGCCGGCATCCAAGTCGAGACCGGCGTCCTAGAAGAGGAATGTCGCTACACCCATAGAGGCTTTCTCTCCGTGATCGAGCGCGGTCGCCCTTGGATCACGCTCAAGCTCGCGACTACCCTCGACGGCCGAATCGCCACCGCCGCCGGCGAATCACGCTGGATCACTGGCTCCGAATCCCGCGCCAAAGTGCACCGCCTCCGAAATGCCTATGACGCCGTGATGGTGGGTTCTGGGACGGCGCTGGCAGACGATCCTTCCCTTACTGTTCGGAGGGGAGATAAGGTCCTACGAACTCCGATCCGCATTCTGGTGGATAGTCGCCTTAGGGTGCCCGCAACGCATCAGCTCTTTTCTGATCCCGCCTCGGCCAAGACCTGGGTCGTCTGCGGCACAGGGGCTCGGGGAATCGCGAAGATGCGAGAGACCGCCGGCTCAGTGATCGAGATCGGGAAGGGCCGAGATCGCAAGCTCGACCTGCCTGAGATGGCGGCGGCATTGGCGGACTCTGGGTTGACGACGCTTTTAGTTGAAGGCGGCGGTGGACTCGCTGCGGCCCTTCTTCGGGCGGACCTCGTGGACGAGGTACACTGGATGCTCGCGCCGAAGCTGATTGGTTCGGAGGGGTTTTCGGGGCTCGGGCCCTTGGCTGTAGATGCGCTCGGCGAAGCGGTTGTGATCGAGCCGCTTGAGTTCGCTGTCCCTGGAATAGGGAAAAATGGATTTACCCAGGCTGGGCCGGATATTCATGTACATGGCCTTATTAGGCGAAATGCGAAGACCGAAGGCTCCGGCCGACGTAAGATATCCCGCCCAGCAGGGCGAAAGGGAACTAAGGCATGAAGGCGATAACGCCGTCAATCGATGCGACAGGATTGCGAGTCGCACTTGTTGTGTCGCGCTTCAATCACTTGATTTCTATCCGCTTGATCGATGGGGCACGGGATGCCTTGCTTGAGCACGGGGCGAAGGCGGAAGATCTTACTCTGTTCTGGGTTGCGGGTGCGTTTGAGATTCCGCAGGCCGCTAGGCGGCTGGCTGAGTCCGGCCGGTATGATGCGATCGTCACGTTAGGCTCCGTCATTCGTGGCGGTACACCCCATTTTGAATACGTTTGTCGCGGCGTGACCGACGGTGTGCGGGAAATCATGAGAGAGAGTGACGTGCCGGTTGGCTTTGGCGTTCTGACTACGGACAATATTGATCAGGCGCTTGCGCGCGCGGGTGGAAGCGACGGCAATAAGGGCGGCGAGGTCGCGCTCGCTGCGGTCGAGATGGCGAGGCTGCTTGCCGGGCTGCCTGAGGCGAATGCTTCGTGAGCGAATCGGGCATCTCGCAAAAGAAGAAGTCTGCGGTGGACGCAGAGGATGCTGGGGGTCGACATCGTGGACGCGAAGTCGCGCTTCAGGTCCTTTACGCGATCGATTTGCGAGAGACCGGAGCGCGTGTTGCTGCGGCGTCTCGCGCGGCAAAGCCTTTCGATCCGCTGCTCCCCGAATCTGAATCGCTGGATTTGCCAGTAGATGCTTCCCCAGTAAATCCAATCGCAGCGAGCGGGCTCGCCTTCGATCGTGTGACTGAGAATTTCGATGTTCCAAAGAGCGCGAGTGATTTTGCGCGATTGCTCGTCGTAGGTGTAGCCGGGCGCGCGGAAGTTCTCGACGAACTCGTTGGGCAGCATTCGAGGAATTGGCGTGTCTCGCGCATGGCCGCAGTCGATCGCAATGTTCTGCGTCTCGGGGCCTTTGAACTCCGAGACACAGAAACGCCGGTCGCTATCGTGATCGATGAAGCGGTCGATCTCGCTCGACGTTTCGGAAGTGATACTTCTCCCGCTTTCGTGAATGGCATTCTTGATGCCGTCGCAAAACAGGTGCGTGGGGG
>Ga0115569_10001403_pt1 | contig 18629 bp, 6 predicted proteins | sample COGITO_mtgs_1205_2_FD_87295 | JGI IMG/M metagenome (GOLD analysis project Ga0115569, IMG submission 87295) | Pelagic marine microbial communities from North Sea - COGITO_mtgs_120503 | ecosystem: Environmental > Aquatic > Marine > Epipelagic | place: Germany:Helgoland, sampling site Kabeltonne... | reverse complement strand
GCCGAAATTTATGCATCCTCCAACGATGAGGAAGTTAAAACTCACCTTAAAATTGCTGAATTAGCAATTGAGCGGGCAAAAAGGTTGGTGGAAAGTAAAAAAGATGTAGTTCTTTTAATGGATTCGATTACTCGACTCTCAAGAGCATACAATGCTGCCTCAGGCAAAAGTGGACGCACCATGACCGGTGGATTGGATGTTCGTGCCCTAGAAAAACCAAGACAAATTTTCTCTGCTGCTCGAAACTCAGAAGAGGCCGGATCGCTGACAATTGTTGCTACTGCATTAGTTGAAACTGGTTCAAAAATGGACGAACTAATTTTTCAGGAATTTAAGGGTACAGGAAATAGTGAAATTATTCTTGACCGAAAAGTTGCTGAGCTGAGACTTTGGCCAGCCATTAATCTGGCATCTTCCGGAACTCGCAAGGAGGAAGACCTCGTAGAACCTGCTATCCTCGAGAAAACATCTTTCCTCAGGCGTGCCATGTCACCGATGAAAGTAATAGATGCCGCCGAAAGCCTTTTGGATAGAATGTCTAAGACAAAATCGAACCAAGAATTTTTAGACTTGATACAAACCTCATAACTCATTGACAAAAGCCTGTATTCTCGACACTTTCTAACCTTCTACATTAATCAATTTCTGGCAACCTTATGCACAATTTCTCTGATCAATGCTTGGATCTAGCCCGCTCACTTCTGGGTAACAACCTTCAGCACATCAACGAAGACGGATCGGTCACCCCCGCACCCGGCGAACAATCTCGAGTAGATGAACCTGGCCATGCAGCACTTGCGATTGGTGAGTTTTTTCGGGCAACTGGTGAAGTTGAGCTAGGAGAGTACGACTTACATGATTTAACAGCACGCTGCGTTACTCAGCAGGCTTTTAATGATGAAGCTAATGACAACGGTATGGCATACGCGTCATTAGGGCTTCTCTCTTTCGGTGCATCCAAAGAGAGGAATGCCGTTTGGGAGCGTCTCTTAGACCCGACCAGAGAACAATTAGATCAGTGTCTTCTATATCGCTCCGATCACGAAGACCATTATCAAGCTTTTAATATTGCCAAGTCAGTTGCTCGTTTCAGTTTCGGACTCACCAAAAAAGATGATACTGGAAAAGTAATCGATCGTTTTGTTGAACGAATTGAAGGAAGTAGTTCAACTGGTTTCTTTGATGACAATAATAAGAACAATGGAGGGGTTTATGATATTTATGGACTTCTATCATTCATTTTTATCAGGCAAGCACTTCAGTTACATGCAAATGTTCATCTTAAAGATAGAAAGTTGCCAAAATTGAGAACCTTTGCTGAAAAGTATCTAAAGATGTTACCGGATATGGTTAGGCAGGATGGCCTAGGTTGGAATTTTGGTCGTTCTGTTGGTGCATATGGACAACTTCATTGTATTAGTATGATCCTTCAATCCATGAGAGATCAATGGATAAATCCCGAGAAAATGCCTATCTACTTGGATACGCTCAGGAAATTATTTCAATACTTTTTCGTTACATATTTAGATCAGGAAAAAGGCGATCTTGTAATTCGGGATGCTGAAAGAAATACCGTTCCAAATCACACAACCAGAATGGCAAATTTCGACGCTGCACGAAACCTTTGCCAATGGTCAAGGTTGGCAAAAGTAATTGGTGGCTCACTTGCTGTCCCCCCCTCTTCTAGGTCCAAAACAGCGGGGCGTTTTGTTATTTTTGATAAATCTCATAAAAAAGAACATGGAGCGTTTTTGTTTAGGGATGAAAATAATGGTATTCAATACCAGCTTCCACTTATCGGACCTGGAAATACAATAACAAGTGATAACTTAGCGTTTCCTTACTGCTCTGGAATTTTTGACTGGCCGGTAAACAAATATCTTCCCGTAATGATGCCTGAACTCACTTTTGGTGATCAGGTTGTTATTCCATCTTATTACGGGAAGAACTGCGTAACAGGTATTGGATTGAAAAAATCATTCTATTTACGCTTCGATCAACCTGATCTTGTTAAAACAGACGGTACTTTCGCTTACGGTATCGGCAGCTGTCATGTGCAATGGTCATTCGGCGACGGGCGCGTACAATCTGAATTTACATTTAAAGTCAAAAATCAGGTGACTATGGATAGCATGAGATTAGCACTCGTCATTGGCTCACCCCATACTTCATACAGGCTCGGAACAACTATTAGGCAGGGAGCCGAGGGACTGCGTGCAAATGTCGAAACTGATGACTTCCAAGCTACCTGGGGAAATTTTGAAACCGTTACTGAAGATCCAGATTTTCGCGGATATGCTGGTAATATCCATTATGTTCAGTACCTGGTTCGAGATCATCCACTGGTTATGAGACCTGGCCAACAATACAAATTGGTACTATCTTATCAACCCGATATTGCATTTGCTGACGAATAAAAGCTGAATATTTTTCGGCTCTCGATTTGAGAAATTAGTTAAAATTTTACCATGCTCTCAGCTCGTGTAATACCCTGTCTTGATGTCGACAATGGCAGAGTTGTAAAAGGCATAAAATTTAAGGATATACGCGACGCCGGGGACCCGGTTCTCGTTGCCCAGGCATATGAGGAGCAGGGTGCAGACGAACTGGTTTTCTTGGATATTACTGCATCAAGTGATAACCGTAATACAATGATCGATGTGGTTAAAAAAACGGCTGACACATGCTTTATGCCATTAACTGTTGGTGGCGGTATCAGAAATGTCACTAATATGAGAGACATGCTTCTTGCAGGAGCGGATAAAGTTAGTGTCAACACCGCCGCAATTCTAAATCCTGATATTATTAATGATGCTTCCAAAACATTTGGTAACCAATGTATTGTAGTCGCTATAGATGCTAAAAAGAATACTGACGGGTGGACTGTATATACTCATGGAGGCAGGAAAAATACCCAATTGGATGCAGTAAAATGGGCACAGGAGGTTGTAAGTCGTGGTGCTGGCGAAATTCTTCTTACCAGTATGGACATGGACGGCACTAAAAAGGGTTACGATCTTGATTTAACAAGGACTGTAAGTGAGGCGGTTGAAGTTCCAATTATTGCTTCTGGAGGAGTTGGAAACCCAACTCATATGGCTGAAGGTATAAAAAGGGGGAAAGCTAGTGCCGTATTAGCTGCCAGCATTTTTCATTTTGGGCAATGCAGTATTGCCGAAACCAAAACGGAAATGAAAAAACACGGCATTCCAGTCCGCTTATAGAGTATTAATTTAACTCTTAGTCCAAGAAGCAAAGGCTGCATTGCCCATGCTGTCTATATCTTTCTTCCCAGCCTTAGTAATCACATGTCCATCGGCATCAAGTATTACAAGATAAGGAATAAATTCAACCTGAAGGGAAAGGCTGATATTACGGGCTACATCGGATTGATTTTTTAATGCGAACCATGGCATCTTATATTTTTTCATATAATTTGCCTGTGCTTTTGAGCTTCCGTCAGAACTGATAAGGACAACTTCAAAATTTTCTTTGTGCTCTTCCTTAAACTTTACTAACTTTGGTGTAAAACTTCTGCAAGGTCCGCACCAACTAGCGGAAAAATAAAGTCCTACATACTTCCCTTTTAATCGATCAGTAGATACTTCATTTCCATTCGTATCCAATAATGTAAGGGGTAACGAAATTTTATCTCTCAGGGGAGCCGAACTATTCGTGCTATCATCTGATTTTTTTATTTTTGAAAATAGTTGAATTGCACAACTAAATATAATCAGGCTTCCTATAAAAAGAATTGCTTTTGAAGGCTTATTCATAGGATTGAATATAAGAAATTTCACTAATCGAACCAAGCATATTACCCAACGCTTTTAATAATCTTTTTCGGAGAGTAGTTTAGAAAAATCATCAAGATAGTTTTGGGAAACTTCCTCCAACTCAAAATTTTTTGCTTTTATAATTGTCTGTTTGGACAAAGTATTATTTTTGTTCTCGGATTGCATCGCTTTTGAAAGAACTGATGTAAGAGAATTATCAGGGTGTTTGGAATTAGGATCAAAGACATAACCATTTTTATTGTTTTCCACCAAATCCTCGAAGCATTTAAGAGCGGAAACAATCGGAACACACCCACAGCTCATTGCTTCGAGAACAGAAAGTCCAAATGTTTCACCCCTTTCGGCAAGGGAAGGGTAAGCAAATATTCGAGCTGTCTTTAACTCTTTTTTTAATTCATTCTCAGAAAATATAGGATCTAGCAATTCTATGAACGAACTACTCTCAGAAATCAGTTTTCTTAACTGGTTTATAAACTTTCTTCCACCTCCCCCCTGCCCTGTTTGCCATGGACCACGAATAGATAGTTTCCAATTTTTACGAATGTCTGGCGATACAAGATTAAAAGCCTGGATCAATTCAGCTACTCCTTTTTCCGGGTGTATTCTACCCAAATAAAATATCTTTAAATCCCGTTTTAAATAATCAGGCTCCGAATCAGTTTTCCAATTCAGTGGGTACGGAAGAACAGAAATCTTTTGCCTGCCAGTCGTAATCTCTTTTTTTACAGCTGCTCCAATTGCTTTAGTCGGTACCTGAAAACAACAAGCCTTTTTGTAATACTTTAATTGTCCCTTGGGATACCTGCCAACATGTACATAAATTTTACCAAATTTTACTTTAGGTAAAAGAATTGGTGCCCAAAATGCATGGGTTACCAAAATATCAGCCTCTGGTAGTACTTTTAGTGCACGGATAACATAAAACAATTCTTTTAATTTAAGTAATACTGCATTGTTAACCGAATTAAATCCGCCAACTCTTAGATGCCGCACATTCCCATTTTGTTCTTCTTCAGGAAGTCCATCGTATTTTCGGGAAACATGGGTTACTTTATGACCTTTAGACGAGAAGCTCTGCCCTAACGCGTCCCAGGCTTTCCCAATAGCGCCTCCCTGTAACGCAGGGATGGGAAAAAAGGCTCCGTGCAAAATTGTTATTTTCATTTAAGGGATATCCAGTTCAAGTACCTTGCAAATATTCTTCACTGTTTTTTGGATATGAAGTTTACTTTTGAAACACAGGCCAGCATTTGAATGCATCTTGGCATGTTCATTACGAGACCATTTTTCAATTAAAGTATTAATTCCATGCTGGTCATTCTTAGCAACAATACCACAATTTGAATCAATTACTTCGCGCCAAAGATTTACTTTATTAGTTAAAAAGACTGGGGTTTCAACTGACAATGCTTCTGCAACAACCATGCCATAATTCTCTTGATGAGAAGGTAGAATTAACGCATCAGCACATCGTAAAGCACCCCACTTTAAATCACCATCTAACATGCCAGTCCAAATAATTTTTTGGGGTAATTTTTTTGCTAAATTTTGTAAATATTTTAAGTGCTTATCTGATTTATTTATCGGTCCGGCTAAAACTAAAACCTCATCCTTAGACGATTTTTTTGAAAAAGAATTAATCAGTAAGTCCACTCCTTTTTTGGGGTGAAATCTACCCAAATAAAGAAGCACTTTTTTATACCTTAGTTTTGGGTATTCGGATAAGAAAGTTTCACATTGTTCAGCACCATTGTTTGGCGAGTTTTTAACCCCCAACCCTGTTACCATTTCTTTACATGAATATGGCCAGAAAGTTTTTTGGGCAAGGGTTCGTTCTTCTTCGGTGGTGAAACAAAGTGCTTTTGCATTTCGAACAGCTTTACCCTGCCGCAACCACCAATATATCTGTTTTTTTATATGTTTTAATCGATAGGTTCTCTTAAACCAAGGATCTAGCATACCATGAGGAAATAAAAGATAAGGAATCTTATACTTTCTAAAAACATGATAAGCTTCTATACTTGGCCACTGCCATAAGCCATGAGCAATAATGAAGAAAGGTTCTTTTAATTTATAGTCTCGATTATCTGATACCTTGGAATCAAGCCCAAGTGAGTTCATTTCATCGTTTAAACGATTTACAGCTTCAGCGACACCACCATTTGTCGGATCAACAGAATGAACTAAGTGCAAAACATTAGTCACACCGAACTACTTAGATAAATAACTTAGAAAGATCCCCTTGCACCCGTACTTTGTACTGTATAATTTGAACTATCTTTATGATGATAAATCCATCCATTTTCATTATGACTATAAATATGTGGATAAATGGTTTGTCCGGTCCATAACCAACCGACTTTTTCAGAATAAAACCAAAACTCCATCGGAGATGCACCGACGATATAAATCCATTTTAAATCAGTATGGTAGACCCACGGGAAAAACTTATCCATGAAAGACCCGAACCAACTTTCACTTTTCCAGTTTGGTGCATTATCAATAGGGTCGGAATTTGACCAAATATCATTAAACCTGGAGGTATAGCGGTAATTTTGAATTACGAACTCAATTATTTCTCGAAGAGATTTTTGAGTAAAAGAAGAAAGTATAGTTTCATCCAATGGAAAAGCTTCTTTTTTCCATAATGATATTAAAATCGCCACCTGTTTAAAAAGGGTTTCCCTATAATTTTCAGTATAAGTTATGTAAGAAAATCCATTTGTTTCAGTTTCTTTAGCAAGATTGTAAATAAGCTCTACTGCACACTCACCTCCACCAAAAAAGTCAGGTGCTATCGTATCCCGCCTGGGCGGAGAATCAAATGGAACATCATAATCCGGATTAGAATCAAGTTCCCAATAATTGCCTTCAATGCTTGACCAATAATTAAGCATTTTTACTGAACCTTGGTTCATTTGTAAAAAAGAAGGATCCTCTCCATATTTATTTTTTAGACACCTTTCTACAAAAGATCTACGATTATGACCAAATGAAATTTGTCTGCCACTTGAAGCAGAACCAACCAAGTAAGGGACTGATTCAAATTTTCTTCTATATTTTTCACTTGTTAAAATACTATCAATAAATGATTTCAACCACATTGGGTTCGTTAACATTACATCCTTTTGATCATCATAATGATCTTTGTATTCAAGATAATTTAAATGCCAATCTCCCATCGCAACATAATTGGCTGCTACTAAATCTATTCGATATTTAAACTCATTTCGTTCCATAAGAAATTCAGTCCAATCAACTACGGGCGTTTCACTTGTTTCACTTATACTTTCAAATAATTCAATTTCTTCCGTAGTAATATTTGTATCATCCAAATCACTGAATATCTCGAGGGCTATGCTCTTATCATCAACCCATGGCATTGGTGTATTAACCGTCATTTTGAGGGTGTTAGAAATAAATGTAGGCACATGACTTTGAATGGTTTTAAGGGTGCCAAAAAATTCGACCGATATGTTTCCATCAGCCTCTGCGTATCTTTGGAAGTCTGCATTAAAAGAAGCAAAATAGTCAACCGCTTCAATCATTCCACTATTTGTTACTGTAAAAGCAGGTTCAACCTTTGCGATCAATATACCGTTAGCTAGGAAATAGCCGGTGTTTGCATTTTCTAATATGTTTGGTGCACCACTAAGAGAAACCTCAACTAAAACTTCCTGATTATCGTAGACTGTACCATCTGGTTGTAAAATGGTTTCTTCTGAGATTGAAAGTTGCGCCTCAGGATATAGGGTTACATGATCTATAGTTCCAATAGTCTGGGCCATTATGGAAGCCCCATTCATTGATACACCCTGAACAGAAAGTACCCAGTCATTAAGAACTGTGAGATTATTATCATTGAAACTTTCGGGACGAAAATTAATGTTGTATGGCGGTTTTTTATCGCTTCCTATATAGCTACCATTTAAAAAGAAGTTCACTTCTTTGATGTCAGACCTTCTTCCATTCACATTGGTGAATTCAGCTGATGCATTTAAAACTGAACCCCTAGTTAACCTTGTTCTAGATGGCCATAACTCTCTAAGTGGACGATGATTCAAAGGTGAATCTGATTCGTAATAAGCATCATTGTAGTTAGAGGCTTGTGGGTCATTAGCAACTCTAAGTAAAGCAATCTGTGCTTCAGTAAAAGGACCAAGGATTGGATCAGGGTTTTCATTTGTTAATCGAAAAACAGGAATTGTTACAACTCCTGCCTCCCCACTAAAGCTAACATTTGAGTCAGTTGATTCATTTTCATCATCATTAAGTCCCCTAAATAGAGTAACATTCATTACTTCATCAGCAAGTATGTGCCAAAATAATGTTCTTTGTATAATAAATATTGGCTCTTCTTCAACAACTGGATTAGTCATTAACTCAACTGAAAAAACATCTGGATCTTTTTCTTTAACTTTAACATTAAATTTTTTACTGTGATATTTATTTCCAAAATTATCTTCAACGATAATTTGTATGGTTTCCATTCCAATTCTTTGACTTGAGTATTCGAGAATAAATGATTGAGACTTTGAGACACCTGAAGTCGATGAAAAGTCAAACATTTGATTATCTACATAAAGAGAGGCTTTTTTTATGAAACCATTTCTTAAATTTACATCAAACATGACTGGCATTTTCTGACCAACTGGTATCTCATAATTTGTTTGATCAAAAATTATATTATTTAAAATTATATTACCATAAGGTTCAGAAAATGCATTAACTTTTAAATCTCTCATTAAAATATCGCGACCATCAGGGATATTTTGTGGTGTCTGAAGATTTGATACACCATGAATTAGTCCTGCAATTCCTTCAGAATCGGAACTAAAGAAAACATATCGTCCATTCCCGCTGATTGACGGAAATCGGTGAGAGGGCATTTCATCAATAAAGTTGTAATTAGAAGGAAAACCATAACGGCTTAAGCTGATTCTATGATTAAATTTGGTATTATGATCATAAACATAAATATCATCTGTCGATAAATCCTTTTGAAACTGTGTACTTCCAGTAACGCTCTCTACCTCAGAAAAACCATATATAATTGGTGTGGGAGAGATTCGAACAGTTGCATTAGAAAAACCAGCACCCTGAATTAACATGTTAGATTTAAATGTTGCTTTCAATGCAGAGGGTAATGAAGAAATAACATTTCCGTTTAGTGCTTGAATCGTAAATAAACCTGTTCCGGAAATATCATCACTAATTTGGGGGGCTTCTAAAATTGATTTATTTGTATCTGGGTTAGTCCACTGCTGATTGATGTACTTTATAATTTGGGTCTTCATTGCCGAACTATTCAAGTCAACTCCGACAGTAAAAGGAGGAGATGAAATATTGCCAAAATCTAAAATAATTTCCCTATTGGCATCGGATATGGTAAGCGTTTCACCTAAAAGACTACTTGGACTTATAACCTCAATATCTATGTGTTGCTCCAAGTAAACTTCTCCGTTTAGACCAAACTTAATTAAATCTGAATCAATCTTTGCATCTGGACGAAAATCCCCGTCTAAATCATCTCCATCTCCATCGATAATAAACTCTAATTCACCGGTATATGTCTCTGATTCATATGAATACCCTATTCCTGAATCAGTCATTCTTATCCTATAAACTGAAGCACCAGATCTATGGTCCATATCAATAGTACCAGCTGCGAAACCACTGCCATTAACAGCATTTTGTACGCTAACAATAGTGCGAGAAAGATCATAATTCGCACCAGGATTATGAATGATAATAGTAACAATTTGTCCCTGAGAGTCAGCTAAATAGGAAACAACAGCACCACTACCAGAGCCAGAAAGATCCTCGACTAATAAATCTCCGTTAACGGGATACCCAAAACCACCGTTTAAAATTTGGATATTTCCTATACCACTATATAAAACAGCTTCTGCTGTTGCCGACCTAAATGAGGAATTTGGGAAAGATTGGTGATTACTTGCAATCAATTGCTTGGGTAGAAGGTTAGATGCTAGTGTTGAATAAGCGATTGATGTACCATTCATATCTATACTCGGTTCTCTGCTTCGCTCATCACCTCCTGTTTGACTCCCATTCACACCATAAGTGGGTTGAGTTTCACTAACCCTTATAGACCCGAATTTACTATCCTTCGCCCCATTTAAAATAGCATCTACATTTATTCTAAAAATATCCCCCCCTCGATGGACTAGACGTGCATTTAAAGAGGCCAATTTGGATGGAGAAGGTGAGCTAGAATCGGGCACAACCTTAATAGTTGGATCAACATACCCGAATCCAGGAGATAGAATCTCTACATCCACAATTTCTCCATATGCATTTAAGTTAGGCTGTAAAACAGCACCACTGCCGTTGGAGTCAGTGATTTGTATTTCTGTTCCTACCGTGTAACTTAATCCAGATTTTAATATTTCGACTTCAGCAATACCTTTTGCAGAAACCATATTCGATGCACTCGATTGAAAAGCTATAGTAGTTCCATCAAGGCTTATTACAGGTTGAAGTGTATTTCCATATTTTGGTAATTCACCCAAGTTTGTCCGCCCGGCTAAGTAAAAAGTGTCTGCATTCCAAAGAATTACATCAGAAACATTATTATCATCATAAAAGTTATTTAATTTCAGGTCAGTAGCTTCAGTAGTAAAAACTATTTTAGTTCCTGTTTGATCTATGTCTGCATCAAAACTCCATGCGTTTCCATTGGTAATTTGTTTAATTGTCCCCAATCCGGTTCCCAAGTTATGATCAAACTTGAATATCTGTCTGTTTCCAAGAGAGGTAACATTCGAATCAAGATTAGTGGCTTCAGATTCAAAAACTATGAATTCTCCGTTCTTGGAGATTGCTGGATAAAAACTACCCCCATTACCACCCTCTCCTGTTGCGGAATTGGAAATTTTTGTTAATTTACCAATATTAACATTTTCTGTACCCAAACCTGAAGCAACCGAGTTTAGCGATTCCAAATCAAAGATAAAAATATCAGCATGATTATTAAAATCGTCCGGGACTAAATTCGATGCTCTTGAATGAAAAACTACAAACCTACCATCAGCACTTATTTTGGGTGCATAACTTGAACCATTTGGTGGAGTATTTGACGCAACTGTATAATCAAATGGGCGGGAAGCGAGAATTAATTCATTTGTGGAAATAATTTTAACGAAAATCTGATTTACACCATTGTAAAAGGCTTCAAAGGCGACAATATCGCCATTTAAATTTGTTGATGGTCTGTTGTTACTCTCAGAAAAATCAAAATCTAATGGCAGAAATTCGTATGGTTTTGTATCATCCGATATTAGTGAAATATCTCCTTTGTTAAAGGAACGAATAGATATCTCAGGTGTCTCTGAAACAAAATAGTTAGTACCAAATGGATCAGTAATAAGTAGATAATAATCGCCTTCAAAATTATCGGGTAGTTGTTGAACCCAATCAACAGTAACTGTACCATTAACCTCTAAATTAAGACCGAGTGCATTTGGACCTCCACCAAAATCAATTCGCCTTAAAAGAAAATCATCAGAAGTAATCCTTTTATCTTTAGAAAGACAAACATAGGTAGAGAAATCATCGAGGTTCGATACGATACCAGTACCTGTATTTTTGAAAATTACTCTAAATCGGACAGGATCAAGTCCATGTAATGTTTGACTTGAATCAAAGTCAATTTCTGCCCTGAATGAGGCTTCTGCCTGGCCTCGGTCTATTACAATATTATGAGTAAATGTATTATTGGCACGATTTGACTCAAATACATTACCAACTGGATCAATAGTTATCGTAACATTGATATCATCACCAACTATCGATGTGGGTATAAAAACATTGGATATGTTAAAATCAAGTGCTGTATTTGCCTGAATTGGCCATTGTGGCATGCTTGCAACCAATTCTTGTGTGGGAAAAATGGTACTTACAGGTCTTTGGCCTGGGATTGTTGCATCTATGCGGAAAAATTGAGCAGGCTCTGACTGAGCAGTAAGTGAATTATTGAGAATAGAACCAGTAATATCTATATACTCCCCAGGGCGAGCGATATTAGGTGAAATAGGGTCTGTTGCATTAACAACTAAATCTGCCAGTTCTAGCGTAAAGTCATCACTGTTATCGGGTTGTGCTACAAACGAAGCTCCTGCAGAACTTACTTGTATGGAAACTTCCCAAGTAGTGCTAGCATTTGCCCACTTGTTTCCTTCGCTCCATGAGAGAGTAAAAATATTATTATCAATTTCAAAATTACCACCAAGACCCAAACCGTCTAGGTAAATTCCATCATATTTATCTAATTCATTACCATTTGGATCAGACAATGTAATTGAATAATTAATTGGAGTACCGGCAGGAATAGCAGAGCCATTTGCATCATTTGTAATTGTGCCACTAATTGAAAAAGGTGTACCAAGTTGAACACTTACTAAATCCTGACTAGTCTTGGTAAATGACAAAATGGGTGTCTGTGAATATACTTTTACTACAGAAAGTAAAAGACTCAGAAAATAAATTTTATAAATATTTTTCAACGCTCTATTGATAATTAGGGGTACCAAGTACTAGTTTGATAGTTATAATATTTCAATCCACTGTCTGTTACTTTCCAATAATTCCATCCCGTTGAAGAGATATAAAAATAGGGATAAACCCCGTTCTTTGTCCACCACCAAAACTTAAATTCTTCATCCCAAAGCCAATATCCATCTGCACTGTCTGAACTAACATTTAACCATTTGTGAGAAGGGTGATAAATCCAAGAATTCTTATTTGAAAAAAGAGGCCCAAGCCATGACTGAGTCCATCCTGGACTTCCATCAATTGTAGTCGCAGTCAAACTTAGTTTGTTATCAAAAGTAAGATTTCCGGTAATATTAGCAGTCATTCCCTGTCCATCAGAAATAGAGATTTTTAATGATATGGTTTGCCCTGCCTGATGAAGTAAGTCATCCAAATCATCAATTTTTAATTCACCACTACTTGCAGACAACGAAAACGGGCGTACTTCATCTGCATCTAAATCTGCATTCGCAGACTGAATCGAAAAAGACAAAGTATCTTCGTCCCCATCTGTAGCTGGAATTGAGAAAATAAGTGCACCTGCACTCCACCTATCTGATCTTATAGTTACATTAAAATCCTGAGCTACTGGTGGAAAAACATTAATGGTATTAATAAGACTACTCAAATTTGAAATATGACTCGAATCCACTGTTAAAACCAATTCCTCAAGGGACGGTGTCGACGGGTCAGGATTGGTGTATTTTTCAATAATGGACTCTTCTATTGCCTGTTGATTTTTTGCTAAATTTTTGGCCAATAAGGCTGGCGTTCCATTAAAGTTCAAGCTTTCACTCTCAAGTACGTCATCTGATACCTCAAGCAGTGTTACCGCATTTGAAATTTGGCTGGTACTGGCACTCGGTAATGAAGTAGTAAGCGAATTAATTAAAACATTTCTATCATCTAACGGATTTGTATTTGAAACTGACATAGTCTTAGCTAATTCATTAATTAAAGAACTTCCTGCATCCCATGAATTTGTGGTTCCAGCAGACAAATTAATCGCAAGTGCATCTGCTTGTTTCATGAGATTTGCCAATCGAGCCGTGGCAAGCAAAACTTCTTTTGCAGATTCATTACCATCCAACGCTGCGGCCAAAGGATCAAAGATTGTAGGATCTGATGTTAATCCAAAAGCTGTTTTAACTTTTCCAATCGCATCGCTTTTTGAGAGATTATTGTTCGAATCCATTATTGAAGTAACTAATGTAGACAATGGACTGACAACGGTTGAAGTCGGATCTGCTTCATAACGACCGGTAAAATTACTTTCAATAGTCGGGTCGTAACCACCTGTTACAATAATTCTTGCTTCATCCGGGTCTAATACCTGATTATCACCCCATATTGCACTTAATTCAGCAGTTGTTAACTGCAAGTTAAAGCTGCCCGTTTGGTCTGTAAGAATCGTACGATTTAAGTCATGATTCCCATCAAAATTTCCATCTGCAATCGAATCAAATATCACGGTTGATCCGGATAGGTATCCATCAATAGCCTTCCCCGCAATTTGGAAAGCTGGCTTCTCAACTATGATTTGCAATTTTAAAGATTCAGATGAATTGTTAGCATCGTCCTTAACAGAATAAATTATATCATAAGTTCCGGTAGTGTTAATATCCACAGCATCAATGCCTGTAATAGAAACCTTTTCTGTTATTGGACCATCCCGATTGTCGCTAGCTGCATGGATGGGCAAACTATATAGCTCCCCTTTTAAAATATAAATCGGTCCATTGTTTGATAGCGTAATTGTGGGAGCAATATTATCATGTTCTTGAATGGTCAATTGCTGGGTCCTCCGTGTTACTCGATTTACGGAATCCCTGACACTGTAAATTATCTCATAATTACCAGGTGGTGCTGTGGAAGATATGTTCCATATGTTTTCCAATTCAGACTTAGAGCATATTGTTGAGAAATTTCCCTCTACAATAACTGTACGATTTTCTTCTAGGCCGAATAAATTCAATTCTACAGCTTTTGCTCCTAATGAAACTGTATCACCTGCAAACTGAGTTATTGTATTCCCGTTATTAAAGAGTGGTTCAATTGTAGGCCGAGGCGGATTTGCATTATAAATTAGGGGGTTAAAACCTGCGGTAACAAGAGCAGGTATAAGCTCAGTTGAATCCCAATATCCGTCACCATCCGTATCTTTGTTTCTAGGATTGGTGGGATAAGGATTCGAGCTTGAAACTTCGAAAGAGTCATTTAAATCGTCACCATCTGTATCGAACGATAGGGGGTTTGTTCGATATTTCCATTCTTCAGAATCACTTAATCCATCCTGATCGGAATCTAAACCAGTTAATGTATGCCTGACTGTATAAAAATACTGATCCAACCATTCTTCCTGAGAAGTTAGCTCATTGCGTTGTGATGCAACAAAACGAGAGCTTACATTTTGATCTGCAAAATATGCCACAATTGTAGCCCCTTTGTTTTTAAGATTTGAAAATAAACTCAAAGTAGTTTGTGACCCTGACAATGTACTTAATATTGCCGTCTTATTAGGATCAAGAACATCAGATGTATTGTCATCAAAAATAATTTCCCATCTTACAGATTCAGAATATTTCAAACCGCTCGTGGAATTAAGGTCATTTCCACTCTTATCAAAAACAGTAACAGTAAATGTCATATTCTGATCCGGATTAGAATTTGTTGAAATTGGTACTTCTAAAGCATTATTGGACCCGTTTGCCTGTGGAGATAAGCTCAATGTGTACACAACTTCAGGAGTGTTCACGCCTCTATTCCCTCCCCAGTAGCTATTGTTGGAATCTAAATAGTCAAAATCCTGTGAAAAGTCTATTCCACTTATAGTTGATGCATAACTAACAGTAAATTTGTCATTTATATCAAAAGTACTTGAACTTACCGTATCGTTTATTTGAATCACCAACGAACCATCGGCAGAAGAAACAGTAGCTGTAAGGCTAGGTACTCCTTTACCAGTATTTGAAGCGTAAGGCTCAATTCTTATTAACTGGTTAATCATAGTAACATCTTCAGTTTTAAAACCTGCACCTATGCCATGTAATTCCTTATCCAAGTGAATTCCTTGGCTCAAAGAAGAGTGATACAACCGACTACCCTCACTCCATACCAATGCACTCATACCATTTCCTGCCCCATCAGCCTGTAAAGTTAAAGGAGCAAAACCTGAAACATAAACGGATCTTGATACTGCCGTTGGTTTAGAATCTGGCCTAAATGTAATGTCCTGAAATTTTTCATCTTCCATTATCACCGCAATATTGTAAACACCGGGGTCAAGGTCAGTAACCACGTAATTACCATTTGCATCCGTATGAGCTACATGAGTCCAATTTTGATCGGTTCCCCAATTTAGTCCAAGCATACCATCTTGTACCAAAATCTCCCCACCCATGGATAGACTATCAGAATCTGACAAACCGTAGTATAATTTATTGGGAAACCGGTCATCAACAACCAAATCAAAATAAGTCTGGTCAGATAAAAAATTATAATCTACCCCACCATTTAACCGTATAAATTCATTACTTTGATTTTCATCAGTAAATTTAACTGTATCAAATGAACTATCAAAAACTGTGCCACTTGTCTGTTCCTTGAAGAGGGACATTTTGCTAAACGCACCATTTATTTCAACACTTGGCTGGGCAGTAAATGTACCTCTCCATACATCGTATTTTAAATTATCTGCCTTAGCTATATCTTTTTCAATATATGTTCCGTTTGTATCTAAATTAAAATCGGTCAACCTGAATGTACTGAATGCTTTTCCTCTTGCGGGTAAAAATTTTGGGAAATTTGCGTGAGTGGCATTAAATTCAACGGCGGGAGTATCCGAATTTGTTATTTCAACGCTTAGAGATGCATCCTTTTCATACAACCCGTAATCTATAACTTTAATATCCAAAACTCTATCCCCCCATGCATCTTGTAGACTTGGTGAAACTGGAAATTCATCATTAGGTTCATCACCTGGAAAATCTTCGTTGGGTAGTCTTGGACTTACACTGGGTACAAAAAAGTCTTCTCTTGGTTTATTATTAGGCATGTAGGAAATGTCCCACATCAATGTCATTCTAACCATCTCTCTCATATTTAATATAGATGGATTTTTATAGTCGTATGTATACGGTCTTTCAGTAAAGCCCTGCCCCGCTCCACTTGGTCTGGTAACTATATCAAGCTCAAGATTTTTAATACGATCATCGTCATAAAATATTCTCGTTATTTTTCCTTCGCGATTAAAAACAGGTATTGCATCAACCAATCCACCGGTGCCAGAAAATGCTAAAGTGGGAGAGAAATATCTACTCCCATTTTTATCAATTATAATTTCCCGAATTTTTCCATTCTCCGTAATCGCTGAACATTCCAAGTTAAAAGACTTAAAGCTATCATAATCTCTGTGCGGATCATTTATTAGTTTAAAGGTCTCAGCACCACCTGGGCATGAGTGATGTTTAAAATTTCCATTCCCATGATCATGATCAAGTGGGCATAACTCATGAGCATGACCATTCCTCCACTTTAAAAGATCATCTTGTGAAAACCTGTATTTCAAATCTTCTTCACCAGGACAGTTTTGTGGTGGTTCATTACCAATTTGAACATGACCGCATTGCGAGAAATTTCCCTCTTTATTCTGCCTTGATTGAGTGCACCTCCACCCTGGTTTATTTTGTATCTGGGGCTGAGTTAATAAATCTGGAGGGGTCGCATAGACTTTTATATAGGGGTCAATATATCCATTCCCACTCTTGGTAACTATAACTTTTGTAATATTACCATCTACAACTTTTGCAGTTGCTTCTGCCTTGTCTTCGGCAGAAATATCAGGTCTTGCCCTATCAAGAATTTCAAACCAAGGAGTGGGATATTTGTATTTACTCCAAATTTTATCGGTCAAATCAACCTCGGGTTCCATAAGTGCACCACCTAAGTGAAGCTCAACTGTGGCATTTTTCTCTCCCTGTACCAGAGCACTATTTTTAACAATCCGAGCTGTTGGGGTTTGGTTAGAGTCTACATTCCTATACCCACGTCCATAAAACTCAGATTCTACACTTATAACTTGCCCAATATCTGGATCAATGGTTGCGAATGCAGTTGCCCCCATTCCGCCACCGCCAGTAATATTAATACTTGGACTAAATTTATATCCTATCCCAGGATCTATTATGTTATAGTCTGTAATACCCAAATCAGAATCAAATGAGATAGCCTCGATGACTGCCCGTCTAAAGACATATCCCGGAGAGGAATCACTATTATCATAACCGCCTAAAACCTCAATTTTTAAAGGAACCGAATAACCATAACCTGGATCCCGTACCTCAACATGTGATAATGTAAGATTGAAATCTAAATTTTCAGGATAAACATCATGGTTAGGGTTATTCCAATCTAAGTAAACATTAGGTGCATATAGCCACCCACCGCCCCCTTTTTTAATAGATAAGTTTGTAACTTGATATAATGAATTATCCTCAACATTGTTACGTTGTTGATCAAGGTTGGAGGCTTTGTTAATGGGATTTAATTCCGGGGCAGTTCCATTGCTACCATCACCATCTCCGATGTAATAAATACGATCAGAATCAATCGAATAATATCCTTCTCCAGACTGGATTAATTTAAATTTCTTAATACCACCGTTTTCAACAATTGCTTCAAATTTAGGCGGTCTGTATCCTTGACCATAAATGCGAACGGCGGATGCAAAAAGCCTCGCTGAGATTGAATCCAAGGGCTTGTCTTCATACTCAACAATAAAAAATAAGTTATTCGTTCGGGACAAATCATTCCATTGTCCGATAGTTCCGTTAGGCCATACATCAATAGAAATAGCTAAGGCATCTTGATCCTGAAAGTCATCTGGTTCTTCTGTCCCAGATGTCCCCCAATTTTGAAATCGTCCGAAAACCTGGTTACCCGAAGCATTTCCATCCCAAAACTGTGTTCCATTTCCTTCATTTTTACCATCCCATGTCCAATTACCTTCGTTTGCAAAATCATTACCCCCGATCCATAAATATGCACCCCCACCTCCATCAGCCGCCGATGTGTCATTATTGGTTATGCCAGCATTTAGAAGTAATTCACCCTCGATTGCATCTTGTTCAGCGAAATCGTTGATCTCAACTAATTTTCCACCCCATTGTTTCGCCAGGGATGCGGCATTTGCCCAAGACTTATTAATCTTAACAATTTCATAGGTGGAATTGTTGTGCACAAAGGAATAAATGGTATCGCTATTCAGATCGCTATTCAGAT
>Ga0115569_10001402_pt1 | contig 18630 bp, 16 predicted proteins | sample COGITO_mtgs_1205_2_FD_87295 | JGI IMG/M metagenome (GOLD analysis project Ga0115569, IMG submission 87295) | Pelagic marine microbial communities from North Sea - COGITO_mtgs_120503 | ecosystem: Environmental > Aquatic > Marine > Epipelagic | place: Germany:Helgoland, sampling site Kabeltonne... | reverse complement strand
TATAGTGTTTGGCGCACACTGCACCTGGCAAGCTTCAGTTGCTCAAAGCCAAGCACAGAATAATTAAATCCCCATCACGCGGGGAATGCTTGATATTCTCCGATTCCGAAATGATTTTGAGACAATGACAGGCACAGACGAGAGCAGCATCAAACCCACCGACTTGCGCGGCATCCTCAAATACGTCCCGATGTTTCGCGACCATGTGTTTGTGATCGCGCTGGACGGTAGCCTAGTCGCGCATGAAAACTTTCAAAATGTACTGCTCGACATCGCGGTGCTGCGCTCGCTCAACATCAAGATGGTGCTGGTGCATGGCGTCGGCCAGCAGCTGAACGCACTGTCCGAAGCGCGTGCGACCCCCATTACCAATGCCCACGGCGAAGGCCCTACCGACTCGAGCACGCTGGAGCTGGCAACCGAGGCCACGGCATTAGTCAGCCTGCAGATCATGCAGGGGCTGACGCGCAACGGCCTGCGCTGTGCACTGAGCAACGGCGTGCGCAGCAAGGAAGTCGGCATCGTCAAAGGCGCGGACCAGCTCTGCAGCGGCAAGGTCGACAAACTCGACATCTCCCTGTTTAACAGCCTGCTGAATGCCAATACGATCCCCATCGTTACGCCGATTGCCTTTAACCGCGAAGGTGCCTCGCTGCGGATTAACTCCGACTTGCTGGCCGCCGAGCTCGCCGCACAGCTCGATGCCTCCAAGTTGATCTACATGACCTCCCACGCCGGTATTGAGGTCGACAATCAGCCATTGACCAATCTCCCCGTGGGCGAACTGGAGGCCCTGCTGCAGAACGCACCGGACAGCATCGCCGACCGACTGTTCAGCAAAGCCCAGCATGCCGTCCAAGCGATTCATGCCGGAACACCGCGCGCACACATTCTCGATGGCCGCCTGTTCGGCGCCTTGCTGAATGAAATCTTTGATAAGGTCGGCATCGGCACTATGGTGTACAGCAATGACTACCAATCGATTCGCCGCGCCGTTAAAGCGGACGCGTATTCAATTTACAACATCACCCGCAATGGTGTGCGCTCCGAAACGCTGCGCGATCGCTCGCAGCCGGCGATTGAAGCCGACATTCACAACTTCCTCGTGTACGAAATCGATGGCAGCATCGTCGGCTGCGTCCACCTGCAAAGCTATGACGACGACGCAGTGATCGAAATCGGCAGTGTCTATGTGCAGCCCTTCTATCAAAACAAGGGCGTGGGCCGGCGCATGGTCGAATATGCTGAAACCGATGCGACCGAGCGCGGCGCACGGCGCGTGATCGCACTGACCACCCAAGCGACCAATTTCTTCGTCAAACTGTGTGGATTTGATGAAGGGCAATGCGATGATTTACCAGTCGCACGCAAGGCCGATTATCTCGAAAACGGGCGAAACTCAAAGATCCTCTACAAGGATCTATAATCCGAGGCAACACAGCGCGCGATGAACCTCTACCACACCACCGACATGCACGGCATCTCTGAATTGAACCCGAGCGTGGCCCGTATGGATGAACTGATCGAACAACTAGATGAGCCAAGCATCGATGAAGCCGCGCATCCGGACCTCGCGTTGGTGCATGATGCCAGTGGCTGGTCGATCACCCTCTATCCCAGTGGCATTGCGACGCTGGAGAATTTCGAACACGCGGATGATGCCCCGCGCTATCTGCGCGACGTAACGCGCGACAACGCCCTGCTGCTATGGCGCGCCCTGTCACGCGGCGAAATCGATGCGCTGCTGCAGCACCCTTGGCAACGCAACCAATCATAAGGCTACGCACCGAGCCCAGTTACGGCCGCATAAGCCAACAGAGCGTGACCACATAATCGCCAAAAAAGCGGTAGCGAAACTGCATACGCGTGGCCGCCGTCCTGAGCGTTTCCGGCAAATAATCGGCCACCTCGACCACTGCCAACGCTTGGTTCGTGGAATCGATCTGAAACGCCAGATCCTTAAAATTCGGTTGTGCGCCCCACACGGGATATTGCGCTTTAAAGAAGGCTTCCTTGGCGCTGAACAGCAGACTGCCGAAGCGCTGGCTCTCGCCGACAAAGGCGGCCTCTGCGGCATGCACCACACGCTCCATCGCACGCGAGCTGAGCCGGTTGGTCTTCTCTAAATCGAGCCCCAGACCAGCCAGAACAGCTGCGTTGGCGGCGACCGCGCAGCACAAGCCACGTGAATGCGAAATCGAGCCCAGCACACCACTCGGCCAGACCGGCACCCCATCGGCATCGGCCGGTAACGCGACCGCGGCTTGCCCCAAATCGGCCAGTGCGGCACGGGCACAGCGGCGCCCGCCGATGAACTCATTGCGGCGGGCACTCACTGCATCCACAAGGTGCTGCCCCTCCTCTGCAAAGGCAACAGGCTCCACCACCTCCGCAACGACAGCAGCCGACGCACAGACGCCGACAGGCACGAGCGCTTGTAAGGCGGCGTCGAGTTCATTCATAGCGGTCAGGTCAGGCACCTGAAAGAGAAAATCAATTGACCTGCCATTCGCAAGCTTGCGGCTGAACGAAATTTAGAGCCGCAACAGTTGCCAGGATTCATCTATTCTATAAACCGTAATGCATGCCTTGGTATTTACGAATGATCATCGTTGCATGTGGCGTCTTGCTGTTCAACGCCCTACCTGCACAACAAAGAGAATCTGGCGTCTGGCAAATATTACACGGCTGTCAGCTAGTGGATGCCGCCGACAACCAGGGCGACCGGTTTAAAGTCCAGCATGCGAACCAGACATTCAGCATACGGCTCTACTTTGTAGAGAGCCCTGAAGCCGATGACAGCGACCTGGATCGGGTACGCGATCAAGCGCGCTACTTTTCTTTGCCGGAGACGGACATCATTTCGGCTGGCAAGGTCGCTAAAAAATTCTCTGAGCGCTTCCTACGCGGCACCTTCACTGTCATCACTCAATGGCAAGACGCCCGCGCGAGTAAAGCCCCGGGCTACTTCGCGCTGATTGAAAAAGAGGGCCGTCTGCTGTCAGCAGAATTGCTTCAACACGGCGCCGCGCGGCTGTATGGCATGCCAACGCAAAGCAGCTGGCCCGGCGGTCTGGCGCCCCGCGCCTATCTTAACGTGCTGAAGCAACACGAGCGCACAGCACAACGCACCGCTGCAGGCATCTGGGCACAGGCCACAGCAGCCCCGCAGTTAGCTGCCCTCACCCAACTGGGCCACACCCACAACACTGCCACAACGGCGCCGCAGGACGTCGCACTGGCGACCTCCAGTCCGACAGGAAAAATCATTTTAAATACCGCCGATGCGGCTGCGCTACAATCACTGCCCGGCATCGGGCCGGCCCTGGCCGCACGTATTATCGCCGCACGTCCGCTCTCGACGCTCGATGCGTTGACGGCAATCCCCGGAATCAGCGCCAACACGATCGATGCCTTTCGCGCTTGGGTACTAGTCGACGCGCCGCCCCCACCGCCGTATACCGCCGCCTTTTATCTGGCCGACCGCGCGAGCTACCTCAACCGCGAAGTCACCGTACACGTCACCTCGGTGGCGCAGACCGATCTCGCCGCGCCGGCGAGCTTTCGCGCGGTCCGCTTACACACCACATACAACGGCGCGGATGGCGGCGCGATCGATACGTTCATTCCAGATGAATTTTATGACTCTTTTATTCAATACTATCGACAACCGGGGCGTGACCTCACCGCCCTATTGTTTCAATATGATAGCGACGTGGTCCTCGTTTATCGACGCAAATGAGTCGATAAACACGACCTGAGTGTTATCCAATCCTCCTCACCCCCAGCCCCTACCCCTATGAGCTTAAACGACTTCAACCACTACCTAATTCAAACCGGCCAAAACGACAACCTCTCCGAGGTCGAATCATCCCCGTGGGAAGATATACCGACTAGCAAGAAGGTCGCGCTGGAAGAATTGAGCCAGCTGCATCTGCGCCTCGCAGACTTGCAACAGCGCTTCCATGTCGACCGCCGCAAAAAGCTATTACTTGTGCTGCAAGGCATGGATACCAGCGGTAAGAACGGCACCATCAAGCATGTCTTCCGCGGGGTGAATCCGCAGGGCGTGCACGTATCCAGTTTTGAAAAGCCCACCGGTCGCGAATTAGCGCACGATTATCTGTGGCGCGTGCACAAATGTACGCCGTCCGATGGCGAGATCATGATTTTTGACCGCAGTCACTATGAAGATGTGTTGGCGGTGCGCGTCAACCAGCTCAAGCCGGAATCGGTGTGGAAGAAGCGCTACCGGCACATCAACGATTTCGAGCAATTACTGGTCGACGAAAATACGATCATCCTAAAGTTCTTCCTGCACATCGACCGTAAGACTCAGAAGCAACGCCTGCAGGAGCGGCTCGATGTCCCCGCCAAGAACTGGAAGTTTGATAGTTCCGATTTGGTCGCACGCAGTCAGTGGCCAGAGTATGAGAAGGCCTATGAAGATGTCTTTGAGCAGACCAGCAAGCTGCACGCGCCGTGGTGCGTGATTCCCGCAAATAAAAAATGGGCGCGCAATTTACTAGTCGCCCGCATCGTGGTTGCTTGCCTAGAAGACCTACACCTCAGCTATCCGACAGTCGACTACGACCCTGCGCAGGTTCAAATCGATTGATTGGCCTCAGCGCCTGCCGTGGGGCTCGTCCGTCACAAGCGGGTGGATGACGGCAAGGCAGGTGACGATGCCTTTGCCGAGAATGGCAAAGTGGCAAACGCGTGCGAGGTCATTGCCGCGAATTAAAAGTGGGCACGCAAGTTGCTAGTTGGTCATATCGTGGTTGCTTGTCTGGACGACTAGCACCTTCGCGATCCACCAATCGACGACACCGCTTAGCAGCTTGAAGTCGATTGATTGTAACATCCACAGCTCATGGCCAACACTATACCACTCATACATTCCGCGCTCCCTGGGCATCGCAACGCGCTGCAATCGGTGCGCGAAATCCTGCTCGCCAATGCCTTGATGATCGGAGAAATCCCTTCACCCACCGATGCGGAGGAAGAACGCATCACATTTTTAAGCAATCGCTTCACGGAAGATGGATTAGACAACATTTCGATCGACCAAGCTGGCAATGGCATGGCGATCCTGCCAGGCACGATCGGAAAAAACAACATTTTGGTCTGTGCGCACGCCGACACCGTGTTCAGTGAAAAAGTCGACCACGCCATGTCAGTCGGGCCCAACAGTATCAAAGGCCCGGGCATTGGTGATAACAGCCTCGGACTCGCCGCGGTGGTCACGCTGCCCGAAATCCTCAAACGGCTGGGAATCACTTTCGAAGACAACCTGATTCTAATGGGCTGCTCCCGTAGTTTGGGACGTGGCAATCTGGGGGGCATGCGCTTTTTCCTCGAACATAATAAACGCCCGATTCGCGCTGGAGTGTGCATCGAAGGCATTGAGTTAGGACGGCTCAGCTATGCGTCCATTGGCATGCTGCGAGGCGAAATCAACCTGCAAGTGCCGACGAAATACGATTGGACGAAATTCGGCGCTTCGGGTGCCGTCGCGATTTTGACAAAGGTCGTGCAGCGGATCATGGAAATCCCGATTCCGATGGAGCCAAAAACAAAGATCCTGTTCGGCTCGATGAGTTCAGGCACTTCGTTCGGCACGCAGCCCACATCTGCGAATTTGCGCTTTGAAATCCGTAGTGAGCAAACCGGCATGGTCAGTAAACTGCGTGATCAGATTGAAGATATTATCGACGAAATTGCCAACGGTTCGGACACCCGAATCGAGCTGTCGATAATCGCCCAGCGAAAGCCCGGCGGTTTGCCCTACGCGCACCCGATGGTTAAATCAATGCGTGCCATCCTCGATACACTAAAGGTGAACCCACGCGTGGAACCCAGCGTCGGCGAGCTGAGTGAATTAATCAACAAGGGGATACCGAGTGTCACCTTGGGGCTCACCAAAGGGACCCACAAAAACGAATTGAATGAATCGATTGAGATCACCCCGACCTTTGACGGGCTGGCTCAATTGGTCGCACTCTTACAATCAATCGATGGAGGCTTCTGCGATGAGTAATAAAATTGAAAAGTGGCTCGAAACCAACACCTTTCACCACGGTGAGTTTTGGGACATTCTGGAACTGGTGAAGGCGAAGGAGGAAAAAGGGCTAAAGATCTCCCTCTGTATCCCGACACTGAACGAGGAAAAAACGATCGGCAAAGAGATCGTGATCTTTCGCTCTGAATTAATGGAGCGCTATCCCCTGATTGATGAGTTTGCGGTGATTGACTCTGGCTCCGAGGATAATACCTGCGAAGTCGCGGCCTCATTCGGTGCCGACGTCTACCGTGCCGCGGATATCCTGCCCGAAGTCGGCGAAAAGCGCGGCAAGGGTGAAAATCTGTGGAAGGCGATCTACCAATTGAAAGGCGACATCATCGTCTATGTGGATGCGGATATTAAAAATATCCACCCGCGCTTTGTGACCGGCATTGTGGCGCCGTTGATCAAGAACGACACCATCAAATATTGTAAGGCGTTCTATGATCGGCCGATGGCCTATTCTTCCGGCATCCGCTCCAGCGGCGGCGGACGTGTCACCGAAATCCTGATACGTCCGTTGTTCTCGCTATTTTTTCCCGAACTGACTTCCCTGATCCAGCCCCTGTCCGGAGAGTTTGCGGTGCGCCGCGAAGTGTTGGAGCGCATCCCCTTTCCGATTGGTTACGGGGTCGAAACCGCGCACATTCTGGATGTGTACAAGGAATGGGGGCTCGAAGCCTTCGCTCAGTGCGATCTGGACCAGCGCATTCACCGCAATCAAAGCACCAACGCGCTGGGCAAAATGTCGTTTGGCATCTTGCAGACCTTTCTTAATCGGCTGAAAAGCTACGGCATGGTCGATCGACTGCCCGAATTGTCGACAATTTACCGGCAGTTTCAGGCCGAAGGAAATCGCTATGAACAGCTCACTCGCGAGATTGTCGAATACGAGCGCCCGCCAATGATTACCATCCCCGCCTACCGCGAAAAATACGGTATCACCGAATGAGTACCCCACTACGCATCGCGATCGTCCACCACCACTTAAAACGCGGTGGAGTGACCCGAGTGATTGAATCTACTCTGCGTGGCTTCAAACAACTCAAGCAACCACCGGCCTGTGTGGTCCTGTGCGGAGAGGCACCCAACAATGCCGAATTCCCCGGCGCCTGCGTGGTGGTCGCTGGACTGCATTACAGCAATGCGCAGACCACGACGCCCTCCCCCGAAGTCCTATTCGAGCAACTGCGCGGTGCGGCTCGTACCGCGCTGGGGGGCGAGCCGGACATTTGGCACATCCACAATCACTCCCTGGGCAAAAATACTGCGCTACCGGGGCTGATTGCCCTGATGGCCGATGCTGGCGAATCGCTGCTCCTGCAGATGCACGATTTCGCCGAGGACGGTCGGCCGGACAACTACCGCCTCAATCAAAGCGATGCGGCGTATGCCAGCCGTCTCTATCCAGGCGCACCACATGTGCACTACGCGGTACTCAATGCGCGTGATCGCTCGTTTTTTAAACACACCGGCGTTGCCAACAACCAGCTACACCTGCTACCCAACCCAGTCGAAACCAGTCAACTGCATGGCAATGTGCCGGCCGCCAAGATCAAGCAGATCCGCCAGACATTAGCCGCACAGCGGCTGTTGCTAGCACCAGTTCGAGCTGTGCGACGCAAGAACTTCGGCGAAATCCTGCTGTGGGCCGCCCTCGCCCCCGTAGGCGATGTATTTGCCACCACCCTCGGCCCGACCAATCAAAATTACACGGCGGCCTATCAGCACTGGCAGGCATTCGCGAGCCAACATAAGTTGCCGGTCCACTTTGCCATCGCCGAACAATATCCGCACTGGGAGTTTGAAGCGATCATGCAGAGCGCGGATGCTATCCTCAGTACCAGTATCGCTGAGGGCTTCGGACTCGCTTTTCTGGAACCTTGGCTGTTTGGCAAGGCGATCGTCGGGCGCAATCTGCCGCAGATCAGCGGCGATTTTGTCGCATATGGTATAGATCTGAGTGGGCTCTACAGCGCGATTGGTATCCCCAGTGAGTGGATTGACCTGACAGCCTTGCGCAGCGCGATTCAGTCCGGCCTGAACAAAGCGTACGCGGCGTATGCCACCCCACTGCCCGCGGATGCCGTCGAGCTGGCGATGGGCGCGATCCGGTTACCAGAGGACCGTATTGATTTTGCTGGCCTGAATGAAACATTACAGCAAGCGGTGATCGAACGACTGGTTGGCGACAAAGCGGCGCGCCAGTGCATCACCGACGACCTGACCGCCAGTATGGCTGGCGAAGACACAATCCAGCACAACGCGGCGATCATTCGAGCGAGCTACTCAACCGAACATTACGCGCAGCATCTGAGTGAACTGTACCAAGACATTGCGCAGCAACCCGCGCATCCCGTTCGAGCGCTGGATGCTCAAAAATTACTCGGCGCATTTTTGAAACCCGAAAATTTCCGCCTGCTACGCACTTAACGCATATGTCGAAGGCTCACTGGATCGATCTCATTTACAAACGCCGTGCAACCGAAGCGGTGCGCTTACCAGAGGACGCTGTCCCACGCTTACAGCGACTGGCTGGAATACGCGCGGTCGTGTTTGACGTCTATGGCACTTTATTTAGTTCCGGCGTCGGCGACATCAGCCTAGCTGCCGAAACCAACCGCGATGCGGCATTGAAAGCGACACTTGAGGCCAATGGCATCCGCCTGAGCAGCGCCGCACAGGACATTCGTTTGGATGATCGTCTGCATGCAAGCATTCATCGGCATCAGGATCTGCGCCGCGCGGATGCCATTATTTACCCCGAAATCGATATACGCGCAGTGTGGGCTGAACTGATTCACTCACTGGTCGAAGGCAGACTGATCGAAATCGTCGCTGCAGAAAACATCGAGACACTGGCGGTGGACTACGAAAGCCGCGTCAATCCGACTCAACCGATGCCGGGTCTGAAGCAGATGCTCACCAACCTGACTAGTCGAGGCGTGGTGATGAGCATGATCTCAAATGCCCAATTCTATACGCCGCTGCTGTTTGAAGCCTTCCTATCACAAAACGCCGCCTACTTTGGTTTTTGCATGGATTGCGCAGTGTGGTCGTACGCCGAACGGGAGGGCAAACCATCGCCGCGGCTGTACCACATCGCCGCGCAGCGCTTCAGGCAGCATCACAACGTACAACCACACGAGATCCTCTATGTCGGCAACGACCTCAAAAACGACATCGGTCCGGCTCAGTCCGTCGGCTTTAAAACCGCACTCTTCGCCGGTGACCGACTCTCGCTGCGCCGCCGTGCACAGGACCCCGATTGTGGTGCGATTCGAGCCGATCTCGAGATCACCCAGCTAGCGCAGATTGTAGACTGTATTTAAGCTAAAATCAGCAATCAAACGACGACATAGCCGACAATCCGGACAAAGCCTACGTATACAATGCCTGGGCCAAAGAGCGCGAACTGCGAGTTGCCGTTGCTCCCCTCCGCGCTGTTTACGAAAAGCGACCGAGCACAAAAAATGGGGGCGACGGTCTCCAGTCTCCCCCATGAAACGATTGATCAACTCCAAGCCCCTCGCAGGGGTGCCGACTAACGACCAGGAATTGCCGCCTCAGTCGTAAAAATCGAAGCTGGCATGCCCTCCTTGTTGTACAGATTCGAAGCTGAGGCGTTCTAGGCTCATGCATAACGTACCACCGTCGGTTCGGCGATGTCGCGGATGCGACACCGTCACTTTGTTTTTACCGGTGATTTCAGCATTGGCCCACTGCCGCCGACGGTTCTCGCCGGCGGTCGTTTTCGCCGATTCCGCCCAACTGCCGGTCACGGAGACACAGTTTCTCCCGCATCCGCAAGGCCCCTGACGGGTACCTGGGTCTTGCGTTGAATAACCATATTGTCAGCAAAACAGAGCTGCCGATTGAACATCAGCCACACTGACTAGTGGCGCGGCAACTGCGATCAGAGCCAGCCACACGACTCGTTCTATCTTCACCTTTATTGTATGCATCATAATGAGTTTAATACCTAATAAAATACGGCCTTTGACAACAGTCACAACAACCCGATCACCGACCCAAATTGCCAAGCAAGAAGTGCTCTCAAAACAGCTAAACAAGAAGTGAAAAAACTGGGCAAGCGCTCTCTGTAGTGCCACGCGATTGCGCGCGTCCGCTCTCAGCAGCTGCCACATGCAACCGCATTTAAACGGTTCATATGACTGCTTTCTTATTTTTTTGCGTTACGAACGTATCAAGCATTTAGTTTCTTTACTAGTTCCACAAACCACCCCAGCCGACACGAAAGCCTTCGCCACTCAACCGAACAAGCGTTCGCAAATACAAGCACCATGAAACACCCCTCACGCCGAGACTTCCTCAAGTCATCCGCGACCTTTGGCGCGCTAACAATTCTACCCTCCTACATCGCATTAGGCAACCAGTCTAGCAGCGGCATTGCTCCGAGTGAAAAGGTCAACCTCGCACTGGTTGGCATTGGCAACCGTGGCGTCCACAATTGGACAGCCGCGATGCAGAGCGGGCTGTGCAATGTGGTCGCACTGTGCGACGTTGACTTGAAAGGCCAGCACAGCCACAGAGCGCTCACCGCGTTTGGCGTCCTGCCGCCGGTCGCCGACAAGCATGGCAAGCTCGCACAGGTTTACTCGAACCACAAAGCGCGAACATTCACTGACTTTCGCAAGATGTTCGACCAGATGGGTGACGAAATCGATGCGGTCATCGTCTCCACTCCGGACCACGCGCACTTTGCCGTCACCATGCTCGCCATGGCGCTGGGCAAGCACGTTTACTGCGAAAAACCGCTCACCCATACCTTTGGCCAATGCCAACGCATGATAGAGCTCGCCGCGCGCAGTGGAGTCGCCACGCAGATGGGCAACCAAGGCCATTCCGGCGCGAACTACTTTCAATTCAAGGCATGGCGTGAAGCGGGTGTGATCAAAGACGTCACCCGCATCACCGCGCATATGAACAGCAAGCGCCGTTGGCATGGCTGGGGCCCGGCCACCACAGCCTATCCGAACGAACCACTCACAGATGGGCTGAATTGGGCACAATGGATCGATACGGTAGCCCAGGTGCCGCCCTATAGTAGTAAACTTCACCCAGGCAATTGGCGCAGTTGGTATAACTATGGCAGCGGCTGCTTCGGCGACTGGGGACCACACATCCTCGACACTTGCCACCACTTCTTAGACCTAGGCTTACCGACCAAAATCACCGCCCTGCACCGCGACGGCATCAACCACAGCGACTTAATCTACCCGGAAGCCTCCACCATTCGTTTCGACTTCCCCAAGCGCGGTCCGGGGTTGCCCGCCTGCGAAGTAACCTGGCAGGACGGGGTCAACAACAGGCCCCAATTAGAAACCGAATACAGCGAACCAATTACCAACCAAGAGACCGGCGAAGTCACCCACGGCCCGAGCCAACTGAAGCGCCCCGGTAAGGTGCTCTACTCCAAAGAGCTAGTCTTTCAGGGAGGAAGCCATGGATCGGCCCTAAAGATTGTGCCGAAAGAAAAATATATGGATCTGCGCAGATCGCTGCCACCCTTCCCGCAGAAAAATTCCAACCATTATGCCAACTTCCTTCTCGCCTGTAAGGGCGAAGAAGCAACACGCTCACCCTTTAGCGTCAGCGGCCCACTAACACAGGTATTCAACCTCGGAATCCTCGCCCAACGCCTCGGCGGTCAACTCGAATTCGACCGCAGCACCAAGCAAATCACTAACCACAAAATCGCACAAGCACTGCTGGACCCTGCCCCACGCAAAGGCTGGGAAGAATTCTACGCACTGTAACACAGCCGCATTAGTATTTGGATATGAAATACATCACACTCATCGCAGCCTGCTGTGCGACACTCTCTCTAGCTCACGCCAATCAAGTATCCCAGAGCCAACAGAAATACATCTCTGTTTATAAAAAGCAGACTCAAAAAGTCGCTCCCGAAGCGGCATTGATCAACACCGAGGCCGAACCCGATCTGAGCGACGGCTTTACCAGCCTGTATAATGGCAAAAACCTCGACGGCTGGACGCCACGCGGCGGCACATGCAATTTTAAAGCAAGCGGTGAATCCATTCTGGGCGCTTGTGTCAAAGGCTCGCCCAGCACGTACCTTTCAACTAACCGAGAGGACTATACCGATTTCATCTTCACCGCCGAAATAAAGTGGATCGTCGATGGCAATAGCGGCATTATGTTTCGGGCAAAGCGCAAGCCTGGTAAACGCTTTGAAACCGTCTTTGGGCCGCAATGCGAAATGGAGGGTTTTGCAACGGACCGTGGCTGGTCCGGTGGAATCTACGGCCAGTCCGCCGGCGGTTGGCGCTACCCGCTGTGGCTCGACGCACACGAACAGGCACGCGCGGCTCTCAAGCAAGGCACATGGAACCGCGTGACCATCAAAGCCGTGGGCAAGAGTGTGAAAACATGGGTCAACGGCATTCCGGCAGCCAACTGGGACAATGATGAATACCTCAAAGGTTTTTTCAGCCTACAAGTCCACTCCGGCAAAAAAGGGAGTATGTCTTTTCGCAACATTAAGGTCAAGGAGCTGAACACCAAGGCGCCCTTCAAGGACCTCTTCGCCTCTGGCGACTTTTCCAGCTGGACCGACCTCAATGGCGACCCCGTCGCGCGAGGCTGGTCAATTGAAAAGGGCGTCGTTCATCGCAGCGGCCAACTTCCTGGCGACATCATCACCCGCAGACATTACAAAAACTTCGAACTGCGCTTCAACTGGAAGATCTCCGTAGCAGGCAATAGCGGCGTTAAATATCGGACCAAAGGCAAACTGGGCCTTGAATACCAGATTCTCGACGACGCCGAGCACCACGACCGCACGAATCCGACCCACCGCGCTGGCTCACTTTACGAAATCTGCGCAGCGCCAAACGACAAACCGCTGAAAGCGCCGGGCGAATGGAATCACAGCCGTATCTTGGTAAACGGGAATACCATCCAACACTGGCTCAATGGTCAACAAGTGGTCGAAATCGAATACGGCAGCAACGACTGGAAGCAACGCTTCCAAAAGAGTAAATACAACAAACACATAGGCTTCGGCAGCTGGACCGGCCCCATTCTTCTGCAAGACCACAACGATGAAGTCTGGTATCGAAACGTCCAAATCCGTGAACTGTAAGCGCAGTAATAAATGCGCGTCATAGCCGTCGCAACAGCAACGAACCTGCGATGCACAGCCACAAAGCTGCTGCGAACTGGGCGATCACCAACGAGAGACGAACGGCAGTTCTCAGCTTCGAATACCCAACCGATAATTGCCTCTTAAAGAATTAGCAGAGCGCAACCATTCAGGCAGTCCGTATCGACTCCAACACCGCACCGACAGTCAGCCAAGACACTGCTGATTAACTGCCTGATCAATAGACAAAACAGCTTTGCAATCCGGAACCCGTGCTCGGCTGTTCTTCAAAAAGTAACTTTACCAAATAGCCTACTCGCGGCCGCAACAGAACCAGGCGTACCACAACAGTGACTTCGTCGACCTCGCCAAGAGACACGATCGCTAGCAGGTCGGCGCTAATTGATGCGCCGACCAACGGCGACGAGCGAAGCTGAGCGCAGGTTGCCAGCCACGCGTCGATGCGCCCTATGCGGTGTATCCGCACAGGGCGCGTTTAACTTGAGTAGCCCCTCTAGATAGGTGCTGCCCACTGGGCGGCACTCAACTGGCTCGACGCGGCCAGTGTCTTTTAGAGGGCTGATTTGCGGAGGACTTTACTAACGCTTTTTCTTACTTTTCTTCTTCTTTTTTGCTGTATTTTTAACAGCACTGCCTTGCGGAATCTCAGCTTCGGTGGTGAAGATCGAAGCCGGAAGGCCATCCTTGTTGTAAAGGTTAGCAGCTGACGCATTCGATGCCCATGCATAGCGTACCAGTGTTGGCTCAGCAATATTAGTATGTGAAACCGTCACTTGGTTGTTGCCGGTAATTTCAGCATTGCCCCACTGCCACTGACGGTCTGCGCCGCAGATTTGGAACAGTTTGAGTGCCTCTGCACTTTCCTGCACGTCCGCCATACCAATTTTAGAACCAGCCATCAGCCCAGAGCCCGCAGAGTCAAAAGTGATGACCACTTGGTTACCCTTAATTTCATGGCTCTTGTACAGCGGTCCGCTACAAACTGCTAGCTCCTGCTTGTAATCGTTTTTCAATGCCCACAGCGCGAGGCGCTTACCGGCATCCACCTTGTTGTGCGGATGAATGTCCTTGGCTTCACCGATATCACGCAACACTGCCATACCGGTATTTTTAAGACCGAGCGTGCGACGCTGTTGATCGCAGATCGATGCCCAACCATCAAAATCAACCGGTTCGGTCACAGGCGTCTTGAAGCTGGCCAACTGTGCAAAGTAAAACGGAAAGTCCCCCTGCGCCCAATGTTTGCGCCATCCACTAATCATACCGCGGAAATTCGTTTCATATTTAAACGTATTAGTCCGCTCATTCGACTCACCCTGATACCAAATCGCACCTTTAATCGCATATGGAATCACTGGATTGACCAACGCATTAAAAAGCGATGAAGGCAGTTGCTTATTCTCACTAGGGCTAACGCTCTGACGAGGCTTGCGCCCCTTCTTGCCGCCATCCTCCCAGCGCTTAAATCCCTCCTGATACTTGGCCTTCGCTTGAATCGGATCCCATGAGGCTAGCTGCCCCTTAAGCTGGGCAATTGTCTCGTTATAGTAGGTCGCCATTTCGGCATCCTGCTGAAAGACCTCCGCAGGAACCCATGGCTCGACCAAAGTACCGCCCCAAGCACACTTGATCAATGCAACCGGAACGTTCAGCTGCTTGCGCAGCTCGCGGCCGAAGAAGTATGCCGTGGCCGAAAATGCAGCATTGTGCTCAGGCGACGAAAGAATCCACGCGCCTTCGAACGTATCCAACGGAGCTAGCGGAGAGGTATTCTTGACCAGCTCAAACTGACGCAACTGATCGTCATTTGCACTATTGATCTCTTTTTGAATGTACTTTGCGGTTTCTTGATCCGCCGGAGCCGTCCCCCCTTTAATCTTGATAAGCTGCTTCATGAAAAAGTCCATATTGGACTGCCCCGAACAGAACCAGACCTCACCCGACAGCACGTTGTTAATTTCAACCGTGTTGTTGCCTTGGATCGACAGCGAGTGTGGTCCACCTGCTTGAGGCGTGTCCAACTTCACCATCCATTTACCGTCATCGCCGGCTGTCGTTGTCGCCGTTTTCCCCCAGCTGCCAGATACAGTGACTGCTTCACCCGCATCCGCACGGCCCCAAACGGGTGCCTGCGTTTCACGTTGAATAATCATGTTGTCAGCAAAAATAGCTGCTGGCTTCACATCGGCCACACTGACGAGTGGCGCGACAACTGAAATTAGAGTCAGCCAAACGCTTCGTTTTATATTCGTTTTATGCATAGTTGGTTTCATACTTTGTTTGTATCGGGTTTCGTTAAAGTTACGACATTCTGACGGCAGCTCCAATTTGCCAAACAAAAAGTGCTCTCCGCGGTGATGGCACCTAACGTAAGCCCTCCCGCATTGACGCTCATTGGCGATACATGCCAGATGATCTGCTGGATCGACTTCAACCGCTCAGCCCCCGAGCTACTGAAGCCACACACACGCTGCGATCACATGGGGACATCAACCGCACACACCCAGCCAACAACAAAGGCATGCCGCAATCATTCCACTGACGGATGAAATGAATTGCCACACACGCCTGCGACATTACATTGTTTTTATAGTTGATTGTGTGCACAACCATATACGCTCACAGATATTACTATTTTTAAACAAATAATTATCAGTGAATTACAAATATATAAATGAGGTTGAAATGGTCGCTGCCATTAGCCAGATATTCAAAAATTTCGCATTGAATACAGAGGCCAAGGTCGTTTTCGAGGAAATGAACACAAAGCTCATAGATATCACTCAAAGTGAATATGGCTTTATCGGTGAGGTTTTTAACGATGGCACGCAGGATTTCCTAAAAACACATGCCATCACCAACATAGCCTGGAACAAAGAGACCCGTGACTTTTACGAAACCAACGCTCCCGAGGGCTTGGAGTTTAAAAATCTTAAATCGTTATTTGGCCATGTCATAACGACAGGAAAACCAGTCATTAGTAACAACCCTTATGAAGATGACCGAAGGGGTGGTTTGCCTGAAGGACATCCGCACATGGGTAGCTTTCTGGGGTTACCCATTTTGTTGCAGGGTAAGTTCATCGGCATGGTAGGTATGGCCAACCGACCAGGAGGCTACAATGAAACCTTATGCCAAGAACTGAAACCATACCTTTCGGCCTGCGCATCCTTAATTGAGGGCTACAAGCTGGTAAAGCAGAAAGCAGAAGCGCGAAAGGATCTGGAGACCTCCGTACTGAAGCTCAAAAATCAAAACGAAAAGCTGAGTGAGTTCACCTACATCGTCAGCCATGATGTGAGAAAGCATGCCTCTAACTTAAAAATGCTAGTCGAGATGCATGACGCCTCAAATAAAAGTGAGGTAATGCAGATGATTGCTTCGACGACCAACCATCTGTTTACGACTGTTGATTATATTTCAGAGATTATTGAGGTAACTCAAAAACCTTCCCTAAGACGCAGAGAGATTAATTTAAGCGAACTTGTAACCGACATCTTCAGTTCATTTGAAATCGAGCTTAAAGAGTTTTCTGTGCAGCTGAATATAGAAGAGTCTATTACGATAATGGCAGAACCCGCTTACCTAAACAGCATTTTTGAAAATCTTCTGTCAAATGCTATAAAATATTGTCGCCACGATTCAAAAACAATCGAAGTCAGCGCAGTGATTCAAAATCAAACAGCCCTTATCACTGTTAAAGATTACGGCAGAGGAATCGACATGGCGCGACATGGCGAAAAACTATTTCAAATGTTTTCGACCTTTCATGGCAGCAGTGATTCAAAAGGCCTTGGCTTGTATCTGGTCAAAAAGTACATTGATTCAATGAAAGGTAAGATCTCTGTCGACAGTTCAATCAGCTTAAACAGTTACACCATCTTTAACATCGAAATACCAATTTAGACATGAAAAGACTTTGGTTAATTGATGACGATCCGATTTTCCGGTATGTGGTTCGCCACCTTGTAAAATCAAACAATTTAGTCGATGATTTTATTGAATTTGAGAATGGCGAATTAGGCTGGAGCGAACTGAATCGCATCCACCTCAAACAACGACCCAATCTGATCTTACTGGACATCAACATGCCAGTTTTGAATGGCTGGGGATTCCTGGATAAGCTCACAAGCATGCAAAACGATTGCCTGCAGACGAAAATACTCCTAATTTCATCTTCGGTCGCAGAATCGGACCAGATAAAAAGCAAGCAGTATCCCCTACTACAAGGGTTTATAAACAAACCGATCAGTGAAAGCGACATATGCGCGCTGCTTCAACCATCAGAATAAGCAGCAACGCCTAGACACTACCGCAAAAGCGCGAGCAGCACATGCGCGCACAGAAGGATCATCACAGTCCCGCGCGCAAGCCTCTCCACCCCCGTTACCCACCTAAACGACGCGACACAGGAGTGAACCGCCTCCGCGCAAGCAACAGGATGAGAGGCATTCCTGTTCATCGTTCCCGATGTGCCATTAGGCTTATACTTAGTAAAAAAAACACATTGACCTTTAATGAAAGGTTAGACACATAGAATTCTATTGGCATAGTTAGTTACACAGCCTTTAAAATACGGATACCAACCAATATATATGAAGAAAGTATGGCTAATAGATGACGACCCCATTTTTCGAGCTGTTTTTCGCCAAATCATAAATGAAATCAACTGTGTTGATCAGTTTAGCGAGTTCGAAAATGGAGAGTTAGCTTACTTTGAGTTATTGAATCGCAACGACCTCAAGCAACTACCTGACGTCATTTTTCTAGACATCAGTATGCCAACGATGAACGGCTGGCAGTTTCTTAATGCGACCAGTGGCGCTCAAGATGAACTACCCCCAATAGATGTGTACTTAATTTCATCTACGGCTCCAGATGCTGTAAAGCAGAACAGCCAACAGTTCTCTTACCTAAAAGGACACCTTGGCAAGCCAGTCACTGGCGATCAAATACAGACTTTGCTTACAGCCAAATAAGCCAAAGCAACGCCTCGCGACAGAGACAAACAGCCTCGCCGCAAAACTTCAGCAGGCTGCAGTCATTGACCCAAGAGAACTTTGGGTGAAAAAATCAATTGAGTTCATAGAGCCCCTGACCTTCGCGACTAAGGTCAACAGGGGCCACTGTACCCTATTAAAATGAGGCCCCACATGTGCCGTATAAGGGGGAGTTCTTAGGCCTTTTAAGATTAAGGTGGGCGCTTCCTTGGCAGTTTTTGCCTTCCGGTTGACGGCTGGACAGCCACCTTCAAGGTTTCAGCTCCCGATTTTAAAAGAGTAAAGGACAGAACTCCGTTTAGTCTCGAACACTGCAGGGTTGTTCAAAAAATAGGGCCGCAACTTGTAAGGTCAACCGGAAAGCACAGGACCCTGGCAACAATCAGCGCAAGCCACCGCCTAGGCAACAATGTGCG
>Ga0115569_10001395_pt1 | contig 18666 bp, 17 predicted proteins | sample COGITO_mtgs_1205_2_FD_87295 | JGI IMG/M metagenome (GOLD analysis project Ga0115569, IMG submission 87295) | Pelagic marine microbial communities from North Sea - COGITO_mtgs_120503 | ecosystem: Environmental > Aquatic > Marine > Epipelagic | place: Germany:Helgoland, sampling site Kabeltonne... | reverse complement strand
CTCACCGTTTGTTTGCACATGTGAATACGCATCGATCAAACGTAAAAATTCATTTACATTTCTACCTACTGGCATATGATTGATTCCTTCATGAAAAACAGTTCCTTCTTCATCAATTAAATACGTTGCTCTATAAGTAACATTGTCTCCTTCTACTTGAACTGTTTGAGAAGCTTCATCAAACGTTTCATTAGTGATATCTAAAATCCCTAATACTGATGATAAATTTCTATTACTGTCAGCTATAATTGGGTAAGTAACCCCTTCAATTCCACCATTATCCTTAGAAGTGCTTAACCAGGCAAAATGAACCTCTGGGGTATCACAAGAAGCACCAATAACAATTGTATTTCTTTTTTCGAATTCTCCTAAAGCAGCCTGAAAAGCATGCAATTCTGTAGGACAAACAAATGTAAAATCTTTTGGATACCAAAATAATAAAACTTTCTTTTTATTATTGATTGCTTCTTCTAATACATTTATTTTAAATGTATCACCCATTTCATTCATTGCGTCTACACTTAAATTTGGGAATTTTTTTCCAACTGCTGTTGCCATATTTCTATTTTTTTATATTTATTACTCGTAAATTTCTCGCACAAATATAGCAATACAGGAAACGAAAAATGAAAAAAATGATGCGAACTTTTTATATTTATATCAAGTTTACTTATAGCTATGTGGCATCTAAATAGTTTTAACCTATTTATTAGCAAATAATTTAATATCATTAGATGAAACTTCATTCTCTCCAAGGATTATTAAGCGCTCCACAACATTGCGTAACTCACGAATATTGCCCGTCCAATCATATTCTTGTAAAAGTTTAATTGCTGATGAAGAAAATCGTTTTACGGGAGTTCCTTGCTCCTGTGAAATTTTTGCTGTAAAAAAATCAACTAGTAAAGGAATGTCGTCTCTTCTATCATTTAAAGAGGGAACGTTAATTAAAATAACGGCTAGCCTATGATATAAATCCTCTCTAAATCTGCCTTCAGCAATTTCTTGCTTTAGGTTTTTATTTGTTGCCGCTACAATTCTAACATCTACTTTAATATCTTTATCAGAACCAACTCTTTGAATTTTATTTTCTTGCAAGGCACGCAGCACCTTGGCTTGAGCAGACAGACTCATATCACCAATTTCATCGAGAAAAATAGTTCCTTTATTTGCCGCTTCAAACTTTCCGGCCCTTTCTTTGTTTGCTCCGGTAAAAGATCCTTTTACGTGCCCAAACAACTCACTTTCTATTAATTCTGATGGAATTGCAGCACAATTGACTTCAATCATTTGTGCTTTAGCTCTATCTGATTTTTCGTGTAACCAATGCGCCACTAATTCTTTTCCAGTTCCATTTGGCCCGGTAATTAAAACCCTTGCATCAGTAGCTGCTACTTTTTCTATAATATTTTTTATGTGAGAAATAGCTTCGCTCTCACCAACCATTTGGTAACTCTTACTTACTTTTTTCTTTAAGCGTTTATTTTCTACAATTAAATTTTTTCTATCTAATGCATTTCTTACCGTATTTAAAAGTCTATTTAAATCTGGTGGTTTTGATATATAATCGAAAGCTCCTAGACGCATTGTGTTCACTGCTGTATCTAAATCTCCGTGACCAGAAATCATAACAATAGGTATTTCTGGTTTTATTTTCTTCGCCTTTTCTAATACCTCAACACCATCCATTTTTGGCATTTTAATATCACATAAAACTAGATCATAATCATTATTTTTAATCATTTCTATACCCAACAAACCATCTTCTGCTTCTTCTACTTGATAAGAATCACTTTCTTCTGAAATTATTTTTGATAAGACTCTTCTAATGGCAGCTTCATCTTCTATTATTAAAATCTTTGGCATATTTTTTTTTATTTTATAAGGTACAAATCTCTCTGCGGAAATGAAATTGAACTATTGTTTTTTCTAGTTTTTTTTCGATTGCAAAACGCAAATTACTCTTTGTTGTGAAATGTTCATAACTATGATTAATTAAAAACAAGATCGTTTTGACATCAACATGTATGTCTTCAGTAATAGGAAGAAAGTCTTTTAAGATATTCATTAAACTTTATCCTTTATATTTTAACCATTTATATAAATCTTTATAAGTTGGTTTTTTGCCGTACATCAAAATACCTACTCTGTAAATTTTAGCTGTTAACCATACCATAAATACAAATGTAACCAATAATAATGCCATAGAAATTATCAATTCATACCACGAAACTCCAAATGGAACTCTCATTAACATTACTATCGGAGAAGTAAATGGAATATGAGAAAACAATACTGCAATGGATCCATGAGGATCATTAATTACCATCGCAAAACCAACATAAACACCTAAAATTAAAGGCAACATTATTGGCATCATAAATTGTTGCGTATCTGTTTCGTTATCTACCGCTGCTCCAACTGCAGCAAATAACGAACTATACAGCATAAAACCACCTAAAAAATAAAATATAAATAAAATAAACATCTTTAAAATAGGTAATTTTAAAATTTCCTGAATAACTAGTTGCATTTTATCCCCTCCTGCTGCTGCTTTTACAGCTTCCATTTGTTCCGCAGGCACCTTAGCTGTCTGCATTTCGACCACATCTACCCCAAAAACAGAAGAAGCTACTATAGAAATGACAAAAAGGATAATTCCCCAAATAAAGAATTGTAATAAACCTGCTGACGCATTTCCTAAAATTTTACCCAACATTAGTTGAAAAGGTTTTACAGATGAAACAATAATTTCTATAATTCTACTTGTTTTTTCTTCGATAACACTTCTCATTACAGAGGTTCCGTAGATCAGAACAAACATCATTAACAAATAGCCTGCAATTGCACCAACTCCGATTTTTAGTCCGTTTATTAACTTTGAGGATTCTTCCCCAGAAAAATTAAACATTTTAATATCCGTATTAATTTTAGATGCTTTAATTTTATCCAAATCAATACCAAAATTGTTTAGTTTTTTATTTCTAATTTTTGATTCAATTTTATTCTCTAAAGAATTTATTAGGGACATTCCAGGAGAATCTTTCGAATAAAATTCTATTGATTTCGCTAATAATTCTAAACTATCTTGTTTCGGTATAATTAAAGCCCCATAGTAATTACCTTCTTCTACTTTTTTCTTTGTTTCCTCTGCACCTAGAGCTGTGTAATCTAAAAAATGAATCGTTTTAGAATCTTTAAAATCCTCTTTAGAAAACATTTCAGAAGTATCTACGTATACAATTTTTTTAATTTTCTCATCGTTTTTTTGCATCAAAAAATAAATCAAAGCTCCCATAGCTATCATTAATAAAGGACTTAAAAAAGTCATCATGATAAATGATTTATTACGAACTTTCGCTATAAACTCTCTCTGTATAATCAGTTTTAACTTACTCATTTTCTTAACTATTTTTATTTATTGCTTGAATAAAGATATCGTTTGCACTAGGTATAACTTCAACAAAATGTTGCACTTCTCCCCTACTTGTTAAAAAGGATAACAAATCGTTTGAGGAATTTCCTTCTGTTAATTTTACATTTAACGTTAAACTATCATTCAGCAATTTGAAGTTAGACGGAAAAACCTCAAAACTTTCTCTTAATATATTTTCTACTTCTTTCGGTTTCTCTGTATGCAATCCCACTTGAAATGTATGTGTTCTGAACTCACGTTTAATATCCGCCAACTTACCATCTAAAATTTTGTTCGATTTATCAATCAAAGCAATTTCGTCACACATTTCTTCTACAGATTCCATTCTATGTGTTGAAAAAATAATGGTTGCTCCTTCATCTCTGAGTTGTAAAATTTCTTTTGCAATTAACTGTGCATTAATTGGATCGAATCCCGAAAAAGGCTCATCAAAAATTAACAATTTAGGATTGTGCATCACAGTAACAATAAACTGCACTTTTTGTGCCATTCCTTTTGATAGCTCTTCAATTTTTTTATTCCACCAAGCAGAAATATCAAACTTTTCGAACCAATATTTCAACCTTTTCTTAGCTTCTGTTTTGCTCAAGCCTTTTAATTGCGCCAAATACAAAGCTTGCTCACCAACTTTCATCGATTTATACAAACCTCGTTCTTCTGGTAAATACCCAATTTGTGCGGTGTGATGCGGTGCTAAAGTTTCTCCATCTAGAATAATAGCACCACTATCCGGCATTGTAATTTGGTTGATTATTCTAATTAAAGATGTTTTTCCAGCTCCATTTGGCCCTAACAAACCATAAACACAACCTTTCGGTATATGTATGGAAACATCATTTAATGCTCTAAAATCTCCATATTTTTTTACAATATTGTTTATTTCTAGTAAATTTTTCATTGATAAAAGTTAATTTTTTTTCAAATAGAATTGCAGACAAAACTACATATTTTCTATGTATTAGTATCAAGACTAGCAAAAACGTTACACTTTAAAATAATGTTAAAATTTACTATGCATGCATAACTTTTTCAGAATTTACTATGCATGCATAATAAAATATTATATATTTGGCAAGATGAAAAAATTAAAATCAATAGATCATGAACTCAGAGCAACATGGCAAGCTGTTGCTAAAGTCTATAACGAAAGGGCTGCAAAGCACGATAGTACAATGGCCACAGCTTTTGTTTTGTTAAATATTGATAAACAAAAAGGAACTGCTTCTACAGCATTAGGCCCTTTAATGGGAATGGAACCGACAAGTCTTTCTAGAATATTAAAAACAATGGAGGATAAAGGTGCGATTTGCAGAGAGAAAAACCCTGATGATGGCAGAAGCGTCATTATAAAACTAACTGAATACGGCAAAGAGATGCGTAAAATATCTAAAGGCCATGTGATACTATTTAACGAAACTGTAAGAAAAAACGTTTCTGAAAAAGACTTAGAAGGTTTCTTTAAAGTAACAGCAACAGTGAATAAACTGATTGCAGAACGAGAAATTTATAAAAACATCAACAATAAAGAAGTAAAAAACAAAAAAGACTAATGACTAGAAGAATTAAAAAAGTAGCAATAGTTGGTTCTGGTATTATGGGAAGCGGAATTGCTTGTCATTTTGCTAATATCGGTGTTGAAGTTCTATTATTGGACATTGTACCAAGAGAATTAAATGATAAAGAAAAAGCGAAAGGTTTAACGCTAGAAGACAAAATTGTAAGAAATCGTATCGTAAATGATGCACTAAGAGCTTCGCTTAAATCCAAGCCTTCTCCTATTTATAATCAAAAATTTGCAAACAGAATTACCACGGGTAATTTAGAGGATGATATTGCAAAGGTTGCAGATGTAGATTGGATTATGGAAGTTGTTGTAGAAAGACTAGATATTAAAAAAATCGTTTTTGAAAAACTAGAAAAACACAGAACTCCAGGAACTATTATTTCTTCTAACACCTCTGGTATTCCCATTAAGTTTATGAACGAAGGAAGAAGTGCCGATTTTCAAAAGCATTTTGCGGTTACGCACTTTTTTAATCCACCAAGATATTTAAAACTTTTTGAGGTTGTACCTGGCCCAGATTGTAAAAAAGAAGTTACAGACTTCTTAATGATGTATGGGGAAAAATTCTTAGGTAAAACTTCAGTTTTAGCAAAAGACACTCCTGCATTTATAGGAAACAGAATTGGAATTTTCGGAATACAATCTCTTTTTCATCAAGTTAAAGAATTAGGTTTAACCGTTGAAGAGGTTGATAAGTTGACAGGCCCAGTTATTGGTCGTCCAAAATCTGCAACTTTTAGAACTGTAGATGTCGTTGGTTTAGACACTTTGGTGCACGTGGCAAACGGAATCTATGAAAACTGCCCAAATGATGAAGCTCACGAACTTTTCAAACTTCCTGACTTTATCAATAAAATGATGGAGAACAAATGGTTAGGCAGTAAATCTAAACAAGGATTTTATAAAAAAACTATCTCTGCAGAAGGAAAAAAAGAAATTCTAACATTAGATTTAGATACTTTAGAATATCGTTCTAAAAAACGTGCAAAATTTGCAACTTTAGAGCTTACAAAAACAATAGATAAACCAATAGACAGATTTAAGGTACTAGTTGGTGGAAAAGACAAAGCAGGCGAATTCTACAGAAAAAACTTTGCAGCAATGTTTGCGTATGTTCAAAATAGAATTCCAGAAATTTCTGACGAACTTTACAAAATAGATGATGCTATGAAAGCTGGTTTTGGTTGGGAAAATGGACCTTTCGAAATCTGGGATGCTGTTGGTGTAGAAAAAGGAATAGAATTAATGAAAACTGAAGGAAAAGAACCTGCAACATGGGTAACAGAAATGTTAGATGCAGGTATAAATTCTTTTTATTCTGTAAAAGAAGGAGCAACTTATTTTTATGATATTCCTTCTAAAAATCAAACAAAAAAACCTGGTCAAGAATCCTTTATTATTCTGGACAACATCAGAAAATCAAACGAAGTTTGGAAAAATTCTGGCGTTGTAATTGAGGATATCGGAGATGGAATTTTAAATTTAGAATTCCAATCAAAAATGAATACAATTGGTGGAGATGTTTTAGCAGGTATTAACAAAGCAATTGATTTAGCCGAAAAAGATTTTCAAGGTTTGGTTGTTGGTAATCAAGCAGCAAACTTTTCTGTTGGTGCAAACATTGGTATGATTTTTATGATGGCAGTGGAGCAAGAATATGATGAGCTAAATTATGCCATTAAATATTTCCAAGATACAATGATGCGCATGCGCTATTCATCAATACCAACTATTTCTGCGCCTCATGGAATGGCTTTAGGAGGTGGTTGTGAACTTTCTTTACACGCAGATAAAGTAGTTGCTGCAGCAGAAACCTATATGGGGTTGGTGGAATTTGGAGTTGGTGTAATTCCTGGTGGTGGTGGTTCTAAAGAAATGGCATTAAGAGCGTCAGACTCTTTTAGAAAAGGAGATGTTGAGTTAAACATTTTACAAGAAAATTTCTTGACCATTGGTATGGCAAAAGTATCTACCTCTGCGCATGAAGCATTCGATTTAGGTCTACTTCAAAAAGGAAAAGACATTGTTGTTGTTAACAAAGACAGACAAATAGCAACGGCAAAAGCACATGCTAAACTAATGGCAGAAAGTGGTTACACACAGCCTGCAAAACGCAATGATGTTAAAATTCTAGGAAAACAAGCCTTGGGTATGTTTTTGGTAGGAACAGATTCTATGAAAGACTCTAAATACATTAGTGAACACGATATGAAAATCGCGAATAAATTAGCTTATGTAATGGCTGGTGGAGATTTATCTGAACCAACATTGGTCACAGAACAATATTTACTAGACATTGAAAGAGAAGCGTTTTTATCCCTTTGTACGGAACGTAAAACATTAGAAAGAATTCAACACATGTTAAAAACGGGTAAACCTTTAAGAAACTAAAATTATGAGCAAACAAGCATATATAGTAAAAGCATACAGAACAGCAGTTGCGAAAGCTCCAAAAGGTGTTTTTCGATTTAAGCGTGCAGACGAGTTGGGTGCAGAAACCATTCAACATATGATGAAAAAAATCCCCAACCTAGACGTAAAACGAATCGATGATGTAATTGTAGGTAACGCAATGCCAGAAGGTTCTCAAGGACTAAACATGGCACGTTTTATTTCTTTAATAGGATTAAATTCTGTGGATGTTCCTGGAGTTACAGTAAATCGTTTTTGTTCTTCAGGATTAGAAACAATTGCAATGGCTGCAGCTAAAATCAAAGCAGGAATGGCAAATTGTATTATTGCTGGTGGGGCAGAAAGCATGAGCTCTGTACCCATGACTGGTTTTAAACCGGAGTTAAACTATGATACGATTAAAGATGGCCATGCCAACTATTATTGGGGAATGGGAAATACTGCAGAAGCCGTAGCAAATCAATTTAACATTTCTAGAAAAGACCAAGATGAATTTGCTTTTAATTCGCATACAAAAGCATTAAAAGCACAAGCAGAAAACCGTTTTCAAGATCAAATAGTTCCTATTGAAGTGGAACAAACCTATCTCGATAAAGATGGGAAGAAAGCAACAAAAAAATATACTGTAACTAAAGACGAAGGTCCAAGAAAAGGCACATCAATTGAGGTTTTAAATAAATTACGTGCAGTATTTGCTGCCGGAGGAAGCGTTACAGCTGGTAATTCATCTCAAATGAGTGATGGTGCTGCTTTTGTAATGGTGATGAGTGAAGAAATGGTGAAAGAATTAAATATAGAGCCAATTGCAAGAGTCGTAAATTATGCTGCAGCTGGTGTAGAGCCAAGAATAATGGGAATTGGTCCTGTCGCGGCAATACCAAAAGTTTTAAAACAAGCAGGGTTGCAACAAAATGATATCGATTTAATTGAATTAAATGAAGCTTTTGCTTCTCAATCTTTAGCTGTAATGCGTGAATTAGATTTAAATCAAGAAATTGTAAATGTAAATGGAGGAGCGATTTCATTAGGTCATCCTTTAGGCTGCACAGGCGCAAAATTATCCGTGCAGTTATTTGATGAAATGCGCAAACGGACAATGAAAAATAAATATGGAATGGTAACAATGTGCGTTGGTACAGGGCAAGGTGCTGCAGGTGTTTTCGAATTCTTAAATTAATAACAAAATTAAAAAAACAAAAAAATGGCAGATTTATTAAGAGGAGGACAATTTCTTGTGAAAGAAACGAATTGCGAAGACATTTTTACCCCAGAAGATTTTTCTGAAGAACAACAAATGATGAAAGAGGCAGTGATGGAGTTTAATGATAGAGAAATCATACCTCACAAAGCCCGTTTTGAATCAAAAGACTATGCACTTACCGAAGAAGTTATGCGTAAAGCAGGAGAACTAGGTTTCTTAGGAGTTGCTGTTCCTGAGGCTTATGGAGGTTTAGGAATGGGATTTGTTTCTACACTTTTAACATGTGATTATATTTCAAGTGGAACAGGTTCTTTTAGTACTGCTTTTGGAGCACATACAGGTATTGGTACAATGCCTATAACTTTGTATGGAACAGAAGAACAAAAACAAAAATATGTTCCTAAATTAGCTTCAGGTGAGTGGTTTGGTGCCTATTGTTTAACAGAGCCTGGTGCAGGATCTGATGCAAATTCAGGAAAAACAACTGCAACTCTATCTGAAGATGGAAAATCATATAAAATTAACGGTCAAAAAATGTGGATTTCAAACGCAGGTTTTTGCCGCTTAATGATTGTTTTTGCTCGCATAGAAAATGATAAAAATATTACTGGATTTATCGTTGAGTACGATGAAAAAAATACAAATGGAATTACTCTAGGTGAAGAAGAACATAAATTAGGTATTAGAGCTTCATCTACAAGACAAGTGTTTTTTAATGATACTGTTGTATCTACAGACAACATGCTTGCTAGTCGTGGAGAAGGTTTTAAAATTGCCATGAATGCTTTAAATGTAGGACGTATAAAGTTAGCAGGAGCATGCTTAGACTCTCAACGTAGAGTTATTTCTTATGCTGTAAATTATGCAAACGAGCGCAAACAATTTAAAACTCCTATTTCAGATTTTGGAGCTATTAAAATAAAGTTAGCGGAAATGACAACCAATGCTTATGTTGGGGAATCTGCCACGTATAGATCTTCAAAAGATATTGAGGATAGAATTGCTTTAAGAGTTGCAGCAGGAAACACACACCAAGAGGCAGAGTTAAAAGGTGTAGAAGAATATGCTATTGAATGCTCTATTCTTAAAGTTGCCGTTTCTGAAGATGTGCAAAATTGTGCAGATGAAGGAATTCAAATTTTTGGTGGAATGGGATTCTCTGAGGAAACCCCAATGGAAGCTGCGTGGAGAGATGCGAGAATAGCCCGTATTTACGAGGGGACTAATGAGATTAATAGAATGCTTTCTGTTGGTATGTTAATCAAAAAGGCAATGAAAGGGCATGTAGATTTATTAGGACCTGCAACAGAAGTAGCAAATAGCTTAATGGGAATACCTTCTTTTGATACTCCAGATTTTTCAGTATTATTTTCTGAAGAAAAATCAATGATTTCTAAATTAAAGAAAACATTTTTAATGGTTGCAGGTGCAGCACTTCAAAAATATGGGCCAGATATTGAAAATCATCAACAACTCTTAATTGCTGCGTCAGATATTTTAATTGAAATCTATATGGCAGAATCGGCAGTTTTAAGAACTGAAAAAAACGCAAAACGTTTTGGTGAAGATTCTCAATCTGTACAAATTGCCATGTCTAAATTATACTTATATCATGCCGTAGAAATCATCGAAAAGAAAGGAAAGGAAAGCATCATTTCTTTTGCTGAAGGAGATGAGCAACGAATGATGTTAATGGGTTTAAAGCGTTTTACAAAATATGTAAACTATCCAGATATTGTGGATTTACGCAACGAAATAGCCGAAAAAGTAAAAGCAGAAAACAAATATTGCTTCTAAAATTCTCTTGATGTCAAATTGGGCTTGTTGAATATATATTTTGTTCTTCAAGCTCAACTGACAATCAAAAAAAAAGTAAAAAGTTAATTCAAAAAACGACTTTTGTTACTCTATAAAAAACAATCCTTATTTTGTCATGCCCTCAAAACTCTTACTTATATTTTTTTTACTCCAAACAGTAAGATTTATAGAAATCTAGATAAGTAAGCACAAAATTAGTTGCAAATTAGAAAAAATAGCTGAATTTATAATTTTCATATTTTTAACCCCACAATCCATTTAATATCAGTAGTTTTGCACGCATTTAAAAAATTTAGCTTACAATGAAGCGTATAAAACAATATAAAAAACTTTTTGAGGTAGAGGGGCCTATCAATTTAAAAGATTTAAAAAAATCTTACAGAGGTTTGGTTAAAAAATGGCATCCTGATAAATTTACTGATGAAGCACAGAAAGAGGAGGCAGACATTATGAGTACTCAAATTATTGATGGTTATCATTTTTTAGTTAGTATTGCTCCAGAAACGAAAGAAGCGAATTTAGAGGCATACAAAAAAACGATAACGGAATTTCAAGTTGCAGATTGGCATCATAAAAGTATGTTATTAGAAGTTACTTTTACGGATGGAAATAAATATGAATACTTTGGTGTTAGTAAAATTCTTTTCGGGAAATTTGTAAACGCAAAATCTATGAATAATTTTGGTAAAAGAAATATTTTTAATTCTTTTACTTATAGAAAATCGATGAAGGCTTCTGTAGAAGTTTAAGCGTATTTCTCTATAGTTTAAATAAAAAAGAGATTACATTAGATGTAATCTCTTTTTTATTTGTTCAAAATGTAATTCAATTACTATTCTAAAGCCCCTAAATAGCGCTCTGCATCTAAAGCAGCCATACACCCTGTCCCTGCTGCCGTTACTGCCTGCCTGTATTCTTTATCTTGAATATCTCCTGCAGCAAAAACTCCCGGTAAATTTGTTTTAGTCGATTTCCCTTCGGTTATCAAGTATCCCGTTTCATCCATATCTAAAACACCTTTAAATAAATCTGAATTTGGTTTATGTCCAATAGCAATAAAAACTCCCGTTACAGGAATCTCTGTTGTTCCTTTTGTTTGATTGTTGATAGCTCTAACACCTTCTACCACATTAGAACCTAAAACTTCATCAATTTCTGTATTGTATAAAACTTCAATATTTTGGGCTTTATTTACTCTGTGTTGCATCGCTTTAGAAGCTCTCATAAAATCTTTACGAACCAATATTGTAACTTTACTACAAATATTAGCTAAGTAAGTAGCTTCTTCGGCCGCAGTATCTCCCGCTCCAACAACCACTACATCCTGTCCTTTATAGAAAAATCCATCACAAGTTGCACAAGCAGAAACACCGCCACCAATTAAACGTTGTTCACTTTCTATACCTAAATATTTTGCAGTGGCTCCTGTGGAAATAATTATTGTTTCCGCCTCTATTTCTTTAGACTCGTCAACTATAACTTTATGAATTCCACCAACCTCTTTACTCAAATCAACTTTTGTAACCAAACCAAAACGAACTTCTGTCCCAAAACGTTCAGCTTGATTTTTTAGATCTTCCATCATGGCAGTTCCATCCGTTCCCTCTGCATAACCAGGAAAATTATCAACCTCAGTTGTTGTTGTTAACTGCCCCCCCATTTGCATACCTGTATACATAATCGGTTTCATATCTGCTCTAGCAGCATAAATTGCTGCAGTATAACCTGCTGGACCTGAGCCTATAATTAAACACTTAATTTTTTCTATTTTATCTGACATAATATTGACTATCCATTTTTAAAAACGTAAAAATAAAGCTTTTTGTGAATTCTAGTAGTGAATGTTTATAAGTTTTAACAACGAAAATACAACTCCACTAATTAGAATTTTAGTTAAATAATAACCAATAAATTAATTGCTTTTTTACAAAAAGACTGTATATTTGCACACCTTAAATGAGATATCATTTTCGGGGTGTAGCGTAGCCCGGTCATCGCGCCTCGTTTGGGACGAGGAGGTCGCAGGTTCGAATCCTGCCACCCCGACTAAAACATAAAAACCTTGATAAATTTTATCAAGGTTTTTATAGTTAAAACGAGTGTTTATCTTTTTTACTTTTTCAACATATCTTTTGTTACAACAGTTCTAAATCCAATATGATCAGAACCCGAATTGGGCTCCATTCCCATTCTTGCTGAAATTCTAAAACTTGCACAATAAGACTCATGACATAAAAAAGAGCCTCCTTTCATTACATATTCTTTCTGATAAGGATTGCTTGGTGAATAAGATTTTGAAGCTCCTTTTGGATTTTTAAGAACCGCCATTGGATCTAATGTCTGGTAGTAATTGACATTGAATAAATCTGATGTCATTTCCCAAACATTTCCCGCCATATCAAACAATCCAATATTATTTGAAGGATACGATTTAATTGGTGAAATATATTCAAATCTATCTTCTGACATATTTTCCATTGGAAATTTACCTTGCCACGTATTCGCATTTGCATTTAAATCCTCAAACTTATTCCCCCAAGAGTAAATATTATCCTCAAATTTACCTTGTGCAGCAGACTCCCATTCTGCTTCAGTTGGTAGTCTCCTATTGGCCCATTTACAATATGCCAGCGCATCTTCCTGAGCTACATGAACAACTGGAAAATTATCCTGTCCTTGAATAGAACTTCCAGGTCCTTCTGGTTGTTTCCAATTTGCCCCAATTTTCCAAGTCCACCACTGTCCATAATTTTGCATAGAAACAACACCTTTCGCGTGTTTATTAAAAATTAAACTTCCGGGTTCTAAGTTTAAATCTGCAGGTTTTTCAGTTCCAGGAGGTAAATTTTTTTTAATATCATCCCAATCTATCTGTCTTTCTGCCACTGTGACATATTTTGTTTCATCGACAAATTTCTTAAATTGTTTATTTGTAACTTCATGAGCATCAATAAAAAAACCATCAACAAACACTTTATGAGAAGGTTTCTCGCGTGGCATTGCATATTTATCATCATTTTTACCCCCCATTAAAAATGTTTTCGAAGAGACCCAAACCATTCCATCAGGTGTTTCATCATTTTCTATGTTGCTATCGGTTTTCGTGGACTTATACTCTTTTACTGTCTTTTTTTGATCACAATTAACAAATACAAATGTCATTAATACGACTAATGTGGCTAATGTCTTAAAATTCATACTTAAAATTTAAAAGTTTTACGCAAATATAGAGTTCTTATAAAATACTGTCTTAAAATCATTTATTTTTTTTATATTTTTATTTTTTTTTAACAAAAAAGTCCAAATAAATTCTTAACTTTATTAGTGATATTATATTTTATACTATTAGAGCATAAGTAAAATCTATTTATTTATTGGTAAAATGGTATAAAAATTGATACATTTAGACCACAACAAAATACAAGAATCATACAATATGGAATTAATTGAGAAAGCTTTAGAATTTGAAACAAGAAAGATGAGATTCCCAACCACTAGTGATCGTGTTCTAGCAGCTAGAGAAGCAAAATCTTTAATTTTAAGTTTGAATGAAGTTTACAAAGAGAATAAAGATGCTGAAATCATGGACATCATGAAACGATTAACCGTAATTAAGCAAAGGATTGAAAGACGTTTAAAAGGAAAACCATTAACCTCATAAAACCTTCCTTTTTTCTGACTTTTTTATACATCTTTAAGAGATAACTTGAAATAAAAAATTAATAACAAAGCAAAATTATTCTAACATAGAAAACTTACAATCAAGTTAACAATTGACATAATCTATCGAACTAAAGCTTTATTACTTTACTGAATGAAGTAGAACATTAGAAAATACTTCTGAAATAAAAAATTGAAAAGCTGCAAAAAAGAAGAATTTATAAAAAATGAATAAGGTTTTAGTTATCGGTGGAAGTAAAGGAATTGGAAATGCAATTATCAAATCTTTAGTTGAGGAAAACTCAGTAATTAATATTAGTAGAACAAAACCATTACTTTCTCACCCGAATCTAACTCACGTAACTTGTGACGTACTTATAGACGACCTGCCAGACTTTGAAACAATAGATAGTTTAATCTATTGCCCAGGAAGCATCAATTTAAAACCAATTTCTCGTCTTAAACTGAATGATTTCCGAGATGATTTTGAAATAAATGTGATTGGAGCTGTAAAAGCAATCCAACATTATTTACCTTCATTAAAAACAGGCAACAACCCTTCAGTTCTATTATTTAGCTCTGTAGCCGCAAAGCTCGGAATGCCTTTTCATGCAAGCATCGCCGCTGCAAAATCTGCTGTAGAAGGGGTAGCAAAATCTTTGGGTGCAGAATTAGCACCGTTAATTCGTGTAAATGCAATTGCACCAACTGTGACCAATACAGATTTAGCATCTAAACTTTTGCGTAATGAGCGAATGATAGAAAACATTAAAGAACGCCATCCTTTAAAAAAATATTTAGATCCCAAAGAAGTAGCTGATCTAGCCACTTTTTTAATCTCTAACAAGGCTAGTTCTATTTCAGGGCAAATTTTCGAATTGGACTGCGGAATTGTAAGTTTTAAAATATAATTAAACGTAAACACAATGAATATTTATGATATAGAGATTAAAAGTCTCCAAAACTCTCCTATTCTATTATTAGATTTTAAAGGGAAATATATTCTTTTTGTCAATGTAGCTTCTAAATGTGGTTTTACGCCACAATATAAAGATTTAGAAAAATTACATAACAGCTATAAAGAAAGCTTAGTTGTTATTGGAGTTCCTTGCAATCAATTTGGGAAACAAGAACCAGGAAACAATCAAGAAATTAAAGAGTTTTGTCAATTAAACTATGGTGTTTCATTTTTAATGACAGAAAAAATAAACGTGAAACAAACAAATCAGCACCCTTTATACACTTGGTTAACTTCAAAAAGGTTAAACAACAAAAAAAATTCCTCCGTAAAATGGAACTTCCAAAAATACCTAGTTTCTCCAGACGGTAAATTAATTGACTACTATTTTTCAATCACAAGTCCTTTGAGTTCAAAAATAACAAAACACCTAAAATCTTAAAATCATGCGTAATGCATTAAAAAAGACATCTGAATTAGAAAAATCATAAGATTCTTAGAAAAAGGTTTTCAAAAAATATTAGAAATTACAATCCATCAGCAGAATTGATATACTAAATAATATTTTTAGATAACTGTATTTTAATAATCAAAAAAAATAGCTATGAAACAATTAAAACTTACAGTATTATTTTTAATCATCAATTTTGGAGGACTCGCAATTGGAAGTTGGTTAATGAATAATGGTCCATTAACAGAATGGTACATCAGTTTAAATCAGGCTCCTTGGTCGCCTCCAGGTTTTGTTTTTGGAATTGCATGGACAATAATTATGATTTGCTTTTCAATTTATTTAGGACGTCTTTTTATAAAATCTTACAACCCTAAATTAATTGTAATATTTTCAATCCAATTCATTTTAAACGTAAGTTGGAACTACATTTTTTTTAACCAACATTTAATATTATTTGGACTTATTACAATAATCCTACTAACTGCTCTAATTTGCTATTACTTCTTTGAATTAAGTCAAAAAATTAGACATTATAAATTTTTATTACTGCCATATATCATTTGGCTTTGTATTGCAACCTCTTTAAATCTATACATTTTAATCCATAATTAATATGAAAATTTATACATTTCATAGAAAACAAAAACTACCAATTTCAGTCGAGAAAGCTTGGGAGTTTCTCTCAAATCCTGCGAACTTAAAAACAATTACTCCCGAATACATGAGTTTTGATATTCTTTCTGGAAATGAAAAACCAATGTACGCTGGCCAAATAATTCAATATATTGTTACCCCTATTCTTGGTATAAAAACAAAATGGGTCACCGAAATTACACACGTGAAAAAAAATGAGTATTTTGTAGACGAACAGCGCTTTGGACCGTATGCCCTGTGGCATCATAAACATTTTATTAATGAAATTGAAGGAGGAGTGGAAATGGAGGATATTATAGATTATAAAATTCCAATGGGCCTATTAGGCCAGCTAGCGCACCCCATATTGGTAAAACCAAAGCTTGAAGAAATATTTGCATACAGACAAACGAGATTAATTGAACTTTTTGGCGAATTGAAATAATGACAGATAAAATTAACATTTTTTGGTTTAGAAGAGACTTACGTTTAAATGATAATAATGGATTATTTAATGCATTGAAATCAGGGAAAAAGGTACAACCCATTTTTATTTTTGATAAAGAAATTTTAGACAAGCTTCCTAAAGATGATGCGCGGGTTTCTTTTATTCATCAAGAAATAGAAAACATAAATCAACAATTAGAGAACCTGGAAAGTACCATTGATGTCTATTACGGAAAACCGATTGACATCTTTAAATCCTTATCTAAAAAAGATGAAATTGATATTGTTTTTACTAATCATGATTACGAACCTTATTCTATAAAAAGAGACCTAGAAATCAAACAATTTTTAGAAACAAAAAATATTCATTTTCACACATTTAAAGATCAAGTCATTTTTGAACGAAATGAAATTGTGAAAAAAGACGGAACGCCCTATAAAGTTTATACACCATACTCTAAAAAATGGTTAGAAAATTTTCATTCAAAAAGCATTGATACTTTCCCTTCAGAAGAGACACAACAGAACTTTCTTAAGAAAAAGCCGCAGCATTTTTTAACATTAGAAGAAATTGGATTTATAAAATCTCCTATAAATATTAAATCGCACAAAATTTCAACTGAAATTATTGATAATTATGAAGAGACCAGAAACTTTCCAGCTAAAGACAGTACTTCTAAACTAGGTACACATTTACGTTTCGGAACTGTAAGCGTAAGAAAAATAGCTAAAAAAGCTGCGAAAAGCAATAATATAACATTCTTAAAAGAACTTGTATGGCGAGAGTTTTTTATGCAAATTTTATGGCATTTTCCAAGCACCACTAAAGATAGCTTTAAACCAAAATACGATAGAATTATTTGGCGGAACAATGAAAATGAATTTAATGCTTGGTGTAAAGGAGAAACTGGTTATCCTTTGGTAGATGCAGGCATGAGAGAGCTCAACCAAACTGGCTTTATGCATAACAGAGTTAGAATGTTAACGGGCAGTTTTCTTTGCAAACATTTATTAATTGATTGGCGATGGGGGGAAGCATATTTTGCTGAAAAGTTACATGATTACGAACAGTCTAGTAATATAGGAAACTGGCAATGGGTTGCTGGCTCGGGTGTTGATGCTGCTCCCTATTTTAGAATTTTTAACCCAACTACACAAATTCAAAAATTTGATAAAAGCTTAGAATACATAAGTAAATGGGTCCCAGAATTCCAAGAGTTAACATATACTCGACCAATTGTTGAGCATAAATTAGCGAGAGAACGATGTTTAAAAATATATAAAAAAGCTTTAACTGAGTTCTAATACCCATAATATTTTTTCTTTTCCATTTTTAACAAATGCAGAGACTAACATAATACACAAATCACTGCTTTCTAAAATGATTGGAATATTTATAATACATCAAACAATAAGACAATATCAAAAACTTGAGAAAGTTTCTCTTTATTAAAATAAGATAGAGACACAAGATATAAACCATTTTGATATATCAGTTCTTAAATTATTCAATCCCGTTAAAAAACATAAAATTTTATTAGGTTTAAGTTATTATCTAACATATATTTGCGCTCTCAAAATAAAAGCCGATGTAGCTCAGCTGGCTAGAGCAGCTGATTTGTAATCAGCAGGTCGTGGGTTCGAGTCCCTCCATTGGCTCAAATTTAAAAAGTCTCAAAACACATGTGTTTTGAGACTTTTTTTTTACTTTAGAATTAGTGATCTCATTCTGAGTGATTAAAAAAAAGCTTCCAGATAAGAATAAAAAAAGGTATAAATATTGTAAAATCTTTATTATTTTAGAGGTTTAATTTACCTTAATTATAATTTTATGCTCATTTTAGGAATTGCTGGAGGTACAGGAAGTGGAAAAACGACGGTAGTAAATCAAATTATTAAACAACTACCTACTGATGAAGTTTGTGTAATTTCTCAAGACTCCTACTACAACCAAACTGACAATTTATCTTATGAGGAAAGAACAAAAATTAATTTTGATCATCCCAGAGCAATCGATTTTGACTTATTAGTGAAACATCTAAAGGAATTAAAATTAGGTAAAACAATTGAACAGCCAGTATAT
>Ga0115569_10001385_pt1 | contig 18701 bp, 9 predicted proteins | sample COGITO_mtgs_1205_2_FD_87295 | JGI IMG/M metagenome (GOLD analysis project Ga0115569, IMG submission 87295) | Pelagic marine microbial communities from North Sea - COGITO_mtgs_120503 | ecosystem: Environmental > Aquatic > Marine > Epipelagic | place: Germany:Helgoland, sampling site Kabeltonne... | reverse complement strand
CTCGGGAGGGGCCATAAAGGGCAGGACTTTCAGCGTTCGTGGTTCGAAATCAGAAGGACCGATCTGAGCCACGACGTCGTTTCGGTTTTCGGACATCGCCCATTCGTCGACCCATGCGATCATGCGGTCGAAGGACATTTGCGCGCCGACGGTGACGAAAATCAAAAGACGCGCCCCGCGTATTTCGGGCCGTCGTCAGTCGCGAGATGGGGCCATTGCGTCAACCAAAGCACCGCCCAGCGGCGCACCATTCGTCCGGACATTGAGACTTCCTCGACGTTCGCAATACTGTCAAGCCAGACCGTCTTGGCACCTAGCAAACGACCGAGCACGATAGCCATGAAGCCTGGTGCCGCGCCGGTGGAAACGACGATGTGGGGCCTAATTCGAATGAGGCTCAAAAGAATCTGAAAGCCAAGAATGATGAGGCCCAATTTATTCCAGCGTGTCGAGTCGCGCACAATCAGTACACGCTCGCCCGGCACGTCGGCCTTGTAGGTAGGATTGATGGTTACGAAAGTCACATCGTGCCCTTCGAAGGCGGGCATCACGCGTTGGAGTTGAACCCAATGTCCTCCACCGCTTGCAACGGCCATAATACGGATTGGAGTATCCACGTGTTAGTGATTCTCCACGTTCGGGATCTGCTGCGGGGGTTGTGAAGGGGGATTGGTTTTTGTACCTCCACGAAGCCAAGGGAGCAGGTTGTAGCGGAGGAATCCGCGCATATGGCCACGGGGCTCGTGACTGGGGCGCTGCATGAGTGTCGTTTTGGCTCGGCGAATCGTTCCGCAGATGATGTAAATTAGATTCGCTGACCAGAGCGCGGCTCGTCCGTGGTTTTTCTTGAAGTAGCGGTGCCTGGAGGCGTACCAGTAGGTGGGCGTTGGCTTCGAGATATCTTGTAGGCCTGTCGAAGCGCTTCCTACGTGGGCGACTGAGCTCTCTGCGACGTACGCAGTGGGCCAATTCCTTCGGGCAGCACGCAAACAAAAATCAGTCTCTTCGAAGTAGAGAAAATAGCCTTCGTCTATCAGGCCTATGGAGTCGAATACCTCTCTGCGGATCAGCATGCTTGCGCCTGCGAGCCAGTCGACGGGGGTAGTTTTTTCTGGCAATGCGGGGGCTATGACCCAACGCTCCAGGAGCCTTGTGACGGCGCCAATGCCGAGCGCTCCTTCTAGTTCACCAAGCAGGCTCGGGAACCGGAAGGCTGTTTGATGTGGCGTCCGTGCCGCATCGGTTCCGTGGATATAACTTCCAGCGAGTCCGACGTTTGCGTGCGCGTCGAGGTATTCAACGAGCCGTTCGATTGCGCCAGCATCCGGGAAAGCGTCTGAGTTCAAGAGGTATACGTAGTCTGGCGCGTCATCGCCCGCCAGAGCAGGGCGAATCGCCTGGTTACAGCCCGATGCGAAACCGCCATTCCTGGCTGACCGAATTAGGCTTACGCGATCGCCCCATGACTTGGCTTTAGTCACTGATTCGATTCGGTCCGCTGATCCATCACCGGAAGCGTTGTCGACGATCGTAATGCGAGCATCCGGGTAGCTGCGGAGTTCGGTCAAGGTGGTGCCGACTGCGTCGAGCGTCATCTCGGCGGTGCGGTAATTGACGATGACAACGAGAAGTTTCAAGACTGTCTCTCTGGATCGCGGATTCGACCCTTAAGGTGCGTTGGCGGCGAACATATTCAGTTGCTGTATTCACTGGAGCTAATCGACGTCAACCAACAAGACGCCGAATCGGATGTTCGTCTTTTGCTCTTTAGCTTTACCCGAGACGTGCTGCACCTTAATAGGTTCCGGTCGGAGCCTTATTAGGCGCTTCCCAATTTTTTTAGAAACTTCGGTTAGGCTCGACTCTGATTTGCGCGCGCATTGCCGTTCACTTGCCGATTCGGATTTCGATCTCGGCCTCTTGGTACCGAAAGAGCGGGCGAGCAGACGTGGATCGCACGTCGAGCGCGTGACGTCTGGACTCAGCGGACGGGCTGCCTTTGTTGCGAATCGAATCAGCGAAGGCGTGGTGGAATAAATACGAATATTAATCGTGAGAAATGGGGGGGCGGAGATCATCCATTTCTTGGGCCTCGGCCGCTGTGTTTACGGTTTCGTCTCGCACCCAGGAGTGATTTTCAGTTAAGGGGAACACTGGGGCATTCGATAGGAGAAGGGTCCATGTATATGTTTTTATTGCGATTCCCCCAATAAACCCCGTTAAGAGATAGGCCCGAGATTGAGCACCGAGACCTCCGCCTCACCTGCCACTCCCTCCTGCGTTCTCGCGGGCTCCGAATCATTGCTTCTGCAGTGCGGCGCTCTGCTAATCGAGAAGGGGTGGGTCATCCAGCGCATTGTTTCAAAGAATGACGAAATCCTCGACTGGGCTCGGGATGCCGACATAGAAGTATGTGCCCCTGGTCGCAGCTTGGCGGGAGCACTTGGTGGAGTCGAGTTCGACTACTTCTTCAGTATCACGAATCTTTCGATCATCTCAGATGAGGTGCTGGCTCTCCCGAAGCGTTCTGCAATCAACTTCCACGACGGACCGCTGCCGTCCTATGCCGGGATGTACACGCCGGCCTGGGCGGTTCTGAATGGCGAGTCGGAGTACGGGGTCACGTTTCATGAAATGACCGGCGGCGTCGATGAAGGACGCATCCTCGTTCAGAAGCGCTTCGACCTCGGCGGCGACGAAACTTCCCTGGGCATCAATACCAGTTGTTATGCGGCGGCGATCGAAGGGTTCGAAGATCTGATCGGCCAGCTCGCGACTGGGCGAACGAATCCGATCGAACAAGACTTTTCGCGGCGTAGCTATTACGGACGCCATCAGCGCCCGGAAGGCGCCGGGCTGATCGACTTCTCCGCTTCTGCGGAAGTCCTCTCGCGATGGGTTCGCGCGATGGATTTCGGGGAGCGCTATGCGAATCCCTTCTGCGCGGCGAAGATTGCCCACGGGGGGCAGCTACTGCTCGTTCGTTCGGCGGCGCTCGCTGACGCAGAAAGCACGTCCGCGGGCGCGCTCATGGCGATTGGCGATGATGGATGGACGGTAGGGACTGGCGACGGTGCGATTCGTCTGAGCGGCTTTACGTGCCCTCGCGGCATTGCGCTCACGCCGCAGGATGCCGCCGCACGGGTGCGGATCTCGATAGGGCAGTCGATCGGCGCGACCGATGCGCTTGATCGCACCGCGATCTCGACGATGAATGAAACGCTTACGCCCTCGGAGGCTTTCTGGGTCCGGCGGCTTGCGAGTCTCAACGCGGTGGAGGCTCCGTATCGAAGTGCAGACCGCTCCAAGAGTGCCGACGGTTCTAGTGGTTCTACTCCCGTGGGTTCGGAAAAGCGGCAGGTTGAACGATTCGCTCTGGATCCAGCGGCATTGCTACCCGAACTCTCCGTTAGCGAACGACCCGCGGCCTTGATTGCTGGCTTCGCAGTCTATCTATCGCGCCTCCAGGGCGTTTCGGATTTTGATCTGACTTGGACCGAAGACGCTCTCCATCTTCGAATTGACGCCGGAGGCCCACTCTACTCAAAGCGAGTTCCGATGCGACTCGCCATTGCTGGTGGTGCGACGGTCTCGGATGTCACGACGGCAGTGCACGCCGAAATCGAGAAGATGCGCGACAAGGGCACATTCCTGATCGACGCGGTCGCGCGTGATCCACGGCTATCCACTGATCCGATTCTCTCGGAGGCGCGATGGACTTCTGTGACCGTCGGACTTCATGCGGACTCCGAGACAACGACTTTGCCGAAGGGCTCGGACCTTGGACTCTTTGTAAGTCCTTCTGGCGATGCCGCTCATCTTGCCTTTGATCGTGATGCGATCGATGTGACAGATGCTCGCCGAATTCTTGATCAGTTGAGCGTGTTGCTTCAGGCGAGTTCTGATGATTCTATTGAGATCGCGAATCTGCCCTTGCTTGCGGACGATGAGCGAAGTCGAATTCTCTACGACTGGAATCAGACCGCCGTGGAATTCGATCGCACGGCTACTGTGGCTTCTCTGTTCGCTGCTCAGGTCGAGCGAACTCCAGACGCATCGGCTCTTGTCTTTGAGGCCGAAGAACTGAGCTACCGCGAGCTCGACGAGCGGGCGACGAGACTCGCGCATCATCTCGTTAGTCTCGGAATCGGCCCTGATCGATTAGTTGGACTCCATCTAGCACGGTCTGTCGATATGCTCGTGGGCGTGTTAGGCGTTCTCAAGGCGGGTGGCGCGTATGTTCCTCTGGATCCGGTCTATCCAGAAGATCGCATAGCCTACATGATTGAGGACTCGAAAGCCTCGGTTGTGGTGACCCATGCCGCAGCTTCTCCGGCGCTTCCGTTCTGTACGGCGGAAATTGTGGATCTTGACCGAGAGTCGAGCACGATCGCAACGCGGCCTACGTCGCCTTGTGAGACTCAAAGCCGGGCTGAGAACCTTGCATACGTCATTTACACATCGGGCTCTACGGGTAAACCCAAGGGCGTGATGGTCGAACATCGCAACGCCGTCAACTTTTTTGTAGGTATGGATGAGCGCGTGCCTCACGATTCGCCAGGCAACTGGCTCGCCGTGACGAGTCTTTCATTCGATATTTCCGTGTTGGAGTTGCTCTGGACGCTGACGCGTGGCTTCAAGGTCGTCGTGTTTGCGGATCGTGATCGGGCTACCGGCGAGGCTTCTGCTGCGCCTTGGCGCCCGATCGATATGGGGCTTGCGCTTTGGGGCAGCGATGCGGGCCCGGGGCCCCGCAAATATGAGCTGATGCTGGAGAGCGCGAAGTTCGCCGACGAACGCGGCTTCTGTGCGGTGCATACGCCGGAACGACATTTTGGTGCTTTTGGCGGGCCCTTCCCTAATCCGTCGGTTACCGGGGCTGCGATCGCCGCAGTGACTAAGCGGGTCCAGATTCGGGCGAGTAGTTGTGTACTGCCGCTGCATCATCCGATCCGCGTCGCGGAGGAATGGGCGGTTGTCGATAATATTTCGAATGGTCGAGTAGGGATTTCTTTCGCCTCTGGATGGCAGCCTAACGACTTCGTGATTCGTCCGAGTGCCTTCGCAAACGCGAAGACCTCTATGTTCGAAGGCGCTGAGATTGTGAGGCGTCTCTGGCGCGGAGACGCAGTCGAATTCGAAAATCCAAATGGCAATATGGTGCCGACAGCGACTCTTCCCCGGCCCGTACAAGAAGAGCTGCCGGTTTGGATTACGACCGCTGGCAACGTAGAAACGTTTCGTGCGGCGGGCGCGGCAGGCGTGAACGTGCTGACGCATCTCCTGGGGCAGCCTCTTGAAGAGCTCGAGGAGAAGATTGTTGCCTATCGCCAAGCGGCGGCGGATGCTGGGCACGACCCCAAGAAGGGCGTTGTCACCTGCATGCTCCACACTTTTGTTGGCGCTGATGATGCAGAGATTCGGCGGATAGTGCGCGAGCCTATGAAGGAATACCTCGGAAGTGCGATGGCTCTCGTCGTGGACTTTGCTTGGTCCTTCCCCGCGTTTGAACGACCTGGGGGACCAGACTCCAAGCCTGAAGATGTCGATCTTAGGTCACTCTCCGGAGACGAAATCGACGCGATTCTTGAATTTGCCTTTGAACGTTATTACGAAACGAGCGGACTCTTTGGTACACCAGAAGTATGCGAGCGGATGCTGCAACGCTGCAAGGATGCAGATATCGACGAAATCGCTTGTCTGATCGACTTCGGAGTTGATACGGATGTGGTGCTAGGCGCACTTGAAGCGCTTGATGATGTGCGGAAACGGGTGAACGAACGTCCGGTTGACGCCGTCGAGGCGAGTTCCTCGGATGTGCCGACCGCGGATCATTCCTTCGCTGCGCAGGTCGAACAACATTCCATCACTCATCTCCAGTGCACGCCGTCCCACGCGACTATGTTGCTCACCAATCCGGAAACACGGGAAGCTTTTAGCCGAATTCCACATTTGATGATCGGGGGCGAAGCGTTTCCTGTCTCGCTTGCGGCGGAGCTCGATGGCGTCGCAGCAGGAAACGTAACGAATATGTACGGGCCGACGGAGACGACCATTTGGTCGTCGACGCAACCTGTAGCCGGCAGTCCAGAGACAATCTCGATTGGGACACCGATTGCGAATACCCAGCTCTATATTCTCGACGCACATAACGAGCCGCTGCCTGTTGGAGTGGCCGGTGAGTTGTGGATTGCGGGAGAGGGAGTCGTTCGTGGCTATCACGAGCGTCCGGATCTGACCGACGAGCGATTCGTTCCGGATCCCTTTAGTGATCGCGATGGCGCGCGCATGTACCGGACAGGTGACCTTGCGCGATGGACCGAAGAAGGGCGCATCGACTTCCTTGGACGTCTCGATCACCAGGTCAAGATCCGCGGCTACCGAATCGAACTCGGCGAGATCGAAGCTCGGCTGGCTGGTATGCCGGGTGTCCGCGAAGCGGTTGTGATCGCACGCGAAGATGTGCCGGGGGATGTTCGGTTGGTGGGTTATGTGCTCGTCGAAGACAATAAGATCGACGAAGGTGCTCTTCGTGACGGACTGCGTGAGCATCTACCGGAGTTCATGGTTCCTTCGAATCTCCTTCGACTTGACCGCTATCCGCAGACGCCAAACGGTAAGGTGGACCGGAAAGCCTTGCCGGCACCGAACGAAATCGGAGAGGTCTCGCAGGCCGCATTCGTCGCGCCGGAGAGTGATCTCGAAGCGCAGATCGCAACGGTTTGGCGCGAGGTGCTCTATCTCGAGCAAGTCGGCGTGAACGACAACTTCTTTGATTTGGGTGGGCATTCGCTGCTCGTCGTTCAAGCACATCGCAAGCTAGCGGGAGTGCTGGAAGTTTCGATTACGCTCACAGATCTGTACCGCTTCCCGACAATCGCCGGCCTTTCGGAACACCTATCCAAGGGAGATGGCTCAGCAGAGGTCGCTGCTGCTAGTCAGGAACGTGGCGACAAACGACGTCAGGCGCTGGGGCGTCGCCGTCGTCGGGGCGGGAAGAAAAATTGACCGGTTTGAATAGTGAATGTCGCATGCAGATGGGGAAAAAGCGATGAGTGACGAGGAGATCGGCGAGAACGATATCGCGATCGTGGGCATGGCTTTGCGAGTGCCCGGCGCGAATTCGCCGACAGAGTTCTGGGACAATCTCCAGAATAAGCGTGAGTCTATCGTCGATTACGACGAGGAGACGATGCTCGCTTCGGGTGAATCCAAAGAAGTGCTCCGCAATCCGGCTTATGTAAGTCGGGGCGGCGCGCTTGAAAACATGAAGCTATTCGATCGCGATTTCTTCGGCTTCAGCCCGAAAGAGGCAGCGATTCTTGATCCTCAACATCGCCATTTCATGGAGCTGTCTTGGGAAGCGCTCGAGGATGCCGGCCATACGCCGACTAACTTCGACGGACAGATCGGCGTCTTCGCTGGCTGCGGTATGGGGAGCTACTTTTATTTCAACGTATGCAGCAACCGTGACCTGGTCGATTCGGTCGGTATGTTCCTGCTTCGACACACGGGCAACGACAAAGACTTTCTCGCCACCCGCGTGTCCTACGTACTCGACCTCAAGGGGCCGAGTGTCAATGTACAGACGGCGTGTTCGACGTCTCTCGTCGCAACCCATCTCGCTTGCCAGAGTCTGCTAACCGGCGAGTGCGACCTTGCGCTGGCGGGCGGTGTCACGATCCAGTTCCCGACGGAAGTTGGCTACGTCTTCCGGGATGGCGAGATTCTTGCGCCGGACGGCCATTGTCACTCCTTCGACCATCGGGCCCAGGGAACCGTACTTACGAGCGGCGGTGGCGTCGTTTCGTTACGTCGGCTCGATGACGCGATTAGAGATGGCGACAATATCTATGCTGTCATTAAGGGGTCTGCTGTTAACAACGACGGTGGCAACAAGGTCGGATACCTAGCGCCCAGCGTGGATGGTCAGGCTGCAGCCATGACCGAGGCTTACACGCTCGCAGAAATTGAGCCATCGACTATCGGGATGATTGAGTGTCATGGCACAGGCACCTATATGGGAGATCCGATTGAGGTCGCAGCGCTCACGCAGGCTTTCCGCGCAGGGAACGAAGACGGTGACCAGGGCAACCAGTTTTGCCGTATCGGCTCAGTGAAGTCGAATATCGGTCACCTAGACACAGCGGCTGGGGTTGTCGGTCTGATGAAGGCAGCGCTCTCGCTAAAGCATCAGACAATTCCCGCTTCGCTGAATTTCGAGCGTCCGAACCCGGAGATTGCATTCGCCGATTCTCCTTTCGTAGTGAATGACGAGACGCACCCTTGGGCGGTGAGCAGCACGCCCAGGCGCGCGGCGGTTAACTCTCTTGGAGTCGGCGGCACGAATGCACATGTCGTCCTTGAGGAGCACTCTTCAGCGGCGACGGTGAACGAAGATGTTTCGCGCCCACGATTGCTGCAGATATCGGCCAAGAATAAGCGATCGCTTGATGGTGCATGTGCACGTCTTAAGACGCACCTAGAAGCTAATCCCGACCTTTCGCTTGGGGATGTCGCTTGGTCTCTGCGTGAGTCGCGAGAAAACTTCGAGAGTCGACGCGTGTTAGTGGCGGAGGATCGTGAACAGGCTCTTGAGTTGCTCGCGGGACTCGATCCAAGGCGTGTCTTTACGCATAGCGTGGCGGACGCCCGAGCCTCGATCGTGTTCATGTTCTCTGGCGGCGGGAGCCAGTATCCCGGCATGGGCCGAGGCCTCTACGAGAGCGAGCCAATTTTCCGGCAGCATGTTGATCGTGGGTTAGATCTCTATCGCGAGCGCACGGGATTTGATCTGCGCAGCCTCGTTTTCTGTGATCCGAATCGGATTGAGCAGGCAGACGGACCTTTGACCGATATGAGTCGCCAGCTTCCGGCGATCTTCATCGTCGAGTACGCGATGGTGGAGCTTTGGAGGAGCCGTGGTATCGAGCCCTCTCTTCTGATCGGCCACAGCATGGGCGAGAATGCGGCCGCGTGTATCGCAGGCGTCGTGACCTTTGAGGAATGTCTGGACTGGCTCATTCTGAGAGGACAGCTCTTTGAGAAAACGCCGACGGGCGGCATGATCGCAGTTTCGCTCCCGGCGGATGATCTGGGTCCATACTTGGAAGATTCCTGCGACCTCGCGGCGAGCAATGCTCCTGGTCTGAGTGTGGCTTCTGGCGGTGTCGCCGAGATCGATGAGCTGGAGAAGCGTCTCGAAGAAGCGGAGATCGACTTTCAGCGAGTCTCGATTGAACGTGCGGCGCATTCGCGACTACTCGATCCGATCCTCGAGGAGTTCCGATCATTTGTTGAGAAGCTCGATCTAAAAGCGCCGTCGATTCCTTTTATTTCGAATCGAACCGGAGAGCGTATTAGCGATAAAGATGCGACGAGCCCCGAATATTGGGTTCAGCATCTGCGCAACGAAGTGCGCTTTTCGGAAGGTCTCCGAACTATTCTCGCGACGCCCGGCCAGATTCTCCTCGAAGTGGGACCCGGCCAATCGCTTTGCAGTTATGCGCGTCAGCAAACTGTACAAGGCGCTTCGACGAACATGATTCCGTCGCTTCGTCATAAAGCAGATCCTGTTTCCGATTCCGACTATTTACTGTCGACGATTGGACGGCTCTGGGCTTCGGGGGCGGAAGTCGAGCTCGATTCGCTCTACGAGGGCGAGACGCGGGGCCGCGTTAGGCTGCCTACGTATACATGGGATCATCAGAGTTATTTCATTGAGCGCGTTGAAGCGGATACTACTGAGAAGGTCTCGGGAATACCGGAGCATCTCGAAGATGTGACCGATTGGGGCTTCGCTCCAACCTGGCCGGCTACAGCGCTCGATCCTCGCCAGATTGAGACTCCCCAGACCTGGCTCATTTTCATGGACCAAGTTGGAATAGGCCGGCGCTTAAGGACGCGATTAGAAGACGCGGGACATTCGGTCGTGAGCGTCTTTGTCGCCGATAGCTATCGCAAACGCTCTGCCGATGAATATTCCCTTTCGCCCGAATTAGGCGCGGAAGGGTATACGGCGCTGGTGCGAGATCTCGCCGCCGAAGGTCGGATGCCGACACAGATCGTGCATCTTTGGCTGACCTCAGATGTTGAACGCTTTCGTCCCGGATCGAGCTTCTTCCACGAAAACCTTCAGAATGGTTTTCATAGTCTCTACTTCCTGGCGCGAGCGCTCGCGAACGAGAGTCTGCCCGGTGACGTACACCTAACGGTCGTCTCGAATGGGTTGCATTCGATTATTGAGGGCGATGGTCCGCTCTATCCTGAGAAGGCGACCGTGCTAGGTCCCGTCGAGGTGATTCCGCGCGAGTTGCCTGGTTTGACCTGCAAGAGCGTTGACATCACGCTGCCGCTTACGGGACAAGCTGCTTTGCGCGACCGCTTCTTGGGTCGGCGGAAGGGCGTTGGCGCTCGTCCCGCGAATCTTGATGACGTGACAGATCAACTCGAGCGCGAAGTGCTCGCCGCCTCAGAATGCGACATCGTTGCGCATCGCGCGGGTGAGCGGTTTGCACGGCGTTTCGAATCCCGCCCACTGCCTGAGCGAGCAGAAGATTCGAACGTATTTCTCGTTGATGGGGGCACCTACCTAATCACGGGCGGTTTAGGTGGTCTTGGGCTCACCCTGGCGGATCGACTTGCGCGAGAAGTTCGTGGCGCGAAGCTCGTCTTGGTGGGGCGTACGGCATTACCCGATCCCTCGGAATGGGACGCCCTGGAGCAAAAGGCCGGAGCATCGTCGCGCGATCTAGGCTGCATTCGTCGCATACGAGGGCTCCAGGCAGCCGGTGCAGAGGTAATGACCTTGGCAGCGGATGTTACGAATCTCGATGAGATGCGTCGCGGGTTCGAGGCAGTGCGTGAGTGCTTCGGCAAAGTTCACGGCGTGTTCCATGCTGCAGGTGTCGTTGCAGACGAACTCATTCAGTTGAAGACCGATGCAGCTATCGAGCGCGTCTTTGGGCCGAAGGTGCACGGCACGCAGGTGCTTGCCAGTTTGCTCGAAGAAGCGGGCGCGGAACTACTCGTTCTTTATTCTTCAACGAGTGCGATTACGGCACCGCCTGGACAGGTTGACTACGTCGCAGCGAATTCTTTTCTGGATGCCTTCGCCCAGAGTCGGAAGGATCACCCGATTCGAACGGTCGCGGTGAACTGGGGCATTTGGAATGAAGTGGGGCTCGCTGCCGCTTCCTTCAATCGGACCGAGGATACGGACGGAGCAGAACACGCCTTCGCGGTTCAGCATCCCCTATTGGACACTCGTGAGCGAGACTCTCACGGTCGTACAGCCTTCTGGAAGAGCTTCTCTCCGCAAAGGGACTGGGTACTCGAAGAACATCGAACAGCTAACGGCGAAGCCCTCTACCCGGGAGCGGGGTACCCGGAGCTCGCGCGAGCAGCTCTGGCTGAATACGGCGAAACGGGTCCATTCGAGATTCAGGATCTCTATTTCCTTAGGCCGCTCTATGTGCCGGATGGGGAAGTTCGTGACGTGCGAGTGCTGCTCGAACCGAATGATCTTGGCTACCGCTTCAGCGTCCGAACACGTCATAGAGTAGATGGCCGGCCGGCGTGGATGCTGGCCGCCGAAGCAACTCTCGTCTTAGGGGACGCGACGCCCTCGCGCTCTCTCGACCTGGATGAAATTGACGCGCGATGCGGAGCTCAGCGCTCTCATGTGAATCCCCTCGGACATGCTTCCGGCCAGGAGAACCACGTTCGCTTCGGGCCGCGGTGGCGAGTCTTGAGGCAAGTTTTGTACGGGAAAGGTGAAGCGCTCGCACATCTCGAGGTGCCTGATGAGTTTGAAGGAGATCTAGAGAGCTTTCAATTCCATCCCGCTCTGCTCGACTACGCGACCGGCTACGCGATGGAGCTCATCCCGGGCTATGACCCGAACGGGGCACTCTGGATCCCTGTCTCTTATGGAATCATTAAGCTTGAAGCGCCGCTCGAAAAAAAGATCAGTAGTTGGGTCCGCCTGCGAAATGGAGACGAGGCCAGCGGCTTCGCATCCTTTGATATCCTGATCACGTCTGATGACGGCCGCGTGCTCTTCGAAGCAGAAGACTTCACGATTAAGCGCGTTGAAGGCGAAGTGGACTTCTCTGAGCCCGTCGACGGAAGCGCCAGCGACATAGAGTTCGAAGCTTCGAATCAAGCAAAGGGCGACGATGACCTCTCTCCGGCGGAGTTGCACCTGCGACGAAACTACGAGGTCGGGATTAGTCCGGAGGAAGGCACCGAGGCGCTCATGCGCGTCCTTGCTACCGAATCGGGGCCGCAGATGGTCGTGACGTCGATCAACCTTGACTATCTGATTAGCCAGTCAGATACGGTCGTCGCAGAGTCATCGAATAGCGGCGCGCGCTTCGAACGTCCCTCTCTGGACAGTGAATACGAAGCGCCGCGTGATGAGATCGAAAAAACTCTCGTCGCTTTATGGGAAGACTTGCTAGGCGTCGATGGCCTCGGGATTTACGACAACTTTTTTGATCTAGGCGGACATTCACTGATTGCGGTTCGCTTCTTTACGAAAATTAAGAAGGCCTACCATGTCGACTTCCCGATTTCGATTCTCTTCGAGGCGCCCACCATTGAAGGCTGCGCGAAACTGATTCGGGAAACGATGGGCGATGACTCTTCCGGCGCAGTCGGGACGATCGAAGAGGATGGCGCAGCAGCGACGCGTCGAACTCGCTTCAAGCATCTTGTGGCGATGGATGCGGGAGGCGGCGCAGGTGGCCCGAATAAGCCATTCTTCCTCGTTGCAGGCATGTTTGGCAACGTTCTGAATCTGCGTCATCTCGCGGCTCTTGTAGGTACCGACCGACCGTTCTACGGCCTACAAGCGCGCGGGCTCTATGGGGATGAAAAGCCCCACGAGACGTTCGAAGAGATGGCCTCGGCCTATATCGAAGAAATTCGACAGGTGCAGCCGGCAGGCCCCTACACGATTGGCGGGTTTTCGGGCGGCGGCATCACTGCTTTCGAGATGGCGCACCAGCTTCAGGCGGCTGGTGAGACTGTGCAGAGCGTCGTCTTATTAGACTCGATTCTGCCACAGCTACCGCCGCTTACCACGATGGACCGGATTCGTGTGCAGGCTATGCGGCTTAAGCAACGTGGTGCTGGCTATCTGTGGGAATGGCTACGCAACCGGGCGAGGTGGCAGATGGAACAACTAGAGGCGCGCTTTAGTGACGGCTCCGAAGATGTTCGTGCTGAGGACGAGTTCCATGATGTTGAGATCGAGCGAGCATTCCGAGCGGCCCTGCCGATTTACCCGATGCAACGCTACGAAGGGCATGTGCATCTCTTTCGACCTAAACTTGACCGAGCCTATGTTCTCGGCGCTGATCGTATTCTTAACAGCGACAAACAATGGATCTACGCGGACAACGGTTGGGGACAATGGGTCGAGTCGATCGAGACTTATGAGATGCCCGGTGATCACGACAGCATGGTGCTCGAACCGAATGTTCGGGTGATGGCTTCGCGCTTGCGAGAACTGCTCGAAGCGAAGCCAGACGATGTGAAGGATACGTAGGAGCAGTAGGGAAATTGGTAGGGCACCGAGAGGCGCTGTAAGTACAAATTTATTGAGCGGAGCGATTAGTCTAGTCCGATCGAACTGTGATGATGCCGGAGCGGGTGCAACCCTCCGACTCGAATTGGAAACGGAGACCATGGGAGAGATTTCGGATGCCCTTGCGAGGTCGCAGGAGGCCGAACAAACAAAACGTGCTGTCGGGCCGCGTGAAACACAGCGGCCCGCAGAGGAACGTGAACGCGCGAATTCTGCTTTAATTCGGGAAGCGGCAGATACACCTCCAGCATCTCAGCCGTCAGTCTCTAAGAGATCTGCGCATCCTGTAGAGGGCTCCGTTCAGACATTTACATCACCGGCTTCGTCATCCCGATCGTCGACTACACCCGCGGATGAGGCCGAAAGAAGGACGGAATATGGCCCGTCTCAAGTGGTGGCTGAACCTGATCCCGAAGACCCCGCCGCCGGCGTAGCTTCTGCGCTTAGCCGTGAAGTGGAACGGGCCGATGACGTCGCAAAAAAGGGACATCCGATCTCAACGTCCCGTGCCGAGGGGTGGATAGGCCGGATCTGCGCGGTTGAGCCTGAGGCCGATGCATCCGTACGCTTCCGACATTTGGCTGTGCGTATGCGTTCGATGTTGGACGGCCGCCGGCAGCCTTCACTCCTGGTAACGAGCGCGATTTCTGGGGAAGGCAAGACGACAGTGTCCTGCAATCTCGCGATTGCGCTCGCTTCGATTTCGCCGGAATGCCGAATCGCGCTAGTCGATATAGATCTTCATAGAGGGCGTGTTTCTCGGACGATGGATTATTCAGGGCAGATCGGGATCGAGGACGTGATGCGAGGCGATGCTTCGATTAGTGACGCGTGCGTCGAAACCGAGATGCCGGCACTCGATTTCTATCCGGTCTGCAATCCGGTCCAAGATGTGCATCAACTCTTAGGCGGTGCAGCAGGACGAATTTTTCAGAATATTCATGCGTGTTACGACTACGTGATCTTTGACGGTCCGCCTGTACTTCCGGTGCCCGACGTGCCTTTGATCGCTCCGCACGTAGGGGGTTGTTTGGTCGTCGCTGCGTCGGGACGGTCACGACACAGAACCTTTCGAGAGACACTTAGTCTGCTTCCTCGAGGGATGACGCTAGGGGTATTCCTGAACGAGAATCCCGGCGCGCTTCGCTCGCGGGGCTACAAATATTATTCCGGTTCGCGGCCGGAGGACTTTGATTCCGGCGTCGACCCGGACGGCTCCGAGGAGGCGAAGCGATGAGTCAGCCAGCCGACTTCGACGACTTTGGGGATAGTGGGGACGGGGACGAATCCGGCGCTTTGCCCGGATTCGTTACGGACCCCATCGGCGTTCTTAAGCGACGCTGGATGTGGATGGTGCCAGTTTTGCTGATCGGCGCTCTATTGAGTGGCTACTATCTATATCAGCGGAGTCCCGACTTCGCGGCGCGTGCGACGATTCTCGTTTCGAGTCAGAAGATCTCGCAGCAGTTCTTTGTTTCGACGATTGAATCCGATCAGTTAGAGAAGGTGAGTGCGATTCTAGGCGAGTTGCTGTCCCGCAAGAATCTCGCGAAACTCATCGCTGAGCACGATCCTTACTCGGTGGTTGACGGCGTCGAAGTCCTTACGCTCGAAGATCAAATTGATTTGATGCACAGCCGGATCGCGATTGGCCCCGACCGTAGCAACGCTGCAAACTTTGACCGAAAAAGTTCTGCAACGGTATTTGAAGTGCGCTTTGCCTCCGGTGATGCGCAGAAGACTGCCGACATCGTGAATGCCCTTGCCACCGGATTTACCGATATCCACCTTCGCATGCGGAGTAGGCAAGCGCGCCTAACGACCGATTTTCTGAAAACGGAGCTAGCGCAGTCTGATAAGGACCTCTCTCTCCAAGAGCGTAAAATTACGGAATTCAAGAAGATGTACCGCGGTGAGCTCCCAAGCGAACTCGCGACGAGTTTGGGGCGGCTCGATCGGTTGCAGAGCCAGAGGCAGTCCCTCGCGCTGCAGATCGCCGAAACAGAAAGCCGCCTGGCTGCGTTGGCCGCGAGCGGGAATGACGTCGAACTGGACTCTCCTGAGGGGCTACTTCGATCCCTCAGGACCCGGTATAAGTCACAGCGTTCGTTGTATACGGAAGAACATCCGAATCTGGTGGCTATTCGGCGTCAGATTGAGAGCCTGGAAGCGCAGATTGCCGACGATATGATCGAGGTTCCGCTTGAAGCGGAGCAGGCGACGACGCTTGCGGGCGCGGCACGATTTACTCTGACCGAGTTGCGACGACAACTCGCCCAGACCGAGGCTGAATTCGAGGTTCTTGATCGCCATGTGGCTCTGGTTCCTGAACGCCAAGAAGAGCTGGCGGGCCTTGAGCAGCGCGCTGAATTTCTGCGAGAGAATTATAGAGAGCTCCTGCGAAAGGTGAGTCAAGCAGAGCTTGCGCAGGCGGTTGAGTCAGCGCAGCAGGGAGAGCGTGCGACTGTGATCGACAGAGCAGTGATACCGATGCGACCCGAGTCGTCTCCGCTTAAGATGTTAGTGGTGCTGATTGTTGGAACTTTCGGTGCCGCGATCGCTTTGGCGATCCTGCTTGAGTTGATCGATCCAGTGATCGTGAATACGAGCGAGATCGAGGCGAAATACAGAGTTCCGGTGATCGGGTCGATTCCTCGATTAGATGAAACCGGGAGCGGGCAGCGCGCCTGATGGCTGAGGTTTCGAGCGATTCCCTGGCTCTGAAGAGCGAATCACCGCTTTGGCTAGCCGCGATGGTATTTGGACTGATGGCCGCTTTTTGGCCGGTCGTGTCCGATCTAGTGAGCCATATTGCGACCCATCCATGGGCGCGCGGTGCAATGGTGTTCCCTTTGCTCGTCTGGATAGCGGTTCGTGCCGAGGGGGCAAACGCGGGGCTGGAGCGCCGCTGGGTTTTACGGTTGGCTTTGCCGATTGCGTTGGCCATCGAGTTAGTCGCAGTGGGAGGTGACGTAGTGCGCCTCGGGCGAGTGGCTCTGGTTCTTGCGGTTGCAGCAAGCCTATTCGGAACGGGGAGAGCGGGGTTATTGACTCTTTCCTTGACTATTTGGCTGATTCCGCTGCCCTCTGCGATTGCAGAAATTCTGAGTCCGAGCCTCGAATCAACATGGGTACAGATCGCAGCATCTCCAATTTCAGGGGTTTCTTTCGCGGCGGGTCCGGATGGTCTCATGCTATCGACGGAGGAGGGCGGTCGCATGGTGCTCGTGCCTGCCGCTGGCGGGCTCGCATTGGCCTACGCACTGGCTGGCTTGGCCTGGTTTCAGGGGCTGATGCGGAGGCTCCCCATGCATAGGCTTATGGGTCGATCTGCAATAGCCGCGCTCTTTTCGCTCCCGATTCATCTAGGAGTGATTGGGCTCGCTACGATTATGTTGTCGTTATCGCCTATGAGCTCAGCTGCGCAAAGGCTCCTCGAGCATGGGCCGTGGCTGATCGTGGTCTTGGCAGGGCTCGTGCTCGCCGTGCGTGAGCGCGTGCCGAATACTGCAGGAGAGACGATTTGAACCGACGTGTCGAGTTAGGCGTAGCGATCGGCTTGATGCTCCTCACGGGCATTGCCTCGTGGTGGCTTTTGCTCCGACCGGCGGTTGAGCATGACGCAGCGGTATTTGAGGCTTTGCCCACCGAATTGAACGGATGGCGATCTGTTGATCTCGCGATTGATCAGGCCGTCTCGGATATGCTGGCCGCGGATCACAACGTGCAGCGCGCCTACCTTCATCCTCTTGGCTATCAAATTTTTGTTTACGTAGGTTATTACGGCACCGAACGCGGGGGAACTCCAGAGCACACTCCTGACATATGCTACCCGGCTCAAGGGTGGCAGATCGTAGAGTCTATGATTCAAAGGGCCGGCGGGCAGGATGGCTTCGATCTCCGCGAGTTCGTTGTGGAGCAGGCCGGGGAGCGCCGTCTGGTGCACTACTGGTATCGCACCGGAAGCCAGAGCGGGTTGACCTCTGTGGTTGGGCTTCGACTCCGTCACGTTGTCGATCGCATGACCGAAAACCGGGGGGACGGGGCGCTCGTTCGACTCAGTACGTCGCTTGGTAGCTCGGATATTGTAAGTGCCCGAACCCGGCTCTTTTCCATGGATCGCGTGATTGAAAAAGCGCTTGCGGGTCTTTGGCCTAACGACAGTGAATCCGTAGCTATAGCGTCAGGATACTGACTCTATGTCTGCAAAGAGCGAGGCGGAAAGCAAATTTGCGAAGCTGACTCATGGCTTTATCGATCCCGAATTCTGGGTAGAGGCCTCGTCGCTGCGGTACGAGATTGGAGATCTCGCGCCTACCGAACGATCTCTTGCAGAGAAGGCAATCTCCTCGCGACAGCGCGAATTCGCCACGGGTCGCGTACTCGCACACCGGTTGCTCGATCAAGCAGGGCACGATGCGCCAGCGTTGTTGCGAGACAAGGACCGCGTGCCCGAGTGGCCGTCTGGGATCGTAGGGTCGATCACGCATTGTGATTCTCTTTGCGTGGTGGCAGTAGGGAGCAATGAGACCCATGCTGGGGTAGGGGTCGATGTTGAGCCGGATGAGCCGGTCACTTTCGGAGTCGAACGCGTTGTGTGTCGGCCTGAGGAAGGCTCGTGGCTCGATGAGGCGTCCGATGATGAGGACCGAGCTCGACGGGTTCGACTCATATTCAGCGTGAAAGAAGCGACCTACAAGGCATTCTATCCCGAGCTTCGAACGTTCTGGAGTTTTCAGGACGTTCATGTCTCAGTCGACGAATCAGCCGAGCGATTTGTTGCCCATTTGCCGGACGGGCCAGACGTGCGCGCAATCGAGGGTCGCGTACTGCGGCGGTGTGGATGGATTCTCTCAAGTGTTTGCCGCCGAAGGTAGCGGAAACGAACTAGCCGATTCGAATCTGCTCGTTATGTTTTGCCTAGTTGTTCTTAGTTGAGACGTATCAGGCCACTCATCCTAGGCGTAGTGCCGTGTCCCGGGTCAGGTCCGGAAGCGCGAGCCCCGAGGAGCAAGCGGTTGCACAGGGCTCACCCGAACAACCAAGGCAAGCGCTCGCGTCGATGTCGAGTCCTGCGTATTCGCGCGCAGCGATAGTCGGCTGTCCG
>Ga0115569_10001377_pt1 | contig 18751 bp, 16 predicted proteins | sample COGITO_mtgs_1205_2_FD_87295 | JGI IMG/M metagenome (GOLD analysis project Ga0115569, IMG submission 87295) | Pelagic marine microbial communities from North Sea - COGITO_mtgs_120503 | ecosystem: Environmental > Aquatic > Marine > Epipelagic | place: Germany:Helgoland, sampling site Kabeltonne... | reverse complement strand
TCACTGGGCATTAAATCTGGGGTGAATTGAATACGCTTAAACCCTAAACCCAAAGCCTGAGAAACTGTATTTACTAGTAATGTTTTAGCAAGTCCTGGAACACCAATTAAAAGTGCATGTCCTCCAGAGAATACAGACAGCAATACCTCTTCTACAACTGCATCCTGTCCTACAATTACTTTTTTAATTTCTTGGCGCAAGGCTTCATACCTTGTAACGAGTTGCTGCACTAATGCTACGTCTGACATATGCTATAAAATAAATTTATCTTAATTAAATTCGAGTAAAAAACAAGACCAAAAACTCACGGGTTTGCCAGTGAAATTTATTTCTTTACCCAATCACTTGCAAAAACACAATCTCTGTAATCTTTATTTACATTTATGTAGGTGTCTTTGATTTTTTGTTCTTGCCACAACTCAATGGTCTTGATTTGTTTTTGACGCAGTGCAAGAGATTTAATTTTCTCGTAGTCTTTTACAAAATCTGCAGGATGCTCTTCATATTTGTTTGTTACGGTCAAAAACTTATAGGTCTTTTTACCAGTTCTATCTTGGTCAACAAATATTTTTGATACTTCATTTTTGGCTAGATTGTATACTTGAGCACTAAGGGTTGGATCCATCTTTGTTAAATCAAAACGCGTATCTTGATTTGTAGGATTTACTAACTGCCCCCCATTGTTACTTGTATTACTATCATCAGAGTATAGACGAGCAGCTCTACCAAAGGATATACTGTCATTAATAATACTGGTTCTAATTTTTTCAATTCGGTCTTTTGCCTGGTCTATAGCATCATTGGTTAATTCTGGAAATAAAATGATGTGGCGCACATCTATTTCTTGCCCACGAATTTTATCTACCTTAAGGATATGAAAACCAAATTCTGACTCAAACGGCTCACTCACTTCACCCTCTAATAAAGAAAAAGCAACATCTTTAAAAATCTTAGAGTAAGGATCACCTCTGCGCATACTTGGCAGTAAACCACCTCTTGAGGCAGCCCCATCCTTAGAATATAAAACGGCTTTTGTCGCAAAACTAGAACCTCCCTCTACGATGTCTTCTCTTAATTCATTAAGTCTGTCTATAACTCCTTGAAGGGCTTGTTTAGAAAATTTAGGTTCTACAACAATTTGAGCCACCTCAACCTCTGCACTAAACACTGGACGCTCATCCTGGGGTATACTATTAAAAAAAACAGATATTTCCTCTGGAGTAACCTCAACCACTTCTACCACTTTAGCCTGCATTCGTTTTGCCAGCTCTATCTCTCTTTTGGCTTTCAGTAAATCGTTTTTAAGCTGTAATAAATTGTCTTTACGGTAGTATGCAACTACCTTTTCTTCACTCCCTAGTTGGCCAACCATATATTGCACAAGTTGATCCACTTGTGGGTTTATCTCTGCGTCAGAGATCATAATACTATCCTGTTTTGCTTGGTGGAGGTATAACTTATCTTCCATTAACTTACCTAGAAGCTCACACCTGGTTATCTCCTCAACAGAGACTCCATTTTGTTTGAATTCTAGATAACTCTTATCGATATCGCTGTCCAAAACTACATAGCCTCCAATAACCGCAGAGACTCCCTCTGCCTTGAAGCGTTTAAAAGGCAAGATAGAATCACTTTGTTTTGGAGCACTAGCAACTTCTAGTAATGGATTTTCTCTGGCAACTCCCGTACTATCTACAGCAATCACCTCTTGAGCAACCATAAAGGTTTGAGCACACAGCAATAAAAGTATTGCAATACTATTTTTGGGTATACACTTCAAAATTTTTGTTTTTAACAGCATCTTTAGTAATGTCTTTTTCTAGTTCCTTTATAAGTTCTAGCGTTCTTTTATTTAAAATAATTTCTTTAATAATAGGCTTAATATATTGCAAAGGTGCTGTTTGATTGGGAGATAGCACATCTTCAATTTTGAGCAAATATACTCCTAATGAATCTTCTAATTGTGAGAAAGCAGCTTTTTTTAAAACCTTAGATTCTTTGGTTCTAATTACTGGGAGTTGCCTTAGTAATGTTTCTTTTTTAACCCAAATAGAGTCATTAAAATTAGCTCCCTTATACTCTAAACTACTATCCTGCAAAGCAGCAACATCCTCAGTATTAAAACGACGTAGTTTTTGCTTTGTTTCAGAAATAGTTGGAAAACTAGCATCTAGGTGTATGTATCGCAACATGTAAATCTCTTCCTTTAGGGTGAAGTTTTCTTTATTTTGTTGGTAAAACAAGGAGTACTCTTGGTTGGTTATAGTGCTGTCCAAAAGCTTAGATACAATTGCGCCTTTGTAGGCCTCTGCAAACAAATCGTTTCTATAATCCTCCACCATACCCTGGTAGTCTTCTATTTGCTGCTGGGGCAAGTTTATATTTGCTTGATCGATGAGCAGCTGTTGTGTTGCCCACCTTTGGATATAGTTGGCAACAATACTAATACTGTCTTGTTTTGTGGTATTTTCTGAAATTAATGCCTGTATATCTTCCTGGTATAAATAGGTGTCGTTTACTCTAGCTACGGGTTCTTTGGCGCTTTTAGGCTCCAAAAAATCACAGCCAACTAAAGCCGTACACAAAGTCAATATAAGAAGGAGTTTAGACATTATTTTTTAAGTTCTTTTTTGATTTTTTTAAGTGTCTTTTTATGTATCACCACAGAATACTTATCTCTTAGGCTTTGCATCCAAGAGGCTTCAAGCATTACTTGATAAGCGCTCATCACACTACCTCTTACCTCTTTAAAAGATTTTTCACTAGCAGGTAACACCTTGTCTACTTGCACCAAAGTGTAGCCGCCCTGGTCTTTGTAAATTCCAGAAACCCCTGCAACAAACTCAAAGTTTTCTGGTAATTGTTTGGCACCATTTTCAAACATTCCTTTTGAGAGTAAAACCCTTAAAGCAGCATCACTATTGAGCAGCTCTTTTACTTCTTGGGGTGTCTTCCCTTTTTCTAACAAAACCTTAGCCTCTTCTAATGCGGCTTTTTCGTTACTTGTTATAATAGTAGCTTCCACCCTGTCTTTCCAAAGATAGCTTGCTTTGTTTTTCTGGTAATAGTCCTGCAGGGCTAGGGTATCTGTTTTTACAACACTCCAGATATTGTTTTCCATCACATCAAATATAAGCAGGCCATCTCTATACTCACTAATTACAGCTGCGTAGTCAAGATTTTCTTCTTCTAGTTTATCTCTAAAATACTCTTGTAGCACTACGGTTTCAAAATCATCATATATGTACCTTACGGCGCTCTCTGTAGTCTTAACAGATTTTGGTAGCGGTCTTGTTTGTCTAACTGCCAAATGTGCTGCAAAATCTCTGTAGTAAAAATTTGTGCTTCCAATTGTAAAAATAACCTTATCAAGTGTCGGGTTTAGTGTATCATACTTCCATCTTCTATTGAAAATTTCTTTGTCTACAAATTGGTTAAAAAAAGTAGCATAGGTAGCATCATTTGTGTAGCCGTATTTATCTTTTATTTTACTTCTTATTTCTGAAGTGACAGCCATCAATCTTTCTCCTCTATTACCTTGAGCTAAGAGCCTTTCTTTTTGCTGCTCGAAGGTTTTTGGCTCGCTGATACCCTCTAGACGTATAATGTGCCATCCAAAAGAAGAGGCAACGGGCTTAGAGATATCTCCAGGAGCATTTAATGCAAAGGCAGCCTGCTCAAACTTAGGAGCTCTTAACTTTCCTCTTGTAAAAGGCTTTAGTTTGCCACCAGAGACTCCAGAGTTTTTATCTTCGGAGAATTGCTTTGCCAAGTCTTCAAATTTCTGTCCTTGATTTAGTAATTGGTATAATTCGTTTATTCTTACCTGAGGATCAAAAGTAGGATCATCATTTTTATTTGACACCATTATATGAGAAACTGTAATTTCATTTCCCGTTGGTCTTCTGTCTAAAACTTTGATAACATGATACCCATAACTGGTTCTTGTTATGTCAGAAATGGCACCTACTTTGGTATTATAGGCCGCATTCTCGAATGCATATAACATCGAAAAAGCAGAAAAATAACCTAGATTTCCTTTTTGCTCTTTGGTGTTTGGCTCTTCAGAGTATTGAAGCACTAAATCTGTGAAATCTGCACCATTTTTAGCCTTTTTCATCACCTCTGTAGCTTTATTGTATGCCACTAGTGTGTCTTGAGGCAAGGCATCATAATCAACCATAATTAGAACATGCTGCGCATTTATTTGCTCCTTAGAGCGCTCATAGGCTTCCAAAGCCATGTCTTGTTCAATCTTCTGCTCGAATAAATAATTTCTAGATAACTGAGCACGGTATTTTTCAAACTCTTTTTTGTATGCTTTTCCTTGATCCAGCTTTTGAGCATAGGCCTCTTGTACCTTTAACTTGTAGTCTACAAACAACTCTAAATAACCATCCACAGATTTTTGAGACGCGTCCTTTACTAGATTTAGGTTCTTTTTATACACCCTTAAAAACTCTTGCTTGTAAACAGGAGTATTCTCAATGGTAAGAATAACATCTTTCTGGGATTGAGATTGTGCTGTAAACACAAAAGAGAGTAATGCGCATACAAGAATGATTTTTTTCATAAAAAGAGGGTATTTTAGGTTGTATTTTTCTAATAGGTTAAATTATAACTAAGCAAACAAAAATAACAATTTGCTACTAGTAAACAAATCAAATTAATAACGCAATAGTGAGCATTAAAGTACACACCCTAGCCTTTAAAAAAAGCAGTAACTTTGTAGGGTACTTTTACCACACACAAAAACACCAATAAAGGTATCTCAAACACTTCTATATGAGCCAACGTATTAAATTAATTTGGGATTTTAAAGGCCCCAACGCTTCTCAAACTGCGGCGCACCACATCATACACCTGGAAGAATTTTCGCGTTCAGAAAAACTAGAAAATACACTTTGTGGTCTAGAAAATGTACATGATATGCATCATATTGCATATTTGGTGGTAGAGAAAAAACACATGGATGATTTAAGAGAGCGTCTTAAACCCAATAGGGGGCAATTATACCAAGAAAAATAGCCTACGGAATATTTAAATATTTGTGTGTTTGCAAAGACACCATCCACTTTGGGTTTGCCATAACGTAATCTACAATTTGAGGAATCATAGTTTCTCGTTTACTCCATTCTGGCTGCAGGTATAAAATACAATCTTCACCAACTTTTTCAGCTTGCTTCTCGGCAAATTCAAAATCGTTTTTATTGTATATAATCACCTTTAACTCATGAGCTGCCTTGTACACCTGTTGGGTAGGTAACTTCATTTTTTTTGGTGACAAACAAATCCAATCCCAAGAGCCAGACAAAGGGTAGGCTCCAGAGGTTTCTATGTGGGTGTTCATGCCCATTTTTTTTAACAGCGATGTTAAAGGACCCATATCCCAGGTGAGGGGCTCTCCACCAGTTATAACAATAGTCTTCGAGTATTTATTTGCATTTTGCGCAATGGCCTTAATGGCAGTTGGGGGATGGCTCTCTGGATTCCAGCTTTCTTTCACATCACACCAATGACAGCCAACATCACAGCCTCCAACTCTAATAAAATAAGCTGCAGTCCCTTTATGAAAACCCTCTCCTTGAATGGTGTAGAACTCTTCCATAAGTGGAAGCATCATACCTTTATTTACTTGCTCTTGAATCTCTTTTTGCATACGTCAGCAAAGATAGTATAATTATCTACGATGGATACCTATTTCTGCAAAGACAAAACAGGAGTATTTCTCTTTAAATAGGCACATTAAAACAACCTAATATACCTTGCCATAAAACTAAAGACCATATTGTTTTACAAGACAGGATACAATTGTTATTTTTATAAAAAATTAAGAGTACTCACCTGCACCAACTACCAGATTAATACACAAACAACCAAAATCAAATAATGAAAAACGCTATTATTATAACAGCCCTAGCCGCTTTACTATCTGTACAATGCACAAATAAAAAAGATGCCTTTACCATAACAAATGGTAAAATTGGGACACTCACAAGCCAAACTACCCTTAAACAACTAAAGACTGTTTTTGCAAATGACAGTATTGTGCCCCTCTCAAATAGTAGCCCTAGTGATGCCTTGCAAGGAGATCTAGAGGTATTTTCAAAAGAGGGTAACAAACTACTGGGGCTATCTCCAGATATACAAAACAGTCCTGAGGCAACAATAAACAACCTACGAGTGTATGACTCTAGATACAAAACAAGCAAAGGGCTATCTATAAAGAGCACCTTTAAAGATATTAAAGAGAACTATGAAATTTCTGGAATACAAACAAGTATAGATGCCGTTGTAATCTCTCTAAAAGATAGTGATGTATTTATCACCATAGACAAAAAACAACTACCAGAAAACCTAAGGTACAACCCTAACCTAACCATTGAAGCATCTCAAATACCACAAGGCGCTACCTTTAAGTATTTTATGATTGCCTGGGAGGGTCAGTAACATCTTAAACTTTCAACTATAACCTTAAAGCTATGCACACACTCTCGCCTTTCCATCTAGCCATCCCCGTTGATGACTTAGCAAGTTGTAGAACATTTTACAGAGACACACTAGGCTGCAAAGAAGGAAGAAGCAGTGATCATTGGGTAGATTTTAATTTCTTTGGACACCAACTTGTTATCCATCTAAAACAGGACTCGCAATCCAAAGCTCCAACAAATACTGTAGATGGCAAAGAGGTTCCAATACCTCATTTTGGTGTCGTGCTTGATATGGATACTTTCAATGAGCTGGCAAAACAACTTCAAGAAAAAAACGTCGAGTTTATCATAGCACCCTACACTAGATTTAAAGGCCTTGTAGGAGAACAGGCAACAATGTTTTTTAAAGACCCTAGCTCAAACGCTCTAGAGTTTAAAGCATTTGCAGATCCAAGCCAGTTATTTGCTAGTTAAAAAGCTAGAGAGAGCCTGTATAGATATGCAGCTCTAATTTCAATAAAATACCTAACAAAAAAAGCCCTTTAGGAGATACCTAAAGGGCTTTTTAATAGTACTATACATACTAGTTTTTAGAGATAGCGCGCTGCTCTCTGGCCAGCAAGGTGTTTTTCAGCAGCATAGCAATGGTCATTGGTCCTACTCCACCTGGAACGGGAGTTATAAAACTTGCCTTTTTGCTCACTCCATCAAAATCTACATCACCAACAATTCTATATCCTTTAGGCTTTGATAGATCCTCTACGCGTGTAATTCCTACATCTATAATCACCGCATCATCTTTTACCATTTCTGCTTTCAAAAAATTAGGAACCCCTAGGGCAGAAATCACAATGTCTGCCTGGCTAATTATTTGTGTTATGTTTTTTGTGTTACTGTGTGTTAGGGTTACTGTAGAGTTTCCTGGCCAACCCTTGCGGCTCATTAAAATACTCATTGGCCTACCAACAATATGGCTTCTACCAATAACAACAGTGTGCTTACCTTTTGTATCAACTTTGTAACGCTCTAACAACTCTAAAATTCCAAAAGGAGTGGCAGGTATAAAGGTGGACATATCCAATGCCATTCTCCCAAAGTTTTCTGGATGGAAACCATCTACATCTTTACTTGGGTCTACTGCCATTAAAACGCGCTGGGTGTTTATTTGAGGAGGCAGTGGCAACTGGATGATAAAACCATCAATTGCATCATTGTGGTTCAGCTCCTTAATTTTATCTAATAGTTCCAGTTCACTTGTTGTATGAGACATACGCACCATGGTAGACTCGAAACCAACCCGCTCACAGGAGCGAACTTTACTTCCAACATAAGTTAGAGACGCGCCATCATCCCCTACAATTACAGCGGCTAAATGAGGTACCTTTTCTCCGGCATCTTTCATCTTTTTAACCTCTGCTGCAATTTCGTTTTTTATATCGTTTGATACTTTTTTTCCGTCTAAGATTGTCATAGCCTTTGTTTTATATTTCTTACCTAGAATAATTTAATGCTGTTTAACGCATATTTCCCATCATTTGCATCATCTTCTTACCACCGCCACCTTGCATCATTTTCATCATTTTACTCATTTGCTGAAACTGCTTAAGCAATTGATTGATTTGCTGCACAGAGGTACCACTCCCTTTTGCAATTCGTTTTTTACGACTTGTATCAATAGTTGTAGGAACACTTCTCTCTAAAGGTGTCATGGAATGAATAATGGCTTCTATATGCTTAAATGCATCATCATCTATATCTACATCTTTCATGGCTTTTCCGGCACCTGGTATCATCCCTACCAGATCTTTCATGCTTCCCATTTTCTTTACCTGATTGATTTGTTTTAAGAAATCATCAAAACCAAATTGATTTTTGGCTATTTTCTTTTGTAATTTTCTTGCTTCATCTTCATCAAATTGTTCCTGCGCTCTTTCTACCAAGGAGATAACATCTCCCATACCCAAGATTCTATCGGCCATACGATCTGGATAGAACACATCAATTGCATCCATTTTCTCACCCGTACCAATAAACTTAATAGGCTTGTTTACAACACTTTTAATAGATATAGCAGCACCACCTCTAGTATCACCATCGAGTTTGGTGAGTATAACCCCATCAAAATTAAGCCTATCGTTAAACGTTTTGGCAGTATTAACAGCATCTTGACCCGTCATAGCATCTACAACAAACAATGTCTCGCTTGGAGAGATTGCTTTGTGTACATTTTCTATTTCTTGCATCATTGGCTCATCTACAGCCAAACGTCCAGCAGTATCTATAATCACAACGTTAAAACCGTTTGCCTTTGCATATGCAACAGCCTTTGTAGCAATTGCAACAGGATCCATATTACCCTGGTCACTAAATACCTCAACCCCTATTTGCTCTCCAACAATATGAAGTTGATTGATCGCTGCAGGACGGTATACATCACAGGCAACCAGTAAAGGATTCTTGCTTTTTTTGGTTTTTAAGTAATTGGCAAGTTTACCAGAGAAGGTTGTTTTACCACTACCCTGCAACCCAGACATTAAAATTACACTTGGAGACCCTTTTAAGTTGATACCTGCAGCATCTCCACCCATTAGTGCTGTAAGTTCATCCTTTACTATTTTAACCATTAACTGGCTAGGTTGCAGGGATGTCAATACGTTTTGACCCAGCGCTTTTTGCTTAACGGTCTTGGTAAAGTCTTTGGCTATTTTAAAATTAACATCGGCATCCAAAAGGGCACGACGCACCTCTTTTAGCGTTTCTGCAACGTTAACCTCTGTAATACTTCCGTGTCCTTTGAGCACATGAAGGGCTTTATCTAACTTATCACTTAAATTATCAAACATAGGGAATACATTTTATAGAAAATCTTAATAGAAAATCACAAAAGATTTAACCGCAAATATACTAATTGATTGGGGAGTTTCAAAGTAGCAACGCTATTAAAAACAGGGTTTTTTCTATAATAAAATGAACTGTATAAACCAAAAAAGAGTACATAATTGTATCTTGTAGGTAAATTACTGTCTCTCTGTAAAACAACGTTATAATCAAATTACAATACACGCTATGAAATACCTTATTACACTTCTAGTAATTACATTGTTTGGCTTTGCGCCAACCCTTCAAGGACAAACAAAAGTTATTCATGCCGGTACGCTACTTGCCGTTCCTGGAAGCGCTCCAAAAACACAACAAACCATTGTTGTTGAAAATCAAAAAATAAAACAGGTGTATGACGGCTATTTAAACGCCCTAGAACTTGGGCTAGAAAGCACAGATATAACACTCATAGATTTAAAAGACAAATTTGTAATGCCTGGCTTTATAGACATGCACACGCATATTACATCAGAGCGTGATCCCAATGCAATTAGCCATCTTTGGACCACCCTTGAGGAGGCAGATGCTGCCTACAATGCTATACCGTATGCAGAAAAGACACTCATGGCTGGTTTTACCACCATACGTAATTTAGGGGGTGACCCTCATATTATGAATGCTCTAAAAAGAGCCATTAACAGTCAGCTTATTGTTGGGCCAAGTATTGTAGCCTCTAACGGAGCTGTTTCTGCAACAGGAGGACATGGAGATTTTCATGGATACAACGATGCTATTTTAGAAATGGTTGGCCAAGATGTAAGTATTTGCGATGGCAGCGATGACTGCACAAGAGCGGTAAGAGCGCTGGTAAAATCTGGGGCAGATGTGATTAAAATTACAGCAACAGGAGGCGTTTTAAGCAATACTGATGCGGGTGTTGGCCAACAACTAACCGACCAAGAAATGAAAGCCATTGTTACTACAGCGGCTAGTTTGGGAAGAAAAGTAGCAGCCCATGCTCATGAGGCGCAAGGAGTAAATGCTGCCCTTAGGGCGGGAGTAAACTCTATAGAGCACGGCTCTTATTTAAATGATGAATCTATTAGGCTCTTTAAACAAACAGGGGCGTATCTAGTGCCTACCCTTTTGGCAGGTGTTTCTGTGTATGAAGAACTATCTGTAAACCCAAACATACCATCAGCAATCATAGAAAAAATAAAACAAGTAGCTCCCGTGGTTGAGGCCTCTTTCAAAAAAGCATTGAAAGGCAATGTTAATATTGCCTTTGGTACAGACAGCGGCGTGAGTAGACACGGCACTAATGCCCGTGAATTTGAACTAATGGTACTGTACGGTATGGACCAAAATAGCGCCATTAAAACAGCAACTATAAATGCAGCTACTCTCTTAGGTAAAGAAAATGTAATTGGAAAAATAACACCTGGCATGCAGGCTGATATGGTGGCCACAGACACTAGCCCTTTACAAGATATTTCTGTATTAAAAGACATTACATTTGTCATGAAGCTGGGCCGTGTTTACAAAAACAAGTAACCTATAACAAGACAACTTCCAAAATACCACGGCATAAAAACTAATTATTTTTTTATAGTTTTACGCCATCAAATCATGGAAAAACAAACAAACATTTGCCAAGAACAGGCCTTTAATAAAGTCTATAAAGCCCAGGCACAATCATTACGCAATTTTATGTTCTTTAAAACAAAGGACACAGATGCCTCTTATGATTTGGTACAAGAAGCTTTTTTAAAATTATGGCAAAATTGCGCAAAAGTAACCCCTGAAAAGGCCAAGAGCTATCTCTTTACAACCGCAAACAACCTTTTTTTAAATACCGTTGCTCATAAAAAGGTGCAATTTAAATTCACCCAAGGTGTAAAAAAATCACAAGACAACAACTCACCAGAGTTTCTATTAGAAGAAAAGGAATTTGGTCAGAAATTACAAAAAGCACTAGATAGCCTCACCCAATTACAACGCACTGCTTTTTTACTAAGCCGCGTGGAGGGTAAAAAATATAGAGAAATTGCTGCCATTTATAACATTTCAGAGAAAGCTGCAGGCAAACGAGTATTAGATGCTCTAGAAAAACTTAGAGAGACTATAGAAAATTTATAAACCCCCTAAGGTGGTAAAATAACAATTAAACTGTTATAGTATAACAAGCAAGTAGATGGAAACAAAACAAGCATTAGAAAAATGGCTCAACAATGAGGCAACCTCTGCAGATATGCAGGTGCTTAACGCTTGGCCAGAGTTTGACTCCTACAAAAAAATAGATGCCCATACAAAACGTATGGTATTGCCTGAGCACGATATTACATCTGGAATAAAAGCACTTAGAGATACTCTTTTGTTTAATAAGGCCCAGAAACAAAAAAGACCTAAAGTTGTTACAATACCAATGCTTTTAAAAATAGCGGCAATATTTGTACTACTTGCGGGATCTACTGTATTTGTAACTTCCCTACCTACAAACATACAGGCACCTATTGCCAGTATACAAACAATTGAATTACCAGATAGCTCAAAAATAACATTAAAAGAAAACGCCCGTATTAGCTACAAAAAATATGGCTGGCCCTTTAATAGAGAGGTAACCCTTGAGGGAGAGGCTTATTTTGAGGTCGCTAAAGGCAAGACTTTTACCGTACGCACCCCAAGTGGAAACGTGAGTGTTCTTGGAACCTCTTTTAATGTAAAAACAGAGAATGATATTTTAATTGTTTCTTGTTTTGAAGGCCTTGTCTCTGTAAATGCCAATGGAATCAATACTCTAGTTACTCCCGGTGACTCCTTTAGCTTTGCTCCTATGTTGGTTAACAATAAAATTTACACCTCAAAACCAAGCTGGATTTTTAATGAAAGTAGTTTTGTAGATGTACCTCTGGATGCAGTATTGATGGAAATTGAAAAACATTACAAAGTTACCCTCACAACTAAAAATATTGATGTAACTTTACGTTATACAGGTAGCTTTACCCATACAAACCTTGACCAAGCGCTACAAACTGTAACACTACCACTTAACCTTTCTTTTAGCAAAGATTCAAAAAATGAAGTACAAATTTATGACCCTAAAAAACAATAAGTATAGCCTTATATACTTCTGTTTTTTATTGTTTTTTTGGACTCATTGCTCTCTTGCTCAAAATACTGAAGACACCATAACCTTTGAGCAGGCAATCTCTCAAATTGAAACGGTATTTGAGGTAAAGTTTTCTTATAACAGCAATACGGCAAAGAGATTTAGGGTCTCTACCCCAAACACAAACCAAACACTTACCCAAACATTAAGGATGTTTTCTGACAAAGAGAACATTAACTTCACCCTTGTTAGTAGCCGTTATATAACAGTCAAGTTTCCGAAAAAAATGGTGTCTTTTTGCGCTACATTTATTGATACTCAAACAGCAAAACCCCTACCTATTATCGCTATTTCAGAAAACAAAACATACAACAGTAACAGTGGTGGGGTTTTAAGTATAGACAGCATTGCAGATAACCAAGTATTGGAACTATTTTCTCAGGGTCAATTTATCGAAGAAATTGTCATTTATAAAGCAATAGCAAATACAAAAGGCCGCTGCCCTTTGCTATTTATAAATCTAGAGAATATTAACAAATTACCCACTATCACGCTCTCTGGCTACATAGCAAAAGGGATTGAAAAAACAAAAAAAGGAGCCGTTACAATTAAAAATGATGATTTTGAAATTTTACCTTCACTCACCGAGCCAGATGTTTTACAAATTGCTCAAGTGCTTCCAGGCATACAAAGCTATGATGAAACAGCTTCAAACATCAATATTAGGGCTGGCGGTAGTGATGAGGTAACCATTTTGTGGAACGATATTAGAATGTACCAAACAGGCCATTTTTTTGGACTTATATCTGCCCTGAACCCAAACCTTATAGACAATGTTATTATCTACAAAAACGGAACGCATCCAAGATACAGCGAGGGCGTCTCTGGGGTATTACACATTTATCCAACAAACAGCATTGATCCTGAGGTAACAGGTGGCGTGGGCATAAATTTAGCAAGCACCAATGCTTTTGTGAAAATACCTGTAACAAACTCCTTTGCAATTCACGGATCTGGAAGAACCTCAATTAACAATGGTTTGGGTAATCCTATCTACACATCATTTTTTAAAAGAACCTTTCAAAACACAGAAGTAACAAACCTCAACAACATCCAGCCAGAAGTGTTTAGAACAACAGACGAGGATTTTAATTTCTTTGACATTAGCATCTCAGCACTTTGGGATATCTCACCAAAAGACAAACTAAACTACCACTTTATGACTATTAACAATGGCCTTGAATTTAACGAGCGTTTGTTTACCGGTGGTATTTCAACGGCTAGTTTTAATGTAATAGAGCAAAACACACTATTGGGTGGTTTTAATTACCAAAGAAACTGGAACCAGAAACTCACAACAGGGTTACATTATAGCAATAGCACCTATAAAGCCAGCACACAAAACACGAAGGTAGAACAAGCAAGCCAAGAATTTAAAAAAAATCAAGTAAAAGAACAAACCCTAAAGTTTGACACAAACTATAGTATAAACGATAACTTATCTATAGAGGCTGGCTATCAATACACCAGCACCACTATAGATATCACAGAAGACACCAACACTAGTGAGAGCAGCTCAAAAAGAGGAATAACCAATGGATTTTACGCCCAAACAACTGCCCAACTATTTGATGATAAAACTACATTAACCTTAGGGGCAAGAGTAACAAATCTTTCCAATTTTGATACGCAGATAGAACCAAGAATTACCATTTCACACGCGTTAAAAAAGCATTGGAATGTGTTTCTATCTGGCGAGAAAAAACACCAAAACGTATTGCAATATACAGCCAATGAAAATCAATTATTAGGCATACAAAACAAACAATGGATCCTGGCAGATGGAGTTCAAAATCCTTTGTTAAAAAGCGGTCAGGCATCACTTGGGACAGATTATACCCTAAAAAAATGGACCCTTAACGCAGAGGTTTTTTACAAGAAAGTTGACGATATAAACACTCGTAATCTAGGATTTAGAAACCAACTTGAAAACGCTCAAGCCATCGGAAACTATACAAGTCAAGGCCTGGAAATATCTGTTGGTAAAAAACTCAAAAACTTTACTAGCTGGTTAAGCTACACCTACACAGATAGCAACTACGAATTTAAAACCCTTAGCCCTGTAGGTTTTCCCAACAATTTTAATGTCACACATTGTGTAAATGCCATTGCAACCTATACCCTAAAAGACTTCACTGTTTCTGCAGGGGTTAATTATCATTCTGGATTACCCTACACCACAACGGTTAATCAGGGAGCTATTACAAACACCAATAACGGGCCGCAGATACAATACAACAGCCCTAACAACGAAACATTAAAACATTATTTTAGAACAAACATATCAGGGGTATACAAGACCCCTTTAGACGATACCTTTGATGCAGTTGTAAACCTTTCATTACTAAATTTGTTTGATACAAAAAATGAGTTGGGGAGATACTACCAATTACAGACAAACGCCCAAGAAGAAAATTATATAAATACCGTTACGCAGTTTTCTCTGGGCTTTACACCCAACATATCATTACAGCTATTGTTTTAAAAAACTACATTCTGTCAGGAACTTGTATCCCTAACAATGAAAATGCTGTTTTTATAACCGCTCCAACTGCGCCACAAAGTGCCACTCTAAATTCTTTTTCTGTGGTGTCCTGAGCAGCAAAAATGGGCACGTTTTGATAAAAAGAATTAAAGTCCTTTACCAAATCATAGGTGTAGTTTGCTATGAGTGCTGGGCTATAATGCTGGGCTGCCATTTGAATTGTCTCAGGAAACAACTGAAGTGTTTTAAGCATCTGTTTTTCTTTAGGATCAAGAGAAACAATTCCCTCCACAGATTGTTGGGCACTCTCTGAAGCCTTTCTTAAAATTGATTGAATACGCGCGTAGGTGTATTGGATAAAAGGCCCTGTATTTCCTTGAAAATCTACACTCTCTTCTGGATTAAATAAGATGCGTTTTTTTGGATCCACCTTTAAAATATAATATTTTAAAGCACCAAGACCTATGGTAGCGTAAAGCGTTTGTTTTTCTTGGGTAGTAAAATCATCAATCTTACCCAGCGCCTCAGAAATGCTGCAGGCTGTAGCAGTCATGTCTTTAATTAAATCATCTGCATCTACTACCGTACCTTCTCTAGATTTCATTTTACCACTTGGTAAATCAACCATGCCATAACTTAGGTGGAATAAATTTTTCGCCCACCCAAATCCTAATTTCTGTAGTATTAGAAATAGTACCTGAAAATGATAATCCTGCTCATTTCCAACGGTGTAAATCATACCATTTATATCTGGGTAATCTTTAACACGCTGTATGGCAGTTCCAATATCTTGAGTCATGTAAACAGCTGTACCGTCTGCGCGTAACACAATTTTTCTATCTAAGCCCTTATCTGTTAGATCACACCAAACAGAGCCGTCAGGATCTTTAACAAAGACCCCACTTGAGAGCCCTTCTTGGATAAATTCTTTACCTAGTAAGTAGGTGTTGCTCTCGTAGTAATTTTTATCAAAATCTACGCCAATAGCTGCGTAGGTTTGATTAAAACCATCATAGACCCAACCATTCATGGTTTCCCATAGTGAAACAACCTCTTTGTCTCCAGCCTCCCACTTTAGTAGCATCTGCTGCGCCTGCACAATAATAGGAGCTTGTTTTTTTGCATCTTCTTCTGAAATTCCTTGGGCTATTAAATCGGCAATTTCTTTTTTATACTCTTTATCAAAACGTACATAGTAGTCTCCCACTAATTTATCACCCTTTTTCCCTGATGATTGTGGCGTTTCTCCCTTACCGTATCGTTGCCAAGCTAACATACTTTTACAGATATGAATTCCTCGATCGTTTATAATTTGTGTTTTGTAAACTTTTTTACCGCTGGCTTTCACTATTTGAGCTACACTATACCCTAGCAACACATTGCGAACATGCCCTAAATGAAGTGGCTTGTTTGTATTTGGAGAGGCAAACTCTACCATCATAGCATCATCACCGGGAGGGAGTGTCCCAAAAGCACCCCAAGCAGTTGTGCTGCTGAAAAAGTCTAAATAATACCCGTCACTAATAACGATGTTTAAAAAACCTTTTACAACATTAAAACCAGTTACATGAGCAACGTGCTCTTGTAAATAGGCGCCAATTGCTTGGCCAATAGCCACAGGGTTTCCCTTGACAACTCGCAACATAGGAAACACCACTACAGTAATATCACCCTCAAACTCTTTACGAGTGGCTTGAAACTCTACTGTTTCTAGGCTGGTATCATAAAGGCTTTTGATAGCATCTTTAACTTTCTGACTAAGGATATCTTGTAGGGTCATGGATTCATTTTAAAGGTGTAAAGATAGTTTTTTTAAGGCTTTTTTGGTACTGTTATTTGTTTCTTTAAAATGGGAGTGATCGCAACGCAAGAAATATAAAAATCAGGAGTCTTTAACACATCAGTTCTTATAAAATAATATTGAGGCTGCTAAAGTCTTTTTTTAAGCTCTTGGGTTTGTTATTTTTGTAATGAGGTAAAACAAAATGTGACTAATAACTGCAATTTCAACTATATTAAGATTAAAAAATATGCTGGTAAACGTTTCTTATAACAACAAACAAATAGACAATAAGATTGACCAGCAAGTAGGAAAACCCTATTCTTTGCCAGAGCGTTTTAAGCTCAAAGGCATTGGCTCTCCTAAGCTTATTATTACTCAAACAAGCATACAAATTCACAACCTACTTATTTTAGACAACAATAGAAATCAGTGCAATATAGAGATGCGCCCAAATGGTATTATTGTTGGTTTTAGATCTTTACTTGAAAGCTATGCTTTGGTTATCCCATACCATAAACTGGTATTGTATAAAGGGAAGGCAGAAGAGTATTCTATCTACAAAGACAACTATTTTATTAAAATACAGGCACGCACTAAAGACAAAGAAATTCATCGCTTTGTTCAAAAAATACTAAAAGCAAAAACACGCTTAAGCGGTCTTAGAATAGAAGATATATAATAACTAGGGTTTATTTTTTATGGCAAGACTAGCCATAACCCCAATAAGGGCCAAACCCATCATTGCTAGAAGTTGATTTACAGGTGTTTTTTGAGGCTGAAAAAAGGAGAAAATTCCAAAACAAAAAATAACAATACCCCCAAGAAGTAGCACCCACTTTAATACCTTCATTTTATCCAGTTTTTAAAGCATGAAGATACTGTTTTTTGAAAAACAATTTCAAAACAGTGTTGTTATAATAACCAGATACATTAAAACATAAAGTCACGTTAATACCCTCATAAGGCTTTATCTTTTCAGAAGTCCTGCGTATCTTTAAAAAAACAACTGATTTGAAAATACTACTTACAGGAGCAAACGGATACATAGGCATGCGCCTACTTCCGCTATTATTAGACCAAGGGCATCAGGTGGTTTGTTCTGTGAGAGATGCTAACAGATTGTCTATTTCAGAAGATTTAAAAAAACAAATTGAAATAGTAGTTATTGATTTTCTGCAAGAGGTGAGACCCGATGCGCTCCCAAAAGACATAGACGCGGCCTACTATTTAATTCACTCGATGAGCTCCTCAACAACTGATTTTGATGAAAAAGAAGAACGCGCTGTAAAAAATTTTAACACCTACCTGGAGCCAACAAATTGCAAGCAAGTAATTTATGTTGGAGGTATTGCCAATGAGCAAAGTCTTTCCAAGCATCTTTGGTCTCGTAAAAATGTAGAAAATATTTTATACCAAGGTAGGGCTGCAGTAACGGTTTTACGAGCAGCAATTATTGTGGGTAGTGGTAGCGCCTCTTTTGAAATCATTAGAGATTTGTGTGAAAAACTCCCTTTAATGGTAACCCCCAGATGGGTTAAAACAAAATGTCAACCCATAGCCATAAGAGATGTGCTTAATTACCTTACAGGTGTACTTGGCAACAAAGAGTGTTACAATGAAAGCTTTGATATTGGCGGGCCTGATGTGTTAAGCTACAGAGAAATGATGGAGGGATATGCCCGTTTTAGAAAATTAAACTTAACCATTGTTACCCTACCCTTTTTGTCACCCAAAATATCAAGCTACTGGCTTTACTTTGTAACCTCAACCTCCTACAAGCTAGCCCTTAATTTAGTAGACAGCATGCGCATAGAGGTAATAACAAGTGATACTAGACTTAAAGATATTTTAAAAATTGAATCTATCTCATATCAAAAAGCCATAGAGTTAGCTTTTAAAAAAATAAAACAAAACCAAGTGGTCTCAAGCTGGAAAGACTCTATGATTAGTGGCCGTTTTAGAAATGATCTTAAAAAATATATAGAAGTACCGGTAAATGGTTGCGTGAAAGACAAACAAAGCATCGTACTTCAAAATCCAAAAAAGGCACTAGACAATATATG
>Ga0115569_10001375_pt1 | contig 18779 bp, 16 predicted proteins | sample COGITO_mtgs_1205_2_FD_87295 | JGI IMG/M metagenome (GOLD analysis project Ga0115569, IMG submission 87295) | Pelagic marine microbial communities from North Sea - COGITO_mtgs_120503 | ecosystem: Environmental > Aquatic > Marine > Epipelagic | place: Germany:Helgoland, sampling site Kabeltonne... | reverse complement strand
CATCGTCTTCGAGCACCACGCGGCCGCGATGCGCCATCGCCGTCGGCCGCCCCGCAGCGTCCGGCACATACCCAAAACCATCTCCGCCGATCACGACGCCGGGCTGCAAGACAACTCGATCTCCGACTAGAGAGTCTTCGCGCAACACTACGTTCGAATGAATCCAGCCGTCGTCGCCGACTTCGACATTCGCGACCAAGGTCGCATTCGCAGCGATCACCGTGCGAGCCCCGACCCGGCAATGGGGCCCTATTCGAGCCCCCGCTTCAACGCTGGCCGTCGCGTCAATGACGGCGGTCGCATCGACATGCGCACCTTCGGCGATCCCCTCCACCGGGCGCCAGCGCGGAGCAAAGGCTTCCATGAGGCGCGAGAAATCGTGGGCGGGCTGATCGCTGCGCAGCACCGCTCTGTGCCCGACGTCAACGCCGTGCGGCGCAAGAACGATCTCAGCCGCAGACGCTTCGAGCATCAGAGCAAGCGAGGGATCGCGAACGAATACAAGTTCGTCGCGCTTCGCCTCCATGAGCGACGCAAAGCCCGCGATTTCGACCGTTCCTTCGCTGCCGAGAGGAACCTCGAGGAATGCGGCGAGTTCCGAGAGTCGAATCGGCCTCGGGGTACGCGGCACGTTCTATCGCGCGAGAAGAACGGAAACGGGAGACGTTCGCGCGACGGAGGCGGCGTTGCTGCCCAGGAAGTAGTCCGTGATCCGGTTGCGACCGTAGGCACCCATCACGATCAGGCTCGCGCGCGCTTCTCTGGCCGTATCCACCATCTTCACGTCCGGACGACCCAACGTCGAAGACGTTTCGCGCACCGGAACCGAGAGCCCCCCCACCAACTGCCGGACCTCATCGAAGCGAGCAACAGCGCGCCCCTTGTCCTTTGAGTCGACAAAGACGTGGACCGCCTCGTTCAATCCATTCGCCAGGGTCACTGCCAGCTTCGCTGCAATACGCGATCCAGGAGATCCATCGAAGCCAAGGACCAAAGGTCCTGTCAGCGGCGCACCCGAAGGCACGATGATCGTCGGCTTGTTCGTCTTGCGAAGGATCGAGTCAACCGTCGCACCGATCAGCGATCCGCGATTGCCAGACAGGGTTCCTGTCCGCCCAATCAAAAGAAGATCCGCTTCTTGAATTTTGTCGACGATCCGATCGTCGGGCGAACCCTGGAGAACATCACAGGTCGCTTCGATGCCTTCTCCGCGAGCGCGATCGGCAAAACGGCGCGCGACTGCTTCGGCGCGGGCGCGGTGGTAGGCATTCAGATCGGCTTCCGGGAATGCCGGTAGGGCCAAACCATCATTGGAGGGAGACCGCACCAGTCGGTCGTCCAAAACCGAAACTGCCGAAAGCCGAGCGCCCAAACGGGATGCGAGTCCCATAGCAGTCTGCTCCGCTGCGCTCGCGTCGTCCGAACCATCCGTGGCTACCAGAATCGTCTCGATCATTTCATTTCTCTCCGTTTCCCCGCGGAGCCCTCGTAAAAGCGGCCCCTCACAAGGAGGTGTCCGCTCGGGGATCTCACGGGGCCGCCCGGGGGCTGAACCCGCAATTCAGGGAACAAGTGTACCCGCAGGATCGGCTGATCCGCCCCGAAGGTAAAGACCTTAAGGGGTGCACAGGACGGTAGGGTAGAGAATCCCCGTGGGTGCGGCAAATTGGTCCGCAATTGTCCGATTTTGTAACACTGGTTGTATTTAAAGATGCTCTGTATGCACTCTCAGCTGCGATACCGTGCGGACGTGCCTGACTCTGACGAAGCGACTTCCACCGTCCCCGCCCCGAGCCCCTTCTCGGGAGACGAAGCCCGGCAAATCTGGGGGCTCGAGAACCCCAGCCTGGGAATGTCTCTGGGCGGCACCCATGGCACCGCACAAGCCGAAACCCACCGAACCTGGATCGACCTCGGCGAGTCCCTCGGAATCCACTCGGTCTGGCTACCCGAAATGCATTTCCAGCCCGGCGTCTGCCCGGCGCCGTTACTCGAGCTGGCAGGCTACGCCGCGCGAACGAAGCGGATCCGGCTGGGCACAACGTCGCTCCTACTACCGCTCCACCCAGCGGAAAAAATCGCCGCTGAAATCGCCACCCTCGATCAAATCTCTGGGGGCCGGCTTTTGATTGGACTCGGGCGCGGCTTCCAAAAGCCGATGCTCGAAGCTTTCGGCGTACCGCCCGCCGAGAAGCGCGATCGGTTCGACGATGCCCTCGACCGGATGCTCGCACTCTGGTCGGAACACAACGGACGGTCGATGCCCAGCGCACTTCAAACGCTTCAGCGTCCGCACCCTCCCCTCGCAGTCGCGGCCTTCGGCCCCAAAGGTCTCGCGCAATCGGCGCGGCGCAACCTCCCCTACCTCGCCTCGCCCGTCGAAACCTTCGATCAGATCTTCGACAATCAGGAACGACACAGAGCCGGCCTCCCCAATCCGTCAAAGCCCGCACTCTCATTGGTGATGCGGACCGTCTTCGTCTCCGAATCAGCGGACGAAATTGAAGCTGCGCGCAATGCGCTCCTCTCCGAAATGAGTGGCCGCCGTATGGGCATGCCTAAGGCGGTCAGCGAGGCGATGGACGCGCCACTCGAGGCGCGGGCTGTCATAGGCACCCCGGACGAAGTGCGTGAGCGCCTGACCCTCGAGCGGCAGCGGCTCGGAATCGACCTATTAGTCACGCGACCTCAACTGCGCGGCCTCAAAGACGATGCGCTCATTCGCTCACTTGAGTATTTGGCGAAGGAGATTTGGCCATCGGTTGCGGCGGTCTAGTCAAGGATCTCCCGCAACGGAGACTGCACGCGCCTCAGTCTTCTTCGTTCCGCGTGAACGTGACGAACGCCATGCTCGGACGCTTTGAAGAGTCGCGCATAGCGAATTGCATGGTGTCGAAGGTCCAGCCTTCGGCGCTCCAGTGATTTAGGGTCTTCTCGACTTCTGCATCGGTGACCATGCCGATTTCAACGACCTTGTAGCGAATAGACACGGGTTTCTCCTCAGAGCTTCTCGGCGATATCCGCCGCGGCGTAGGTCAAAATCATGTCGGCCCCAGCACGCTTAATCGACACGATCGCCTCTTCCATGGCGCGATCGGCATCGATCCATCCTCGTTCGCCAGCGGCCTTGATCATCGAGTACTCGCCGGACACTTGATAGGCGGCCAGCGGCACTTCAAACTCCCGACGTGCATCGGCCAAGATGTCGAGGTAAGCCATAGCCGGCTTCACCATCAACATATCTGCACCCTCTTCCAAGTCGAGCCGCATCTCGCGCATCGCTTCGCGGCGATTCGGTGGATCCATTTGATAGCCGCGACGGTCGCCAAATTCGGGCGTGCTCTCGGCCGCTTCGCGGAAGGGACCGTAGAAGGCGCTCGCGTACTTAGCCGCGTAGGACATGATCGCGACCTGATCGAAGCCTTCGGCATCTAGGGCTGCGCGGATTGCGCCGACCCGTCCGTCCATCATATCGGAGGGAGCGATGATGCTCGCACCCGCTCGCGCATGAGAGACTGCGGTTGCAGCCAGGCGTTCGAGGGAAGCGTCGTTTTGGATCTCGTGACCGTCGAGCGTGCCGCAGTGGCCGTGATCCGTGTACTCGCAGAGACAAACGTCGGTTATTACAACGAGGTCGGGAACAGCGTCGACGATCGCTCGGGAGGCACGCTGAACAATGCCGTCGGCTTCGTCGGCCCCGCTTCCGCGCGCATCCTTAGTGTCGGGAATCCCGAAAAGGATGATAGCCGGCACGCCGAGATCGCGAACACGTTCGGCTTCGATCACGACTTGATCGACCGAGAAGCGATGGACGCCGGGCATGGAGCTGATCGGCTCGCGCACGCCGGAGCCTTCCACCACGAAGAGCGGCAAGATCAAGTCTTCTCGCGCAATCTGTGTTTCACGCACCATACTGCGCAAGGTTTCGCTGCGTCGCAGTCGGCGCATTCGCGTCACGGGGAATCCCATGCGATATCTCCTCTTTCGTATTTCTCGTCGCGCTTTTCAGCTCTTCGAATCGAATTCAACCAAATCGCGCCTAACTTAATTCGTAGGGGTTGAGGTCAAGCTATGATCACCTAGCACGAGTGCTGGGGCGCCTAGCTACTCATCCGCTGCAGCCTCGCTCAATGCTTCAACAAGAGAGGATACGTCCGGCTTTGCCGCCACAACCGTCGCAGGGAGACCCTGCGCTTCGAGTCGCCTCGCTGTCGTACGCCCGATCGCCGCGATCATACATTTTCCCGCCGCACGACGACTCTCCTCATCCAGGCTCTCCAGGAAATGATCTACGGTCGAAGGGCTCGTAAAGGTGAGTGCTGAAAGTTCACCTGAGAGGAGCTGCTCCCTAAGCAGGGCCGTATCGATCTCCGGCCGACGGTTCTCGTAGAAGGCAATCGAGTCGACCGAAACGCCTGCGCGACGAAGCCCGTTTGCGATCACCGTTCGACCTATGCGAGAGCGCGGGATCAGCACGCGTTCACCGTCCGGCGATAGCGCGGGGAGTAACTGTGCAAGAAGCGCCTCCGCATCGCTCCGCCCGGAAGCGATCAAATGTACAGGCAACCCCGCATCGAGAGCCGCCCGGGCTGTAGCATCGCCGATACAGAACACTCGGGCACGCGGGGCTAAATCCGGCACTCCCGACTCTGGACCCGTTTCCCCGCCGCAAGCACGAACCAAGAACCGAACTGCGTTCGAACTCGTGAAGACGATCGACGAATAACTTTGCAGCGCGGCGATCGCGGCCTCAACCGCCGCATTTTCCTTGCTGCCTTCGATCGGCGCTAACTCGATCATCGGATGAATCACCGGAATCGCACCGACTGCACGAAGCGCCCCAGCAATCTCCGCCGACTGCTCCATCCCGCGCGTCACGAGAACCGACTGGCCAAACATCGTCCGCCGCTCCCACCAGGAAAGCCCTTCGCGAAGCGAGACGACATCCCCAATGATGATCGCGGAGGGTGCGCCGATACCGGCCAATTCGACCGCTTCACAGAGACCGCCAAGCGTCGACACGCAACTGCGTTGCTCGGGCAGCGTGCCATGCATCACGGCAGCTGCAGGCGTGTCCGGAGACTTTCCGCCCGCAATGATCTCTGTCACGAGCCTCGACAAGTTCCGCATGCCCATCAGCACGATCAGTGTATCCACCGCCGACCCAAGTTCCCGCCAGCGCGTCTGCTCCGCGGGTCGACTTGGATCCTTGTGTCCCGTGACGACAGCAAAGGACGCGGCATGTCGCCGGTCCGTTACAGGAATCCCGGCGTAGCAGGGCACGGCGATCGCTGACGTTATGCCGGGCACAATTTCGAAGGGAATCCCCGCCTCGGCACAGGCGCTCACTTCTTCGCCGCCACGCCCAAAGACAAAGGGGTCACCCCCTTTTAAACGAACTACGACGCGACCCGCGAGCGCATGCTCGACGATCAGCGCATTAATTTCTTCTTGGGTGCGCGTGGGTTCTTCGTGCCCACGCTTTCCTACGTTAATCCTCTCCGCTCGCGCAGGGGCAAGATCAAGTAGGTCGCCCGTCGCGAGCTGATCATAGAGCACGACATCCGCACTCGAGAGCGCCTTAGCACCGCGAACCGTGATCAAATCCGGATCACCGGGCCCAGCACCTACGAGCACAACGCGGCCGCGATTAGCCATCGGTATCCGCCGCGAGGACATCCGATTCCGCGAGCGCATCAAGGATCGCGCGACCGCCATCTCTAAGCACTCGCTCGGCAACGCGCGTTCCGAGGGCCGCCGCTTCGGATTCGTCTGCGGTTTCTTCCGACCGCACGACCTCCCGGCCATCGAGACTCGAAACCAAACCGCGGAAGCGAAGCTGGCCGTTGGCTTGCCGCTCCGCAAAGCCCGCAAGCGGCACGCTACAGTCGCCACCTAACGTTACTTGAAATGCTCGTTCCGCACGAGCAACAACACCGATCTCGTACGATTCAAGCGCTGCGATCCGCTTATGCCAGATATCTCCGTCTCGGGTCTCGAGAGCAAGCAGCCCCTGGCCCACAGAAGGCAACATCGTTTCCGGCGGAATTCGCTCATCGATTGCTTCGCCGAGCCCAAGGCGATCAAGCCCCGCGCAGGCCAAAATCACTGCATCAAGCGCATCGTCGCCTTTTAGTCGACCAAGCCGCGTCGGCACGTTCCCACGCAGTGGAACGTGTTCGAGATCCGATCGATAACCCCGCAAGAGCGCCATCCGCCGCGTGCTTCCCGTTCCGACTCGCGCGCCTTCCTGCAAATCGTCTAGCCCCGTGCCTCGCACGCGACAGCAGAGCGCGTCCCGAGGATCTTCGCGCTCAGGGTGGGCTGCAATCACGCAGCCCGGAGCAATTTTCGCCGGCACATCTTTCGCGCTATGCACGGCGACATCCGCGCGACCATCGAGGAGCGCTTCCTCGATCTCTTTCACGAAGAGCCCCTTGCCGCCGATCTTTGAAAGAGAACGATCCTGGATTCGGTCGCCGGTGGTGCGCAAGACGACGAGCTCCGTCACTACGCCGAGCTCTCGTTCGAGACGCGCAGCGATATGCTTGGTCTGCGTTAGGGCGAGGTCGCTACCCCGGGTGGCGATGCGTAAGAGTTCAGAATGAGAACTCAATCGTTTGACTCCTCTAAGCGCGGGCTCGCCTGCGCAACATTTTCGGTAGCTTCGGCGTCAGCATATTCGCCTAACTCGTTTTCAGAATCGTCTAGTGGGGCCCGCGAAGCATCCCGATCCGAATCAGAGGTGGCGTCGAGACCAAAGAGCCTGCGCGCTTCTTCGAGCCGAATCAGGCCCGCTTCGCGGTCCGTTTCATCTCGAAGTTGCGCGATCGGTGAATGCATCAATTTATTCACGATCGAACGTGTCAGCTGCTCCAAAATTTCATTCTGCCCGCCCTCGAGTCGCAGCCGTCCGGCGAAGCGGTCAATTTCGCCGCTCCTAATCGACTCCGCGCGATCACGAAGATTGCGAATCGTCGGCACAGCCTGAAGCGCCACCATCCAACCTTCGAACTGCTCTCGCTCTTCGTAGACGATGCGCTCGGCACGCTCGGATTCCCGGCGACGTTCTTTTTCATTCGCTGCGGCAACTTCTTGCAAGTCGTCGAGATCGTATAAATAGGCACTATCGAGCTTGTGAACGGCGGGATCAACATTTCGGGGAACGCCAATATCGATCAAAAAGAGCGGGCGGCCTCTGCGGCCTTTGAGACTTCGCTTGATGCGCGCTCGGGTAAGAAGCGGCGTGTCGCCACCAACACATGTCAGAACAATATCGCTGTCGGACAACAGGCTATCGAGTTCATCGAGGCCGTGTGCAGTCCCTCCGAAACGCTCCGCGAGCGCCTCAGCATTCGCAACGGTGCGATTCGCGACTTTTCGCTCGCCTAATCCATGATCGTGAAGCGCAATCAACGCGGCTTCAATCATGTCACCCGCGCCAATCAAGAGCGCACTCTTGTCTTCGAGCGTCTCGAAAATCTGCTTGGCTAGGTCCACCGCGACCCGAGCTACGGATACGGGGCGCTGCGCGATCCCCGTTTCGTTCTTGACACGTTTGGCCGTCGCGAAGGCCCTTTGAAAGAGACGTGAGAGGACGGCTCCAGCGACGCCCGCCTCGGTCGCCTCGCGATAGGCATCTTTGACCTGACCGAGGATTTGCGGCTCGCCCACAACCATAGAGTCGATTGACGAAGCGACCCTAAATACGTGCTCGACGGCCTCTCGCCCCTGCCGGAGATAGGTCAATTCCTCGAGCGCACCTGCAGCAGGGCCCTCCCCGTTTGCCAGATCTCGGGCGAAAAACTCGTAGAGCGCATACTTCGCGCCATCGGGGTTCTCTGTCGTCACCACGACTTCAACTCGATTGCAGGTCGAAAGAAGCGTCGCTTCTACGATCTCCGGCCGGTCCACCAGCTTTTGAAGCAGCGCACCCGGCTCATCCGATGCAAAGTGTTCGCGCACATCAACGGGAGCCGTTCGATGATTCATTCCGAGTAGGACAATTTTCATATTCGTCCTCTCATGACACCACGCCTGCGCCAAGCACGGCGAAGATCAGGAAAGAGAATCCTGCGACTGCACTCGCGGCTGCTTGGCGTGCGCCCTGCTTCCCGACAAAACGAAGTACTACCAGTCCGAGATAGATCAACCAGGCGATCAGCATCCACGTCTCGTGCAGGCTGCCGCTCCAGAGCGAGCCGCTGCGTGCGTCTAACCAGAGCGCTCCGGTGATCACCCCGAGCGAGAGCAGCGGAAAGCCCAACGAAAGAGCCACACGATTCACGCGGTCGAGGGCTTCGAGAGAAGGCATAGCGACGCGACGCGCAACGGATCGCCTTTTCTTGAGCGAGCGATGTTCTATTAGAAAGAAGAAGCCAGCGAGTCCCGCAACACCGAGCGCCGCTAGGCCAGCGCTTGCAAGCAAAACATGTGCGTGGGGAATCGTGGTTCCGGTTTGCTCCGCGATCACGTCTGGGCGGTGAAGCGTGGCCCCGAACGTTGCGAGGAAAGCGACAAACGCGACCGGAGTCACAAAGCCAGGCAAACGGATTCGCGCCAACAATAAGAGCGTGAAGAGGACGGCCAACCAGGACATCACGGCCACCGCGTAGCCGAGATCCGTCAGCGAAGGCGCCGGGTCGAGCCGATGTAGCGTCGCGAAAGCGGCAAACTGCACCGCGGCTCCGAGCAGGAGTCCCCACCGTGCCCCGTGCAGCACCTTCGGGGCCGGCAACGCGAGTCCGAGCACGGCGGCCACACCGGTGGCGAGATAGAGCGCCGCGGCCATGTATTGGAGTGCGTACAAGGGTGTCCTCGGGATCTAGAGGGGTTAATTCGAAAACGCGGAACTGGTCTAGATGTGGCAAAAAGGATTTAAAGGGGCACGGCGCAGGCGATCGGAAGGAGCAATGCGAAGCGAATGGATCCCGCTCGCGGTCGACGGGAGTATACAGACCCGCCGCCCGAAGTGAGATCGTGTGCCTTGCCGACGGTTTTATCGTTCCCGCAACTTGCGCATCTGCTCTTCAACCTTCGCGGCATCATTCACCATCTCAAAGAGCCGAAACGCGGGCTCCCCGAAAAGCACGAAGCGTATTTCCTCGACAATCGCGTTTGCGCCGCGGTCCTCCACATAACGCCGGGCCTCGGCCAAAGAGATCTCCGCACAAGTCTGCAGCGAGAGCCCCCCCACTCCGGCCCCAATCGCCGGGATCGCAATCGTGCGACATGCGTTTTCTTCAGCCAATTCTAGGCTCGCCTGGAGCGCCGATCTGAGACTTTCCTCGCCGACCTGGCCGCCCCAGGGCATGCCGGCCGCATGAATAACGAAGCGCGCCGAAAGGTCGCCAGCGCCTGTGATCGCGGCGGCCCCCACTTCGATCGAGCCTTGGGACTCGCATTCCGCGGCAATCGATGGCCCGCCCTTCGTGCGGATGGCCCCAGCCACGCCAGAGCCGAGAATGAGGTCGCTATTCGCTGCATTCACAATCGCATCGACGGATTCGTCGGTGATGTCGCCTTCTAGCAATAAGATGCGAGTCATTTACTCGGGGCTCCCTTACTGCGTCGTGAAGCGGTTTTTTTACGTGGCGCGTTCTTCGTCGCGGGACTGCGTGCTGGACGTTTAGACAGCGCCGCGTAACGGTCGACCACGCCTGCCGCCATCAGTGGAATGAGAACTTCATGCTGCCCGATCAGCGACAGCCCGCGCCCGGCGATTCGCGTCGGTCGATCGACTATATTGATTTGGGGTCGGTACTGCCTAATGAAATCACAATTCACTGTTGTTATGCGATCTACGCGATGGCCAAGGTTCCGAGCCAGAGCGAGCGCCTTCAAGAAGACTTCGGGAAGGATCACCGCGGAGCCCACGTTCAAAAGAACGCCGCCCTGGAGCCCTGCGACTAAGGACGCAAGCTTTTCGAAGTCTCGGTAGCTCGTCTCCCCGATCGCCGCGCCGTCCGCAGACGAGTGCATATGATGGATATCTGTCCCTATGGCTGCGTGTACAGTGATTGGGATTTCGAGTCGCCACGCCGTCGCGAGAACTGATCGCGCCGCATAGCGATCATTCGATTCAAAGATGTCGCGTCCGATCGCGGCCCCCATCCCTAAGCCCTCATCACAACCCAAATTGATTGCGAAGTTCAAGCGCTCCGCCGTCTCTTTCGCCATTCCAAAACTGCCGTCGTCGAGCGCGGGCCCAACGTCCTCGCTCGTCCGACCCATCATGGCGAGTTCGAGATCATGCACGCAGCCGGCGCCGTTCATCATCAATCCACCAATGGCGCCGCGCTCCATCAGGTCAACCACGATCGGTGCGAGTCCGACCTTGATAAGATGGGCACCGAATCCAAACAACACGAGCCGATCCTTTTGCCACGCCTTAGCCCAGGCATCGATCGCCGAATTCAGATCCGCGCCCCCCAGCAAATCCGGCAGCGACTCAAGCAGATCCGAGACGCTAGAACCCTCGGGCAGGGGCTTCGCCTCGTCGCGGGTTTTCACCTTGCTAGTGCGCCTGCGGGCCGGCAGGGTCCGAACGCGGTTACGATCGATCTCGGGCGTGCGGCGGGTCACGATGCGCTCCTCAGATCATTCAGATCCAGCGGGGGTCAGGATCGCTCTCATCCGAGTTTTCGGGGAGATCCAACCGGACCTAGGCTGCTATAATGGCGCGCCCGCACGAGGATCGACAGGGTTGGCCCTGCTGACACGACGGAAGTTCGGATTTCGAAGTTCACGTCGGGTCCGCAGGCTTGTCATATCGGGAATGGGACCGATAGTTCGCGTCCTGACCTAGTCGGGAATGGGACCGAGCGTTCTAAACCTGATCCAGCGTGCCCCGTATGGGTATAGACCGCGACTCCTCAACCACGAGGAGCGCACTCAATGAAAGACGGAGAATCGAAATGGCCGAAATCAGCGATGTGACCGACGCGACCTTCGAGAGCGAGGTGCTCAAGTCCACAACTCCCGTGCTCGTCGACTTCTGGGCGGAATGGTGCGGACCGTGTAAAGCGATCGCTCCGATCGTCAAAGAAATCGCAGACGACAACGGCGACAAGCTCAAGGTCGTCAAGATCAACATCGACGAGTCCCCTCAGACCCCGGGCACCTATGGCATCCGGTCGATTCCGACCATCCTGATGTTCAAGGATGGACAGGTCGTAAGCCAGCTGACCGGCGCTCGCCCGAAGGGTGATTTTCAAGAACTGGTTGAGGGCGCACTCTAAAAGTCAAAAGACCTTCCGAGTATCCTCTCCGCCTAGCGCAGTTCCTCGAACCGGTCGCGGCTAAGAGGCGCCTGGAACCGTCTCGAATAACAGCGCGGTGCAGAGTGAAAACTCTGCGCCGCGTTTTTCGTTTCAGCGCGCGCCCTAAGAGGCTTGGTCTAAGTCTTGTCGCGCGAAGGTAAAAAAGCTGCGAGAGGCCCAGCGCGACATCTCGCGAAGTCACCGTCGCTTTCTGCAAGAGCGACGGTGACGCCGACATTGTCGCAACCGAGACGACCTTCTAGAACGAGCTAGAGCCGGCTCAGTCGGATTACATCCAGACTGGGGCTACCGGCCCCGCTTTAGAAAACATACCGGCGCATCGAAATATTCAGCAGCAGCCCAATCGAAATCGCCGCACTAAGTAACGCCGATCCCCCGTAGGAAAAGAGTGGCATAGGTACGCCGATCACGGGCGCGAGGCCTATCACCATGGCCACGTTGATCGCCGCGGGCCAGAGCAGCGTTCCGACGAGCCCGATCGCGAGCACCGCGCCAAAAGCGTCCTTGGAATTTCGCGCGATTAACAACCCCCAAAACAGCATCGCCGCGTATAAGCCAAGCGTCATCATCGAACCGATGAAGCCCCATTCTTCTGCCAAGACGGAAAATGCGAAGTCCGTGTGTTGGGTTGGAAGAAACCGTAACTGGGTCTGTGTCCCTTCCTGCCAGCCAGTGCCGAAGAGTCCGCCCGAACCGACCGCGATCTTTGACTGCATCTGCTGATAGCCCGAGGAGAGCGGATCGCGCGAGGGGTCAAGGAAGCCGAGGATGCGCTCCTGTTGATAGCCCTTGAGACCGTATTGCCAGAGCGCCGCAAGCGCAGCAGCCCCGAACAACGCCATACCAAACCACGCCCGAGAAGGCACGTTGACTAGAGGCAAGAGCGTTAGGCCGATCAACAGAGTCAGGACCGCAACACCGAGATCTTTTTGCAGAACAATTAGGCCGACAGGGATCGCGACGATCAAGGCAGGCACCAAGAGATCTCGCAGCCGCTCAATCGACGACGGAGGGGTTCGACCGAAATAATGCGCGAGGGCGATGACCATCCCGATCTTCGAGAGTTCTGAAGGCTGGAAGCGCCCGGAAAAGAGCCAAGCACGCGCGCCGCGAGTCTCCTCTGCGACCGCAAGCGTCAGGATAAGAAGCGCCATGCAGCCGGCGTAGAGAAAATAGGCGAAGCGATCGTAGTGGCGATAGTCGACCACGATGACGATGCCCATCACGAACACACCGAGGCCCATCACCATCATCTGTCGGCTGACGATATCGGAACCGCCCTCGACGCCTGATGCTGCGGCGGAAACGAGATTTACGAGGCCCATCGTCATGAGACCAACAACTAACCCCGCAAACACCCAGTCAAAATGCTGGATGCGGCTTCGGTCGACACGCAATAGGCTCATTGCAGTCCCTGCGTTCCGAATGCCTCGGCGTGCAGCGCGTTCTCGTCCAGCGCGCCTACGAAGAGCGAAGGCCTACCACCTGCCTCGCCTGGCGGGCTAATCATGATTGCGGCGAACTCACTCGGCACGCGCTCTTCCTTCTTTCTGAAATACTCAGCGAGGACCTTCTGAACCATCGGTGCGGCGACGGCGCCGCCCCCAAAGCCCGCATGTTCGACCACCGCGACAACAACAATCTCCGGTGCTTCGACCGGAGCGAAGGCCGCAAATAGTGCGTGGTCCCGATATTTGATGGGGACATCTTTTGGCTCGAGGCCTTCGATCAAATCGAGACTCACCACCTGGGTCGTTCCGGACTTACCGGCGACGTTAATTCCAGGAACCGCAGCGCGGCGGCCAGTGCCACCCGGCCCGACAACTGCCAAAAGCCCCTTTGAAACAATTTCAAGAATCGCAGGCGCGATAACACCTCTCTCCCGAATAATAGCGGGCTCTTCCGAAATCACTTCGCCGTCCCAGGTTTCTCGCCGCAGGACGATTCGCGGCTCGACGACATCGCCGCCATTTGCGATCACGCTATAGGCCACAGCCAGCTGGATCGGAGTCGTCAGGTTGGCACCTTGCCCGATCGAAAGTGAAATTGTTTCGCCGTCGATCCAGCGCTCTCCACGCGTCCGCATTTTCCATTCGGGAGTCGGCACGAGACCGCCGACTTCGCCACGAACCGGAATCCCCGTCGTGCGGCCCAGACCGAATAACCTCGCATAGCGTGCCAAGGTCTCTACACCGAGCGTCTTCCCGAGCTCGTAAAAATAGACATCGCAGGATCCTGCAAGCGCTTGCTCTAGATTCACGGGGCCATGCCCGGCTCGCTTCCAACATCGGTAAGTGCGCCGCCCTAGCCGGAAATGCCCAGGGCATGTAACGACCGTAGTCGCGTCGATCACGCCTTCCGCAAGGCCAGCAGCCGCCACGACAGCCTTGTACGTTGATCCAGGCGGATAGACACCGGCGATCGCACGATTGCGCAAAGGCCGCCAAGTGTCGTTATTCAGGTCGCGCCAAGTTTCAGTGCCTACACCGCCCGCGAATGCGTTCGCGTTGTAAGACGGCGCAGATACGAGTGCGAGTACGTCGCCGTTTCTCGGATCCATTGCCACAAGAGCGCCCATGTAGTCCACCGGCGGTGGCTTGGGCTTGCCGTGTTCGTCGACGAGCGGCGGATCCGGTGCAGGCCGTCGGAAAGTTTCCTCCGCGACGCGCTGCAAATCCAAATCGAGACTTAACACGAGTCGTCCGCCGGGAGTCGGCTCGATCATGTCGATCTTATCGATCTCGCGCCCAGCGACATCTACGACCAGGTTTTCGCCACCCGCGCGCCCACGCAGATGCTGCTCGTTCGTCGCCTCTAGTCCGGTCTTCCCTATCCTCTCGCCGGAGCGGTAGTCGGCATAGGCTTCCTTGGCGAGCTCTCTCGTTCCGATCTCACCGATTCGTCCAAGAAGCTGCGCCGCCATACCGTCGTAGACGTAGTCGCGTAGTGGCTGGCGCACGAGTTCTACGCCCGGCAACGCGTACCGATAGGATGCCACTTTGGCACGCAACTCTTCGGAGACGTCCTTCGCAAGGGTGACCGACTGAAATCGCCTTCGGCCCCGCGGCTGACCGACCTGCTCCGACAGCTCCCCCGGATCGCGACCAAGAATTTCACCTAACACCGAGTAAGTACGCCACGGATTTTGCACTTCATGCGGAATCACATCGACGTCATAGGCAAGCCGGCTCGCAGCAATCGTCCGTCCCTCACGGTCCACGATCGCGCCACGCTGCGCCTCGAGCCGCACGATTCGCACGTAGTTCGCCTGAGAGCGGCTCGCAAGACTCTCTCCTTGGAGAATTTGCAAATGGAAAAGCCGGAAGGCAAAAACACCGAAGATCACCAAGATTATTAGGGCAACAGGCCACAGCCTAATATCGCCTGGCCCGTCGGCGTGGTGAGAGAGTCGCGTTTCTCCAAAGGGTTCGTTCATACGAGCCCAGTTCGATCAAAGCCGAGGGACAGCGGCGCGCGACGACCAACTTCCTCATCCGAGAAACGACCGAGCACGCGCTCAACCAGCCGGATCATCGGTCCTGCCGCCAGCACATTCACGAAGCCGTGTGCAAGTGCGACGCCAGCGACTTCCATCCCCGGCCAATTCACGCCCACAAAAAATGACAACATCATCACGGTGAGAACGCCGTTCAAGATCGTCATCGCGAATACGAAAATGCCGACCGGTAAGCCGCCTGATAGATCGAGCTGACGTGCAGCCAGCGCTGCGGCCAGGAAAGTTAGAATTCGAAGCAGCGCGTGCTGTCCCATGAGTGAGCCCGAGAGCAGATCCATCGCGTAACCGAGACCGACGGCCAAGAAGATGCCAGAGAGGAACGTTGGCCAGCGGAGTCCAACACCAACGACAATGAGCCAAGCAAAATCGGGACACCAGGGCGGGGAGAGCGTGCGCGCGAGTGCGCCCTGCACGATCAGAGCCGCAATCCCGAGCGCGAAGACCGCGAGGGAGGACTTCATTGCGGCTTCTCCGTCGCGTCAGATTCCGCAGCTTCTCCGACGTCAAGTGGCGGCTGACTGCTCACGGACACAGGGCCGTCAAGGTCCTCTTCCGGCCGATTCGGTCGGTACAAAAGATCCATCTGCGGGCCGCGACGAAGCATCACGAAGACTTGCTCGATCTGACCGAGGTCCACAGCAGGTTCGATCACGGCGATTCTCGTTAAGCGGCCGCCAGCTTCACGGAGTTCCGAGACGCGCCCTAGTCGCAGGCCCTTCGGATAGACCCCACCTAATCCCGAGGTCACAACTTCGTCGCCCGCGACGACATCTGCGCCACGCACGACAAATTCAAACTCGAGTCGGTCTCGTCCGATTCCGCGGATCACGCCGCGCGCGCGACTGCGCTGGACCAGGGCATCGACGGCGCTTTGTCGATCGAGCAGCAACATCGTCTTGGCCGCATGTCCGGAGGTCGCGGTTACAACGCCGACCACGCCTTCGTGGGTGATCACGGGATGTCCCGGCTCGACCCCATGCACGGAGCCGCGATCTACTAGAACCGATCGAAACCAGGGCGCCACATCGAGTCCGACGACTTCCGCGGGCAACATGGGGATTTCGACTTCGTCGCGCATCGAAGCGACACGACCGAGATGCCCACTCGCGACGAGGGCTTCTCGGAACTGCAGGTTTTCCGCTTCGATCTCGGCGATGCGGCTCGTCAGCCGACGATTCTCCGTCCGCACACCAATCAGATCGACATAGTTCGCGTAGAACCACTGGACGCCACCAACGGGGGCCGACACGATGCCCTCAACAGGTGCCGTGATCTCAAGTAGCGCCCCCTGCCACCAGGGCAGGTCGCGACCGCCCTCGGCAAGCGCGCGGCGGTCCACAACCATCGACCCGGTGGTCAACAAGATCAGTGCCACTACAACGAGTGGCGCAAGCAGCCACCTAACGAAATCCCCCATGAGCTTATCCGCGGGCTCTGGCCCCGGCGCATCTTCTTCAGCATCGCTTCTGTCGATCTCAATCGCCTGAACCCCAAAGGGCATCACGCGAAGAAGAACTCCTGCCTGAGGCTGTCGAATCTGCGGCGCCTACCGCCCTTATTTCCTTAGTGGCGAGAGAATCGCCGGGTGACGCTCCGCTCGGGGGGAGCGAGGGAACCTGTTCATGATTTCAGTTCAGGCAGTCTGGCTTAATCACGATTGGGGCGCGACTTCTAGCATGACTGCTGACTTCTGACCTAGGAAACCGAGGATCGGATCGTAACTTCCTTAAGAAGGCCTATTTCGTCGAGACATCGACCCGTCCCGATCGCTACGGCCGTAAGCGGGTCTTCGGCGAGCATAACGGGCAGCCCCGTGGTCTCGCGCAACAGAACGTCGAGGTTCTTCAACAAGGAGCCGCCGCCAACTAGAACGATTCCCTTGTCCACGATATCCGCTGAGAGTTCCGGGGGCGTCTTTTCAAGGGCCATCTTCACGGCTTCGACAATTGCGTTCACAGGCTCGGCAAGAGCTTCGCGGACTTCTTCGCTCTTAATTTCAAGCGTCTTAGGCACACCTAACACGAGGTCGCGGCCCTTCACTTCGATCGACTCAATCTCGTCCATCGGGTACGCGGTCCCGATTCGGATCTTGATGTACTCCGCAGAGCGTTCACCGATCAGCAAGTTATACTTACGCTTAACGTAGTTAATAATCGCTTCATCCATCTTGTCGCCGCCGACCCGAACCGAGTTCGAGTAAACAACGCCGGACAGTGAAATAACGGCTACTTCCGTCGTGCCGCCACCGATGTCGATAATCATGTTGCCCGAGGGTTCAGTCACAGGAAGTCCCGCGCCGATCGCGGCCGCCATCGGCTCTTCGATCAAAAAGACTTCGCGTGCGCCAGCGAGCATCGCGCTCTCACGCACCGCGCGCTTTTCAACTTCCGTGATGCCCGACGGCACAGCGATCACGATGCGCGGGCGAACCATCGTGCGGCGGTCGTGCACCCGACGAATAAAATAACGAAGCATGGCTTCGGTGATATCGAAGTCTGCGATGACACCTTCGCGGAGCGGGCGGATAGCGACGATATGGCCGGGGGTTCGGCCTAACATTTCCTTTGCGGCCTTGCCTACTGCGCGAACTCTGTCCGGACCTCGCGCGTCCCGGGAAACAGCAACGACAGACGGTTCGGAGACGACGATGCCGCGGCCTTTTACGTAGACCAGCGTGTTAGCCGTACCGAGGTCGATCGCCAGATCGTTCGAAAACCAACCAAGGATGGTGTCGATGATCAAAATCCCACTCCTGTTGCGTGGCCTAGGGAGCCACGCGCAGTTTGCTCAAATCGCTCAGATTGGCCGATTGACCCGGGGCAGAGACCCTGTCCAAACCGGACAAACTCGAGACGTCCAGCCCTGCTTGGCATGCCCGTCTCTAAACTGTTAAAACACCCCTAAATACCTGAAAATCCAAAAGGTTTGGCGTCGCCGAGGTTTTGGGAAAGTAACAGCGAGGCGGCTTTCAATCAATGCGGGAAGCACCTGATTTGCCACCTCAGATTTAACTGAGTGTGATCGCGCACCCACCCAATCACAAAACAGCGATGGGAAAATTTGAGTCAAACACAACCGGATGCCGATAAAGAGCCGGGGACTCTGAGCAATTCGTTGTCGTTCGACTTGGCTCGAATCGGATGAGTCTCGTAAGCTCCCGCCTTCCCAACTTTCTTCACGGGTTTGCCCATCACGATCCTTGATAGGATCACCGAGGTCTGAATTGCTCGATTCGTTCCGAAAAGGCCAGCGATGGCTCACGCTCATCTTCGTCGCGTCGATCAGCGTCGTCTTCATCTTCTTCTTCGGAAGCGGCGGCGGCGGCTTTGGCCCGGCTGGCCCCACGGGTAGCTCCATTGTCGAGCTGGATGAGCTCAAACTCACCTCACGCGACTTCAGCCGACAGCAGCAACTGACGGAGAACCAACTGCGATCTCAGCTTGGGGAGGCGTATGACCAAGTCGGCGCCAATCGCTACGTCGACGCTCAGGCATTGTCGGCCATGATCAACAACGTGGTCCTTGCGGCGGCGGCTGAGGATCTCGGCTTGCACGTCACGACCGACGAGGTCCGGCGAGTCGTTCAGACGAGCCCCAGCTTCATCGACTCGGAAGGCAAGTTCAGCCCGATCGCGTTCAATAACTTCGCCGAGAGCGAGTACGGCACTCAGCGTTCCTTCATCCGAAGCTTCACGCGCTCCCTGCTCGGTCAAAAGCTGATTCAGGTCCTCGCAGCGCAAACCACTGTATCTGATGCGGAAATTGACCTTCTGTCCCGCTTCGAACAGGAAGAAGTCCGAATCGCCTACGTGGCTATGGACGGCACCAATCTGCCTGCGGGCGAGACGGTTTCCGACGAGGACGTCGAGGCCTGGGCAGAAGCGAACGAGACGGCTCTTCGGGCCACTTTCAACGAACGAGCGCCCAATATGGCGATGCCCGAACGCGTCCGCGCTCGACATATCCTGATCCGGGTAGCCT
>Ga0115569_10001371_pt1 | contig 18835 bp, 22 predicted proteins | sample COGITO_mtgs_1205_2_FD_87295 | JGI IMG/M metagenome (GOLD analysis project Ga0115569, IMG submission 87295) | Pelagic marine microbial communities from North Sea - COGITO_mtgs_120503 | ecosystem: Environmental > Aquatic > Marine > Epipelagic | place: Germany:Helgoland, sampling site Kabeltonne... | reverse complement strand
TCAATAGCATTATTGTACTGTGCAACCAAATTCAAAGACTGGTGGTTTTCTATCAATTTAACTATAGAAAGTCTCTGTAATGTAGAATCATCTACAACGGCACAGTTAAGTATCGTTTTTTCCATCTTATTGGGGGTTTATAGCATCAAAAATAAGTCTTTTATCGATGAAATGCAACTTTATTTAATTTTAATCGTAAAAAAATGCTCTTTATCTATATTTTGCTGGAATGATTATTTGTTGAATAAGGCGTTTGTTATTTGTAAAATATATAGTATTTTTGCACACTCTTAGCATAATGCTAGGAATTAATATTAATCAATAATAGATTTTAAAATTAATCATTACGAAACTGTTTTCATCTTAAATCCCGTTTTATCTGAAGAACAGATAAAGGAAACAGTAAAGAAATTTGAAGATATTCTTATTTCTAAAGGTGCTAAGATGATATCAAAAGAGAATTGGGGGCTAAAAAAATTAGCTTATGCCATTCAAAACAAAAAAAGTGGTTTTTATCACTTGCTAGAATTCACCGTAACAGGTGAAGCTATCAACGAATTAGAAATAGCTTTCAGAAGAGAAGAGCGTGTAATGCGTTATCTTACTGTAGCTCTAGACAAGCATGCAATTGCTTGGGCAGAGAGAAGAAGAAAGCGTGATAATATTAAAACACTATAAGCTATGGCATCTATACAAGAACAAGCAAAAGGAAAAAAAGATGGAGAAATCAGATATTTAACTCCATTAAATATAGAAACGTCAAAAGCTAAGAAGTACTGTCGTTTCAAGAAGTCTGGTATTAAATATATCGATTATAAAGATCCAGATTTTTTATTAAAATTTGTAAACGAGCAAGGTAAATTGTTACCAAGAAGGCTTACAGGAACTTCTCTGAAGTACCAACGTAAAGTGGCTGTTGCAGTAAAAAGAGGACGTCATTTGGCACTTATGCCTTATGTTGCCGATTTATTAAAATAAAAACAAGATAGGAATATGGAACTTATATTAAAAAAAGACGTTGAGAATCTTGGTTTTGCAGATGATCTAGTAAATGTAAAAAATGGATACGGAAGAAACTTCCTTATCCCAAACGGTCATGCTGTACTAGCAACACCTTCTCAAAAGAAAATGCTTGCAGAAACATTAAAGCAGCGCGCTCACAAAGAGCAAAAGGTTATTGATGCTGCAAAAGCTGAAGCGACTAAGCTTTCTGCTTTAGCAGATTTCAAAATTGTAGTGAAAACTGGCGAAGGAGATAAGTTATTTGGATCTGTTTCTAATGCAGACCTTTCTGAGGCATTTGCAAAAGAAGGTATTGAACTAGAAAAGAAATTTATTACCATTGCAGGTGGAATCATTAAGCGTACTGGCCAATATGAGGCAAGTGTCCGTTTCCACAGAGATGTAATTTCTACATTTACCTTTGACGTGGTTGCCCAAGCAAGCAAGTAAAATTATTTTTAAAGTACACTAAACCTCTCTCAGCAATGTGAGGGGTTTTTTTATGAAATTTTAGTACCCTTATATTTACTGTATGAAATACGCAAGACTTACCAAAGAACAGCTCGATAGTTTGCAACAAGAATTCATCAACTTTTTGGCCACACAGACCATCACGGCCCAAGAATGGCAAACCATTAAAAAAGAGCAGCCACAGGTTGCAGAGCAAGAACTTGATGTATTTAGTGATCTAGTTTGGGAAGGTGCACTTAGCCAGGCCAAGTTTTTAGAGAATATATCTCCAAAACTGTTGTTTTTATTTAAACTAGAAGCCCAGCAAATGTCATTAATTTCTGTAAAAGTAGTTTTAGAGGGTATTGATATAACCACTAAAGAAGGATATTCTTGGCTACAAAAAAACTATGCTACAGATGATGTGGAGTTTTATACGGCTACAAAAGAATATACAGAAGATAAAAACCTTGATATATTTAAGCTCATACAGCAAGGCGCTGCTATTACCAAGGGAGATTTATACGGTTTTTTTCAAGAAATTTTAAATAGTTAGTAAGAAACTAATACACTTCTCTTACTACCTTTTACTCGTACCTCAAACTTTCTATAGGGTCAAGTCTTGCTGCTTTAACGGCAGGATAAGCGCCAGCAAGCACAGCCACTACAAATGTGATGATTGTTGCCCAGACCATCGCTACAATGGGTAGGGTGAATTCAAAATCAAAAGCAGCAGCAAATCCTATACCTGTAAGTATTCCTAAGATAATACCAAGTATAGAACCAAATTGACCAATGACAATGGTTTCAATTAAAAATTGAGTTGATATTGTGCTATTTTTAGCACCTAAAGCTTTACGTACGCCAATCTCTCTAGTTCTCTCTGTAACAGAGACTAACATAATATTCATGAGTGCTATTGAGGAGCCTAAGATTGTGATGATACTTATGATCCAGGCCGCGGTCTCTAATACCCCGCCAATATCTGATGCCCGCGCTAATAGGTCATCACTTCGCAAGATTCCAAAGTTTTCTTCTTCAACAGGGCTAAGCCCTCTAATGTTTCTAAAAACAACCAAAGCTTCATCTTGTGCTCCTTGCATCATTGCTTTGTCTACTACCTTTATACTAATGGTGTAGTTTATATTTGGCTGGGTGAAAATTCCTCGTGCTACTTGTATGGGTAGTAACACTTTTAAATCTTGGTTGTTTCCAAAGGTAGCTCCCTTAGATTCTAGTATACCAATGATTTTGAACTTCACGCCACGAATACTTATGGTTTTATTTAAAGGATTTTCATTTTCAAAAAGACTTTTCAAAAAATCTGGACCAATAAGGCACACTTTGGTATTGTTTTGAATATCAAAAATAGTGAAGTTTCTTCCTTGATCTACAAGAGTTCCGGTGTTGTCTAGGTAGTTTTCATTTACCCCATACACCTGTACCTCAGGATCTGTCTTATTCCCTTCATAGCGAACCTCTGCAGATCCAGTTCCAGCAAATGAGACAGAAGTACTTGTAAAAGGAAACTCATAGGTATCTATAAAATTACGCACATCATCATACCTAATTATAGGGTTAATTTTTTTGCGCTCACCACGGCCTCCTCGATTTACAGAAAACTCATATCGCTCTATATTAAAGGTATTACTACCCATAGAGGCGAAATTACCTGCAATGTTAGTTTCAAGGGCTTTTACAGCACTTAAAATCCCTACAAGAGACCAAATTCCTATACCCATAATAACAACGGTTAAAATGGTTCTAAGCAATTGTGTTTTTATAGAGTCTAGTGCAATGCGCACATTTTCGCGAAACAGTGAAAACATAAATTAGTAATTTGTTGTTAGACTAAGGTCTTTGGGTAAAGTTACAGTTTTGTGTGACATTAACTTAAAAATTTACAATGTGCTTGTCAAATGTTAATACTATGTATAAATTTAGTCTTACAATACTAGTAGAAGACCGCGCTAATTATGATATTTGTATTTTAAAGACAGTACCATGAAACCATCTATACCAAAAGGAACCCGTGATTTTTCTCCAACTCAAGTGGCTAAGCGCAACTACATTATGGACACCATAAAGCGTCATTTCTCTTGTTTTGGTTTCCAGGCTATAGAAACACCTAGTTTCGAGAAGAGTGAAACCCTTATGGGTAAATATGGTGAAGAAGGAGATCGTTTAATATTTAAAATTCTTAACAGCGGTGATTATTTAAAAAAAGCCACCGATGCTTTACTAATAAATAAAGAAAGCCAAAAACTAACTGGACAAATTAGTGAAAAAGCACTTAGGTATGATCTAACAGTTCCATTTGCTAGATACGTTGTACAACACCAAAACGATATTACATTTCCATTTAAAAGATACCAAATACAACCTGTATGGCGTGCAGACAGACCTCAAAAAGGACGATTTAGAGAGTTTTACCAATGTGATGCAGATGTAGTTGGGAGCCCTTCTTTATTACAAGAAGTGGAGCTGGTACAATTGTACGATGCAGTTTTTACAGATCTTTCATTAAAAGGTTCTGTAATAAAGATGAACAATCGTAAAATACTCACTGGTATAGCCCAAGTAATAGGTGCACAAGATAAGCTTATTGATTTTACTGTCGCCCTTGATAAACTAGATAAAATAGGAGCAGACGGTGTTAAAAAAGAAATGCTTGAAAAAGGAATTACACAAGATGCAATTGCTAAAGTGCAGCCTTTATTTACTATGCAAGGTGATGCAAACCAGCAATTAGAAAGCCTAAAGGTTATGCTGGGCTCATCTAAAATTGGTATGCAAGGCATACAGGAGTTGGACTTTATTGTTTCTACTATTTCTGCTTTAGAATTACAAACAGCTAACTTAGCTATTGATGTTACCTTGGCTAGAGGTTTAAACTATTATACGGGTGCTATCTTTGAGGTAAGTGCGCCAAAAGGTGTTACTATGGGAAGTATTGGTGGAGGTGGTCGTTATGATGATCTCACAGGTATTTTTGGTTTAAAAGATGTTAGTGGTGTTGGTATCTCTTTTGGTTTGGATAGAATCTATTTAGTTCTTGAAGAGCTAGGCTTATTTCCAGAAACCGCATCTGCAAATACAGAGGTGTTGTTTTTTAATTTTGGAAACCCAGAGGCCATATATGCTATGAAAGCCATCAAACAATTAAGAAGCAATGGAATCTCTGCAGAGTTATACCCAGATACTGCAACAAATCAAAAGAAAGAAAGAAAACAACTCACCTACGCAGAACGAAAAGGTATATTATATGCTGTATTAATTAAAGAGCAAGATATTAAGGATAATACCTACACCCTTAAAAACATGCAAACAGGTGATAAACAAACACTAAGCCTTGAGAATTTAATTAAGATTCTAGCGTAAGTTTTTATTATAAATAATAAAAGCCCATACATCTGTATGGGCTTTTTTTGTAGCGAGGAGCAGACTTGAACTGCCGACCTCTGGGTTATGAATCCAGTGCTCTAACCAGCTGAGCTACCTCGCCAAATGTTACTGGTTGTGCTTTGTTATGTATTATGTATATCAAAGCGGCTGCAAAGATAAAAACAAAATAATGTAGGGCAAACAATCCACCATTTTTTATTCTATTTTATTTCTGTTAAAATTTCTGAAGAAATAAACCGTACATTTGCCGCTCATTAAGAATAGGTTCTTGCCTATTCTTTTAACATTATTTATGTCATTTCAATCATTAGGGCTCTCTGATGCCTTGCTTAAAGCAATTAGCAAAAAAGGATACACTACACCAAGTCCAATTCAACTAAAAGCAATCCCCAAAATACTTGAAGGTAGAGACGTTTTAGCCTCTGCCCAAACTGGTACAGGAAAAACTGCTGGCTTTACATTACCAATGCTACAACAGTTTTTAGCTAATACTGGCCAGCATCAAGGAAGAAGAAAAATAAAATCTTTAATCTTAACTCCAACTAGAGAACTTGCCGCGCAGGTACTTGAAGATGTTAAGACTTACTCAGAGTTTACAGATCTTAAAAGCACGGTAGTATTTGGTGGCGTTAATGCCAACCCTCAAATAAAAACACTGCGCCAAGGCGTTGATATATTGGTGGCCACTCCTGGTAGGTTACTAGATTTGCACAATCAAGGTGTAATTAATTTTTCTGGAATTCAGTTCTTGGTTTTGGATGAGGCAGACAGAATGCTAGACATGGGTTTTTTAAGAGATATAAAAAGAATTTTAGCGTTGTTGCCATCTAAGCGCCAAAACCTGTTGTTTTCTGCAACCTTTTCAAAAGAAATCAAAACCCTTGCAAATAGCTTTTTAGACAACCCAGCTATGGTGGAGGCAGCTCCTCAAAACACAACAGCTGAGAAAGTAGATCAAATAATTTACAGAACCAATAAGGGCTTAAAAACTAATCTTGTAATCAAACTTATTACAGAAGGGAACTGGAATCAAGTATTGGTATTTACCAGAACTAAACATGGCGCCAACAAGCTATCACAAAAATTAGAAAAAGCAGACATTAAAGCTGCGGCCATACACGGTAATAAAAGTCAGGGAGCAAGAACAAGAGCACTTGCTGGTTTTAAAGAGGGTAGCATATCTGTTTTGGTAGCTACAGATATCGCAGCACGCGGGCTTGATATTCCATTGCTTCCTCATGTAATAAACTTTGAGTTGCCTAACATACCTGAAGACTATGTTCACAGAATAGGACGTACAGGTAGGGCAGGAGCCAGTGGAAAAGCAATTTCCATAGTAAGTGTTGATGAGTATGCTTATGCAAGGGGTATAGAGAAGTTGCTTAATATTAAGCTTGAAAGCACTGTAATACCTGGATTTGAACCAACCGAATCACTACATGAAGTAGAATCTAAAAAAGCAGAAAACAAAGCTGCTCATAACAGAGGAGGTAGGAATAACAGTCGTTCACAATCTAATAAACCATCTCAAGATGGTTCAAAAAAACGCCGCAATTTTAGAAGATAAGGAGCCTTTAGCGTTTTTGTAAAAATCATAGTATTATACTATATCTTTTCTTAGGGGCAAATAATAGGTTTCTTTCTTTTGGTTTTTATATTTAATATCTATATTGGACTAACTAACAAACAACAATGGAAGAAAAAATAAAATACGAAATGGAAATTCCAATCCAAGTTTCCCCTTCATTATTGTATACGTATATCTCTACACCATCTGGACTCTCTGAATGGTATGCAGATAACGTAAACTCTAGAGGAGAAAATTTTGAGTTTATTTGGGACGGTGCCGAAGAAAAAGCTGTTTTGCTAACAAAAAAGAACGCAGAACGAATTAAATTTAGGTGGGATGTGGATGCAGGTACAGATTATTATTTTGAATTGCGTATTCAAGTAGATGAGATTACCAAAGATGTTTCACTGATGATCACAGACTTTGCTGAGGATGGTGAAGTTGAAGAAGGAAAGATGCTTTGGGAAAACATGGTTTCTGAACTAAAACAAATATTAGGATCAACCTAAAAAATAAATATAGATACCCGTATCTTTGTGCCACTCTATAATAAATTAGAGTGGCTTTTTTTTATGATAAATTTAAATGGTACCATTTTCGAAAAGCACAAGGCAGCTATATCTATTTCTAATAGAGGGCTAAATTATGGTGATGCAATTTTTGAAACCTTGCGTGTTAGCGCGGGGAAAATTTATTTTTGGGAAGATCATTACTTTAGACTCATGGCCTCTATGCGTATACTACGAATGGAGATTCCCATGAATTTCACTCAAGAATACCTAGAGCAGCAAATTTTAGCAACCATAGAGGCTAATGGTGCTATAAATGCAGCCTATAGAATTAAAATTCTTGTATGGCGCCAAGAAGGTGGTCTTTATAGCCCCACCATAAATGAAATTGATTTTTCTGTACAGTGCAGTGATTTACAAAACTCTTTTTACTTAGTAAGTCAAGACCACTACGAGGTAGAGCTGTTCAAGGATCATTATATTACATCAGGACTACTCTCTACATTAAAAACAAATAACAAAATTATAAACGTTTTGGGTAGTATTTTTGCCAAAGAGAACGGTTATGAAAATTGCTTGCTTTTGAATGAAAAAAAGCAAATTGTAGAGGCCTTAAACGGAAATATTTTTTTAGTAAAAGGGGATGTTATAAAAACCCCTCCACTTAAAGATGGGTGTTTAAAAGGGATAATGCGTAAACAAATTCTCGCTATCCTGGCTGATTTGCATGATTATGATGTACAAGAAGTATCTATATCTCCTTTTGAATTGCAAAAGGCCGATGAGATGTTTATTACTAATGTTATTACAGGAATTCAATCTATCACAAAGTATAGAAAGAAACAATACACAAACACTATAGCAAAAGAATTATTGGGCAAGCTAAATGCAAAAGCCAGGCTTGGATAGTCTTGCTAGATAAACAAGGTGTTTAATTATATGAAGGGTTTTGGGGAGCGTTAGACCAAAGCTTGTAGTTACCGCCAAATTCAAGCATTTTCTCCTTCCACAGATTGTTGTTGTTGTTACCAATGATGTTGTTTTTGTAGTCATTTGGTGCAACCACCCAACTATTTAATTCTAACTCTTGGTCTAGTTGTTGGGTAGACCATCCAGAATAACCCAAGAAAAAACGTATCTGAGATTGAGTTAGTTTGTCCTGTGCTAGCAATTTAGAGATGGCTTTAAAGTCTCCTCCCCAAAAGATACCTTGCGATATTTCAACACTTCCAGGAATTAGTTCTGGTATTTTATGAATAAAGTAAAGATTGTCTTGCTCTACTGGACCTCCGTTGTATACAGGGAGTTTAGAGTTAATCTCAGGAATAAAGTCTTTAAGAGTATATTCTAGGGGTTTATTAAGAATAAACCCCACAGAACCATTTTCTGTATTATACTCTGTCAATAATATAACAGATCTATTAAAAGACACATCTCCAATTATGGACGGCTTTGCAACTAGTAAAAGACCTTTGTCGGGTTTAAGTAGTGTCATTGTTGGTGGTTAGGTTAATTAAACCTACAGTTTTTTTTTGAAATATCCAACTAAAACACAACAGTACTAAATTTTTAATAAAAAAAAGCCCTCTTTGCATAAGCAAAGAGGGCTTTTATGTTGTGAATTACAGTGATTTAGTTTACACTAGTCTGTAAGTCTGAACCTGCTTTGAACTTTACAACGTTTTTAGCAGCAATTTGAATAGTTTTTCCAGTTTGTGGGTTTCTTCCTTCTCTTGCAGCTCTTCTAGTTACTGACCAAGATCCAAAACCTACTAAAGAAACTCTGTTTCCGTTTTTAAGAGATCCCTGTACATTTCCAAGGAAAGACTCTAATGCTTTTTTAGCTGCTGCTTTTGTTACTCCAGCGTCTTCTGCCATTGCGTCGATTAAATCTGATTTGTTCATAATATTTGTTTAAATTAAAAAAATGATTAAAAAATACGTTTAGTACCTATACAAATTTAATCGGATATTCAACATTGACAAGGATTGCCGAGCTAAAACCCTCTTTTTGTTAATAACTTAGGGTGATTGTTAATAAGCGAGTCAAAAAATAGCTGTTTTTTGCCGTCTCACTAAGCATGGGGGTTTACAATCATTTTTGCATCTGGCATAAAATCATAGCCGTTTACTAAATCTTTGGTCAGCATTTTTCGCTTTCCTGGAAGTTGAATTTCTATAATTTCTAATACTTGATCGTGAAGTTGAACATACAATTTTTTATGGATCACTTTAACAGCACCAAGTTGGCTGTGTTGCGAAATCTTAATACCTGCATCTTTTGTAATAAACCATAAAGAATTTTCATGCTCTGGCTCGATGAGCGCTACCTTATATATCTTAACTTTTATTTTTTCGCCATTTTGCTCAAGGAAACTCCAAGCGCATGGGTATGGGTTTAACCCTCTTACAAAGTAATCTATGGAATCTGGCGTTGCACTCCAATCTATATAGGTATTGTTTGGGTTTAATTTGGGTGCTTCTTTTAATTCTAGTCTAGAAAAGTCTTCTCCAAGAGGTTGTGGGGTTGTAGAGATATCTCCTTTTTTAATAATTTCTAGCGTCTCAATAACAAGTTGGCTTCCTATATCCATTAAGACATCATGAAGACTACCAACGGTTTCATCTTCTGCGATAGCAACTTTTTGAGAAAGAATGATTTCTCCAGTGTCAATTTTTTCATCAATAAAAAATGTGGTAACACCTGTTGTTTGTTCTTTGTTTATAATAGCCCAGTTTATAGGCGCAGCTCCACGGTATTGGGGTAATAAAGAAGCATGAAGGTTAAAGGTGCCAAGGCTTGGTATTTGCCAAACCACTTTGGGTAACATTCTAAAGGCAACTACAATTTGAATGGTAGGGGCCAGATTTTTTAAATCTTGTAAAAAAGAGTCCTCTTTAAGATTCGTTGGTTGTAATACGTTAATATTATGTTGTAAAGCAAATTGTTTTACTTCAGAACTTTGAAGGGATCGTCCACGACCTTTTGGTCTGTCTGGAGCAGTTACTACACCAACAACATTATAATTATTGCTTACCAAAGCGCTTAAAACACCTACTGCAAATCCAGGAGTACCCATAAACACAATTCTCAATTTTTCAGTCTTCATGCAAACAACATATTATATTTAATGTAAAGGTAGTAAAACCCATACATTTCTCTTATGATAAAGCATTACAAACTACCTATATATACTCTAGGTACATATAACCATGTTAATCTTTCATAAATTATAGCTACAAATAACATTGTATGTACTATTTTTATAAACTAATATGATTTTTAAGACATACATATTAAAATATTTTGGGGCTATCGCACTTTTTTTTGTGTTGATGCTTCCTGCGTGTGTTCAGTTCTCTCATCTTTTTGAAGGTCATGAACATGAAATCTGTACGGAACAGACAACGCATTTACATGAAGATCAAACACAATGTGAGTTGTGTGACTTTTTTAGCACTGCTCATGATTATACAATCCCTGTAGCTCCTACTTATACCGCTGTTTTACTACCAAATAGCAAAAAACACACAACTGCTACTGTATCTTTTTTCTCCAGTAAACGAACCTTAAAACAATTACGAGCACCGCCTAGCATTTTTTCTTAAAATTTAATTTATTTCTAATTTTAATTAAGAAACCATGCGTTTATATGCGTTGTTATTACTGCTATGTTGCAGTATACAGTCTTATTCACAAGACTGTAATTATACATTACAAGGAACTTTACAAGACTTCCATGACAGTTCTACACTTGCAGGTGCTACTATTGTAGTAGCCCAAACAGGCAGGGCTGTACAAACTGATGTAGAAGGAAATTTTACCATATCCTCTTTGTGTAAAAGTACCTACCAGTTGCAAATATCTCATCCATATTGTTCAACAAAGGTATTTACGGTGCAAATTCCAGCAGATACAATAAAGACCTTTACACTTGAGCACCATTTGGAAGCGTTAAATGAAATTATTGTTAATGGTAATTCTTCTTCCAGACAAACAAAAACACTCTTTGAAAATACTATAAACCAAGAAACAATATCAGATTTTAGTGGGGCCTCTCTTGGCGATGCTTTAAATAGCATAAGTGGCGTTTCTTCAATAAACACAGGAAACGCTGTTGTTAAACCCATTATTAATGGGCTCCATAGCAGCCGTATTGTACTTATTAATAATGGGGTGCGTATGCAAGATCAACAATGGGGTGCAGAGCATGCCCCTACTATTGATATTAATACTGCAGGGAGTATAAAGGTTATAAAGGGAGCGGGAGCCTTACAGTATGGAGGAAATGCAATAGGTGGGGTTATCATTACCCAGGCGCCAAAAATTCCTTTATTAGATTCGTTGTACGGTAAAACGACACTTTCTGGATCTAGTAACGGTCGTGGAGGGGTTGTGAGCTCAAGGGTAACTAAAAGCCATGAAAATGGATGGTACACATCGCTTCAAGGAACCTTAAAACGTTTTGGAGATTTTCAGTCACCAAATTATATCCTTAGCAACACTGGAGTTTTTGAACGCACTTTTGCCTACAGGCTTGGCTACAACAGGATAGACTATGGAGTGGATGCGTATTACTCTTATTTTAGAAATGAAATAGGCATTTTAAGAGCATCACACATTGCAGGTGCAGAAGATCAAGTACAAGCAATCTCTAGTGATGTACCATTAATTATCAATGATTTTACCTATGCTATTGGAAATCCTAGACAGGATGTTGCGCATCATCTGGCACGTATCAAAGGTTTTAAAAAAATCAAAGGGCTGGGACGTGTGTCGCTACAGTATGATTTCCAACAAAATAACAGATTTGAGTATGATGTAAGAAGGGCACAACAGCAAGACAAAGCTTCTGTGGATTTAAATTTAAAAACCCATACCCTTAGGGTAAATTTAAAATCTGACATTTCAGATAACGTTACAATATCTACTGGTGTTAACACAGATTATCAAACCAATTATGCCAATCCCAATACTGGAGTTAGACGCCTTATTCCAGATTATACAAAGTATGACTTTGGCGCTTATCTTAGCGGTGACTACTCAATAAGCTCTAGATGGCTCTTGGAGGCAGGTTTTAGGTTTGATTATACCTATATGGATGCCTTTAAGTTTTATCGAAAATCATTTTGGGAATCTCGGGGTTATGATACCCAATTTGCTGATTTGGTGGTACAGGAATATGGAAATCAGGTCTTGACCAATCCTAAGTTGCGTTTTAAAAACCCATCTTTTACCTTAGGGTCAACCTATAATTTTGCAGACACCTACACTTTGTTTGCTAACTACTCAATGGCCTCTAGAGCTCCCAATGCCTCAGAGTTATTTAGTGAAGGGTTGCATCATAGCGCCTCAAGAATGGAGTTAGGAGATTTACAATTTGATTCAGAAATAGCGCATAAAGTTTCTGTTACACTACAGCAAAAAGGGGAAAGGTTTGATTTTACAATAATGCCCTACAGCAATAGTATTGATAACTTTATATTAATTGAGCCCACTGGCATACAGCAAACTATTAGAGGGAATTTTCAGGTATGGGAATACAGACAAACCCAGGCACAAATTTTTGGCATAGATGTGGACGCCACTATTTCTGTTTTTGATAACCTAAGTTTTAATCACCAATTTTCTTTGGTAAAAGGGTATGATCTTTTAAAAAATCAAGCCCTTATCAATATGCCGGCTAGTAGTACTCAAAATAGCTTAGTATATACACATCCAAAATTTTACAACCTAAAAATTAGGCTTTTAAGCAATTTTGTGTTTGCTCAAAATGAATATCCAAACACAAATTTTGAGGTTGTGTTACCAGATTCTATACAAACCGTTGATATAAGTACCCCTCCAGATGCTTATCATTTATTAAATTTCAATACATCTGTTGACGTAAGCTCTTCTTTGCATTTAGGAGTATCAGTAAATAATGTATTTAATACCCCTTACAGAAATTACCTAAACCGTTTGAGGTATTATGCAGATGATCTTGGTAGAAACATTTCAATTCAATTACAATTCAATTATTAAATCAATTACAATGAAACTAGTACAATTAAATTCAATTAATCCTTTTAAATTAAAAACAATGAAAACTATGAAAATAAGTGCGTTTTACGCTTTACTTACCCTAGCCATGCTAGGATGTAGCGATGATGATACAACGCCAGAAATTATTAATGAGGATGAACTTATAACAACTTTAATATTAACGCTAACCCAAGAGAGTGGTGACCAAGTAGTTTTAACTACCATAGACCTAGACGGAGACGGTCCAGATGAGCCAGTGACAACAGTAGTAGGGAGTTTTTCAGAAAACACGCAATACCAGGGCGCTGTACAATTTTTAAATGAAACTGAAGATCCTGCAGAGGATATTACCCAGGAAGTAATTGAAGAGGCAGACGAGCACCAAGTTTTTTACACCATTAGTGATGGTTTAAATATTACAACTACCTACGTAGACTTTGACGATAATGATAACCCACTAGGAGTTCAAATTACACTCTCTACTGGTGCAGCAAGCGAAGGATCATTAACTGTAACATTGCGTCACGAGCCTGTTAAACCTAATGATGGTCTAGAGAGTGCTGGAGGAGAGACAGATATTTCTACAAGTTTTGATGTAAGTATCCAATAGACAATTTTATTTTATTTTTTAAAAGCTGTTTACAGTAGGACAAACAACCTATTGTAAGCAGCTTTATCTGTTAAGAAGAAATGATAATAGGCTGACCTATCTAAATTTTTAAATACCTTTGAAACTTGTTAGCTACTATCATTCAACAACTAGTGTGCTAGAAAAACAAATCCTCTTATGGCTCACCTTAAAAAATCACAAAAAGAACTTCTTGCCAAACTAAGTATTACTGCTTTAAATGAAATGCAAGAAGAGGTGGTACTTGCCATTGCCTCTGTAGCAAATACAGTATTATTATCTCCAACAGGAACTGGTAAAACAGTAGCTTTTTTATTACCAACTATAAAAGCTTTAGATCCAGATTGTGAAAAGGTGCAATTATTAATATTGGTTCCTTCAAGAGAGCTGGCTATACAAATTGAACAGGTGATACGGCAGATGGGGTCTGGCTATAAAGCAAATGCTATTTATGGAGGTAGACCAATTTCTAAAGATAAAATGGACCTTGCCCATACACCAAGTATCATAATAGGTACTCCTGGACGTGTTGCAGATCATATGCGTAGAGAAACTTTTGCTACTTCATCTATTAAAACGTTGGTTTTAGATGAGTTTGATAAATCTCTAGAGGTTGGGTTTGAAAAAGAAATGCGAGAAATAATTGAGAGTCTTAAGCAAATAGAAAAACGTATTTTAACCTCTGCTACTCAGGATATAGAAATCCCTGAGTTTGTAGGTATTAAAAATGAAGTTGTTATAAACTACTTAGATACTAAGACAACGGCTTTATCTATCAAAATAGTTAACTCCCAAGACAAAAACAAATTACAAGCCTTAGCAGATGTACTGTACCATATAGGAAATGAGCCAGGTATTATTTTTTGTAATTTTAAAAACACTATTGAGTATGTGAGTGATTTTCTAAAACAGCAGCACATACCTCATGGCCATTTTTATGGTGGTATGGAACAAATAGATAGAGAACGGGCTTTAATTAAGTTTAGAAATGGTACACATCAAATTATTATTGCCACAGATTTGGCTGCACGAGGTTTGGATATCCCAGAGTTAAACTTTATAATACACTATCAACTCCCTTTGAAGCTTCAAGAGTTTACCCATAGAAACGGAAGAACTGCAAGAATGAATGCCTCTGGAACTGCCTATGTACTAAAATGGACACAGGAGCCTTTGCCAGAATTCATTGATTGTACAGATGTTTTAAAACTTACAGATAAAGAAACCACGATATTTCCAAAATGGGCTACCTTGTTTATATCTGGAGGAAGAAAAGATAAAATATCTAAAGGAGACATTGCAGGACTCTTCTTTAAACAAGGAAACCTTAAAGCAGATGAATTAGGTGTTATTGAATTAAAACAAGATTGTGCATTTGTAGCAGTGCCTAAAGAAAAAGCGCTGGGGGTTGTTGAAAAAACAAACAATACACGTTTAAAAAAGAAGAAGGTACGCATCACTTTATTGTAATAACCACCTCTTTACTAGCCGGATAATGAGGGTCATCTACTCAAATATGCCAGAAATAGCAGTTGTTTTGATAATTAATATAAATTAATACTCTTATGTAGAACCTTTATAATAGGGGAGTATCACTTGTCATTTCTTTATAAATGACTATTATTGATTAATATGTTTGTTAAATCAATTTAATAGCGTGATATTTGCAAACTATAAAATATTAACACATTAAATTATATTACAATGAGTAAAGGAACAGTAAAATTTTTCAACGACACAAAAGGTTTTGGATTTATTACAGAAGAAGGAGTTGAAAAAGACCACTTCGTACACATTTCAGGATTAATCGATGAGATTAGAGAAGGTGACGAGGTTACATTTGACCTACAAGAAGGAAACAAAGGATTAAACGCGGTAAACGTAAAAGTTGTCTAAGTAATATCCCAATACTTTCAAACAAAGCCCATCTTTTAAGATGGGCTTTTTTATTACCCTATACTCACTAGTATATCCATAAAAAAGAAGTAATTTCGCGCCCTAATAAACCCCCTGGTTATGAAGCGCATACACGAGTATAAGAAATTGTTTGGAATACAAACAGAGATAGATCTTAAGGATTTAAAGAAAAAGTATCGTAATCTAGTAAAGCAATGGCATCCAGATAAATTTCAGGATGGAGATCCATTGCAACAAGAGGCAGAAATGCAAAGCCGCAAGATTATTGATGGATACCACTTTTTGGTAAGTATGGCTCCAGAAACTAAGGAGAAAAACCTGCCAGACTATACGCAAACAATTACAAATTCAGCAATTGCAGATTATCAACATAAAGGGCTACTGCTAGAGATTACCTTTACAGATGGTGCAACCTATGAATATTTTGGAATTACAAAACCTGTATATCAAAAAATGGTTAATGCAGGTAATCTAAACAGATTTGCAAAAAGAAGTATTTACCCTAAATACACTTACAGAAAATCAAAAAGGATTCTTCAAGAATCATAAAACAAAACCCTTATAAAACTATATGAGTACTACATTTTCAGGTTTAGGATTAGAAAGTTTTTTGATTGATGCATTGGATGTTTTAGACATTAAAACCCCAACTAGTATTCAAACAAAGGCCATACCGGTGATTCTAAATCAAAAGCAGGATGTTGTTGCTTTGGCAAAAACAGGGACAGGAAAAACGGCTGGTTTTGGACTGCCGCTATTACAGGGGATAGACACTCAAAACAATTCAATACAAGCCATTGTATTAGCGCCAACTAGAGAATTAGGACAACAGATATTTAAAAACCTCACAGATTTTTCTAGTAAAAAACCAGAAATCTCTATAGCTTCTATTGTTGGAGGTATACCTATTAAACCTCAAATTGAACGTTTAAAAAAAGATACTCATGTTGTTATAGCAACTCCCGGTAGGCTTATAGATCTATTACAAAGGGAAGCTATTGATATATCTGAGACCTCTTTATTGGTTTTAGATGAAGCAGATGAAATGATTGCTGTTTTAAAAGAAGGGTTAGACACCATTATTGCTTCATTGCCGAAAAAAAGAAGAACTCTTTTGTTTACTGCAACGATGTCTGGAAGTATAAAACAAATGGTACAGAACTATTTGTCAAAGCATGTGGTAGATATCCAAGCAGATATGGAAACCCTCGGTCATCAAGGCATAGATCATCAATATGTTGTGGTGAAGCCTATAGAAAAGCTAGAGGTGCTAATGCATTTTTTAAATACCAAAGAGGGGCAAAGAGGTATCATATTTTGTAAAACAAAAGCTGCTGTTAATAAGCTCGCTAAAAAGTTAGCCATAAACAAATTCTCCTCTGGTGCTTTACATGGGAGTTTAACCCAAGGTATTCGAGACAGAATAATGGGGCAATTCAGAGAAGGACATATAGATATATTAATTGCCACAGATTTAGCAGCTCGTGGTATCGATGTTAAACAGATTAGTTACGTGGTACAGTATCACCTGCCAGACACCTATGATGCATATGTGCATAGGTCTGGGCGTACTGCAAGGGCAGGGGAAAAGGGCTTATCTCTAAGTGTGATACAAGAAGAAGAACTTGCTGATATTCCAGATTTAGAACAAGAACTAAGTATTTCTTTTTCTAAAATGCAAAAAGTTGATGCCTTAGCCATTGAAGAGAATAATACAATTCTTTGGGCTAGAAAGATATTTAAAGCCAAACCTAACAAGGCTATTTCTACAGATTTAAAAACTGCCGTAAAGACTGTGTTTCATCATCTCACAAAAGATGAATTGATAGAAAAATTGATGGCAAATCAATTGCAACAAACAAATTCATTGGTTGTAAATACCAGTAAGTCTAAGAAGAAAAAGAAACAATAGTTCATAAAAAAAATAGAAAGAAGTCTCGTTTTTCTTTAAAAAATGGCATTTTTTTCAGAAATTGTAGATTATTAAGTAAAAGTATATATTAAAATAACGAATGGCAAAATCACAACAAACCTTTAGTAAAGTAGAAAAAGAAAAAAAACGTTTAAAAAAACGAGAAGACAAGCGCAAGAAAATGGAAGCTAGAAAACTCGAAAGGCAAGAAAATGGTACCTCTGGTATCGAGTTTGCTTATGTAGATTATAACGGAAATCTTGTTGATACACCGCCAGATCCATCTCAAAAAATAGAAATAGAGATTGAGGATATTGCAATTAGCATCCCAAAAACATTAGAGTCAGAGAGAGAAGCATTTAATCCTGTACGTATTGGTGTGGTTAACTTCTTTGATACATCAAAAGGTTTTGGTTTTATTATTGACTCAGAGAATCAAGAAAAATACTTTACCCATGTTAGTGGTCTTATTGACGAAATCACAGAAGGAAACAAAGTTTCTTTTGAATTAGAAAAAGGTCAAAGAGGAATGAACGCGGTTAAAGTTAAATTAGAAAAATAGTAGCGGTACTATTTATAAGGTATAGCATAGCGCTATGTCATTGAATCATAGCTATTCAATAACATAGCGCTTTTTATTTTTACTATTTAAAGCTCACTTACAAAAAGCTACTATTTACCAAATAACTAAAAACATAATTTATACATATCTGTTTAAGAACTGTTTATTTTTTCTACCTTTATATTTAAAGGTAACATTGATAATTCTTACAGACTAAAAACAAATACTATGGAAGAAGTAAAAATTGCATTAAAAATTATTGTTGGTTTAAGTTTACTTAATGTTTGGCTTTTGCAATACAACAAACCTTCAAGATGGAGAGGTGGTGATGCAAAAACGATGCTGCAAGAGTTTGACGTCTATGGCCTTGGTAGCACAATGTGTTATGTTGTTGGCTTTTTAAAAGTAGGTTTCTCTTTGGCCTTAATCGCATCTATTTGGTTTGCAGATCTAGAACTTGTTGCAGCCTCTGCACTTGGGCTTTTACTTACAGGATCTATACTGATGCACATTAAGATAAAAGATGCGCTAATTAAATCATTTCCTGCAGCATTATTTTTACTGTTTTGTTTAGCAATTATAGGCTTGTAAACCATATAACCTTAAAAAAGGTATACGCCAAGTAGCTGTTTAATATTGCAAAGACAAAGGCTGGGCTAGATTGCAAGAAGCTGTCTTTTATTTTAATGCGAACTATAGAGCCTAATAGCATTAACAGTGCAAGCCCTGCGGCGCCAATTAAAGCTAGAGGCGGAAATTTCCAACATCCAATTAGTAAGGCTAAGCCTCCAAGTATCTGTAGGGTTCCTGTTAATTTTAAATACTGAAGTATTCCAAAGCGTTTAAACTCATTGG
>Ga0115569_10001356_pt1 | contig 18944 bp, 16 predicted proteins | sample COGITO_mtgs_1205_2_FD_87295 | JGI IMG/M metagenome (GOLD analysis project Ga0115569, IMG submission 87295) | Pelagic marine microbial communities from North Sea - COGITO_mtgs_120503 | ecosystem: Environmental > Aquatic > Marine > Epipelagic | place: Germany:Helgoland, sampling site Kabeltonne... | reverse complement strand
TTATTCAAGACACCCATTAGCATTTTTAGTAGAAGCTGCGGATGATATTTGCTACACTTTAATAGACTTTGAAGATGGGATAAATCTTGGTTGGATTTCTGAAGAATATGCTTTGGAATACTTAATTAGGCTAGTAAAAGGAAGTATAGACACTAAAAAGTATCACTCTCTAGAACATAAATCGGATAGAGTTGCTTATTTAAGAGCACTTTCTGTAAATACTCTAATTAATGATGCTGTGAATATTTTTATTAAAAATGAAGAAGATTTATTATCTGGAAATTATTCTAAATCTTTATTAGACGAAAGCGCATATAAAGCACAAATGAAAGATATTATTGACATAAGCGTTGATAAAGTGTATAAGTCACAGGAAGTAATTGAAAAAGAATTAAAAGGATACCAGGTAATTCACCACCTTTTAGAGACTTTTGTTAAAGCTGCCGTAAATAATCAGAACAATTGTTTAAGTGCTTTTGATGAACTTGCTCTTACATGTATACCAAAGTCTTACCTCCACAAAGACAGAGAGTTGTATGATCAGCTTCTAGATATTTGTTGTTTTATTGCAAGTTTAACCGATGGAAAAGCTTTAGAGTGGTATAAAAAAATGAATTAGTTATGATTCTTTACGATGACAATTATTTTATGAGAAGAGCAATTGAGGAAGCAAAAATTGCTCTTCAACAAAATGAAGTTCCTGTTGGAGCAGTAATAGTTAGTGACAACCAAATAATTGCGAGGGCACATAATTTAACAGAAACATTGAACGACGTGACTGCGCATGCCGAAATGCAAGCTATTACAAGTGCGGCTAATTATATTGGAGGGAAATATTTAAAAAATTGTACGTTATATGTTACTCTTGAGCCCTGTCAAATGTGTGCAGGTGCTTTGTATTGGTCTCAAATATCAAAAATTGTCATTGGCGCAAGTGACTCTCATAGGGGATTTAGAGTTATGGGAACTAAAATGCATCCAAAAACAAAAATAGTATATGGCGTTATGGCACCTGAGTCTAAAGAGTTAATTGAAGATTTTTTTAAGGAAAAAAGAAAATTAAAATAAAAAACCCCCAGTAAACTGAGGGATTTATCAGTTATTAAAATAAAATACTATTCTTCGATTAGTTTCACATCTGTTGCTACCCTACCTTTTCTTCCATCTTCTTCTGAATATTCTACTTTGTCTCCTTCGTTTAGTTTAACACCTTCTAAAGAAGTAACATGAACGAAAATATCTTCGCTCGTTTCGTCGTTAGTAATGAAACCATAACCTTTGGCTCCATTAAAAAATTTTACTGTACCAGTCATTTATAATATATTGATTAAGTTACAAATGTAGTAATTATAAATAAAAAATAATTATTTGTATATAAGTTTGGAAATTTACTTAATTGATTTTGAAGATTTTGACTTCATTTTTTGAATATTTTCATTGCTAAATGTATAGTCGGATAATTTTTTTCCTTTCCAACTATTATATATAAAAATTGGCATAAATACGAATACAAAAAACAACATACTGAATCCAATAATTTTATTACCAAGCATTTCATTTGAGGACTTATGATAAAAGCCCACGCAAACACCTATTAAAATTGAAAAGAAAAGAAAAGTAATAATTTTTCTCATTTAATTATTAATCGGACCGCTCTTTTAAAGCTAAGCAAAGTTCTTCTAATTGTTCTTTATTCAGAGCTGATGGGGCATCAATCATTATATCTTTTCCACTATTATTTTTTGGAAAAGCTATGTAATCTTTTATTGATTCACTACCGTCAAGAATTGCAACTAATCTGTCAAGCCCTAATGCTATTCCTCCGTGGGGGGGAGCACCATATTCAAAGGCATTCATCAAAAATCCAAATTGACTTTCAGACTCTTCTTTTGAAAAACCTAAATATTTAAACATCAGCGATTGAACATTTTTATCATGAATTCTGATTGATCCACCACCAATTTCATTTCCGTTAAGAACTAAATCGTAGGCATTAGCCTTTACATCTTTTGGATTAGTTTCAAGAAGTTTAATATCCTCAGTTTTTGGAGATGTAAAAGGATGATGCATGGCATGATATTTTTTACTCTCTTCGTCCCATTCTAAAAGAGGAAAATCTGTAACCCAAAGCGGAACAAATTCTTCAGGATTTCTTAAGTTAATATTTTCAGCGATTTCCAATCTTAAAGCACTCATTTGAGCTCTAACTTCATGTTTTTTCCCAGAAAGAATTAAAATTAAATCTCCATTTTTAGCATTTGTCTTTTTAGCCCAGTTACTTAAATCTTCCTGATTGTAAAATTTATCGACTGATGATTTAAAACTTCCATCATCATTACACCTGACATACACCATTCCTAAAGCTCCAATTTGTGGTCTTCTAACCCAATTTGTATAGTTGTCAATTTCTTTCCTAGTAAAATTATTACCATTAGGAACAGCTATTCCAATTATTAGTTCGGCAGTATTAAACACATTAAAGTCTTTATGTTTAGAAACATCGTTCAATTCACCAAGTTCCATTCCAAACCTAATATCAGGTTTGTCACAACCGTATTTAGACATGGCCTCCTCGTAGGTAATTCTTGGAAATTTTTTAATAGATACTTTTTTAATTACGCTTAAAAGATGCTTAACCAATCCTTCAAATGTTTTTAATACATCCTCTTGATCAACAAAGGACATTTCACAATCAATTTGAGTAAATTCAGGTTGTCTATCAGCTCTTAAATCTTCATCTCTGAAACATTTAACAATTTGAAAATATCTATCAATGCCACCAACCATCAAAAGTTGTTTAAAAGTCTGGGGAGATTGAGGAAGTGCATAAAATTCGCCCTGATTCATTCTAGATGGAACAACAAAATCTCTAGCACCCTCAGGAGTTGATTTAATTAAATATGGAGTTTCCACATCAATAAAATTTAAATCTGTTAAAAATTTTCTTATTTCTGAACTTACTTTATGTCTAAATATTAGTTTTTCTTTTATTGGATTTCTTCTAATATCAAGATATCTATATTTCATTCTCAATTCTTCGCCACCATCAGTGTTGTTTTCAATAGTAAATGGAGGAGTTTTTGAACTATTTAAAATTTTTAAATCAGAAACTAAAATTTCAATATCACCTGTTGGAATATTAGGATTTTTAGAACTTCTTTCGATTACCTTTCCACTTATTTGAATTACAAACTCTCTTCCAAGAACTTTAGCTTTTTCTAAAACATTTTTTGTACTTCTTTCTTCATCAAAAATTAGCTGAGTAATTCCATACCTATCTCTCAGATCAACCCACACCATAAATCCCTTGTCTCTGGGTTTATGTACCCATCCGCATAAACTTACTTCCTTTTCAGAGTCTGATATTCTTAATTCACCACAGTTATGAGTTCTGTACATGCCAATATAATATAATGTAAATTTAAGAAGATATTATCTATATCTTAAACCGATCCACAATTTAAATTTTTCAATCATCATAAACAAAGAAGGAACAACAAATAAAGTTAAAAATGTTGCTACTACTAGTCCTGAAATTACAGTTGTTGCCAATGGTCCCCAAAAAACAAAATTATCTCCTCCCCAGTAGATGTTTGGATTAAAATCACTAAATAAAGTATAGAAATTAATATTAAAACCAGCTGCAAGTGGGACAAGACCACCAATTGTAGTAATTGCCGTAAGTAAAACAGGTCGCAACCTAGATTTACAGGATTCAACTATTGATTCGTATTTAAGTTGAATTAATTTTTTATTCTTATTAGAGTTGTCTAATTTTTTTCTGTTTAATAAAATTTCAGAATAATCCAGAAGAACAACGCCATTGTTAACTACTATCCCAGAAAGAGCAATAATACCCATCATAGTCATCATAATGACAAATGAATTCCCAGAAACAGCTAAATATCCAAACACCCCTATAAGACTTAAAATTATAGCTATCATAATAATTGTAGGTTTACTAATCGAATTAAACTGAAGAATTAATAATAAGAAAATCAGTAATAACCCAGTCATGAATGCTTTTAGTAAAAAATCTTGATTTTTATTTTGCTCTTCAATTTGGCCGGTATAATCGACATTAATCATACTAATATCATCATTAAAGCTTTTCATCTCATTGACAATTTGATTTACTACAGCACCAGCATCAACATAGCCAGAAGAAAGGCCTGAATAAATTGTTACAATTCTTTTAAAATCTTTGTGTTTGATCTCACTAAAAGTAGTTGCTCTGGAGTTGCTGGTGACACTCGAAATTGGAATTTCTTTGACCATACCATTTGAAGGATCTTTGAAAGTTAAATTTTGATCGAACAATACGTTTTCAGAATACCTATTATCTTTATTAAATCTAATATTAATATCGTAATCTTCACCCTTTTCTTTATAAATACCAGCTTTAGTTCCAAATAAAGCAGCCCTTAATTGTTGCCCAACCTGCCCAACACTAAGCCCTAATTCACCGGCCTTTTCTCTATCTATATTGACTAAATTTATTACCCTTGATTTATTAACATCTATTTTTAGTTCTTCAATTCCAGGGATATTTCTAGTATTAATAAATTCAGTTATTTTTTCAGCTTTTTCAATTAACGTAGTGTAATCGTCACCAGTAATTTCAATATTTATTGGATATCCTACAGGAGGACCGGATTGATTTTTTTCAACAGCAATTGAAACTCCAGGATATTTATCTTTTAATGTTTGTTGAATTTCTTTTCTAACTTCCCTTGAACTAAAACCTTTGCGATATTTAAAATCTCTGAAAGAGGTAGTGATTTTAGCTCTATTTGGCATTTCAGAAAGTGCTCCTAATTCTTTTTCAGGATTTTCTGAACCTTCCCCAACTTGAGAAATATTATTTTGAATCATAAAATTATATCCCGAGTTATCATAATATTTTTTGGAGTAAATAATTGAATTAATATCTGATTCAATCAGTTTAGCAATTTTATTGGTTTTAGAAATATCTGTTCCCTCAGGATATTCAACATATACTATAATTTGTCGTGGGTCTTCATCTGGGAAAAATTCAATACTTGTTCTTTGACTTTCTATAGATTTACCAAAGCTCATGAAAGCTATTATTAAACTTATAAAGGTTGAAAGTATAATTAAATATGGTCTTTTACCAACTAAAATTGTTTTAAGTAATTTTTCGTAATTATAGTCTAGTATTGGAAGAAATTTAGCTTGAAAGTTATTTGCTAATTTTCGAAGAAAAATTCTATAAATCCAAAAATTAATAGAAACAAATATTTGAAGAGACCCCAAAAATCTATAAAACCCAGCAGATTCTACATTTTCAACAGTAAAACCTAAAATTAAAAACAAAATTCCAAAAATTCCCAGTACAGACGTGAGTCTAATTATTCTTTTTAATGGCATATTAGTATCTTCAATAGTCATCATTTTAGATACCAGTACAGAATTAAAAAAGATAGCAACAATTAGTGAAGAACAAAGAACAACAGAAAGTGTGATTGGAAAAAAGATCATAAATTTTCCAATTCTACCAGGCCACAGACCAAGTGGGATAAACGCGGCTACAGTGGTTGCTGTTGATATTATTATAGGAAAAGCTATTTCAGAAATCCCCTTTTTAGTTGCCTCAATTCTGTTCATTCCTTCTTTTTCCATCAGCCTATAAACATTTTCGACAACAACAATTCCATTGTCAACTAACATTCCTAAACCAAGGATCAAACCAAAAAGTATCATGGTGTTTAATGTATTTCCCATAGCACTTAAAATGGCAATAGACATAAACATTGACATAGGAATTGCTATTCCAACAAAAAGAGCATTTTTAAAACCTAAAAAGAAAAGCAATACAATAACAACTAAAACCACGCCAAAAATTATACTATTTACCAAATCAATAACTTGATTTTCGGTTAATTCAGATTGGTCGTTTGTTATAGAAACTTTCAGGTTTTTGGGAAAAACATTATTTATATTTTGCCTAACAATAGTGTGAATTTTTTCGGCAGCATCAATAGTGTTTTGACCAGATCTTTTTTTAACATCCAACATAACAACAGACTCTCCATTTTCTCTGGCGTATGTGGTCACATCTTTTTCTTTAAATTTTATTTCAGCAATATCTTTTAAAAAAATAGAGTTATTATAAGATGATTTAACAACGAAATTTTCTAATTCTGAGGGGGAATTTATTTCTCCAATAATTCTAACGGTCTTTCTTTGTTCGTTAGACTTTAGGTTTCCAGCAGAGACAGAAATATTTCCTGCTTGTATGGAATTCATTACATCATAAAAGGAAACTTTAGAAGCCATCATCTTGTAAATATCTACAGCAATTTCAACTTCTTTATCAAGTGCTCCTCTTATATCAACTTTCTTTATTTCAGTTAAATTTTCAATTTCGTCTTGTAATATCTCTGAATATTCTTTAAGTTTTTCTGTTGTGTAGTCTCCAGAAATATTTATGTTCAATATTGGCATTTCCTCAGTGAAGGTCATATTGAAAACATTGGGGTCAACCTTAACATTGTTGTACATTGGCCAATCCTCACTGGCTACTGCAGTTTCAACTTCATCTTTAACTTTAAGCTTAGCTTCTGTATATCCTATTCCGTCATCAAACTCAATTATTATTAATGAAAAATTCTCTTGAGAGGAAGATTTTATATCAATAATATTATTAACAGATTTGAGTTTGTCTTCAAGCGGTTCAGTAATTAATTTTTCAAGATCTTCTGAGGTATTTCCTGGGTAAATAGAACTAACAAAAACTATATTTTCCTTTATTTCAGGGTAGTCCTCTCTAGGCATACTGAAATAAGCATCGATTCCTAGAAATAGCACTATTGCCATAACGACATACATGGTTGTACTATTATTTACAGCCCATGATGATGGCGCAAAATCTTTTTCTTTATTATTCAAATTTTTATTTTTTTAATTGATGATTTTAACTCTTGCATTGTCAACTAATTTTCTCATTCCCTCAGAAACTATCTTATCACCAGAGCTGAGCCCTGAAAGAACTTCTACATTTACTCCATCGTTTTTACCTGTGGTTATAGTCGTTTTAGAGACATAATTTTTATTGTTTTTATTGGACACCTTATAGACATACTCTTTGTTATTGCTGTCTATGCTTATTAAATTTTGATTAATCATCAAAGCTTTTTTATTAGTGTAATTGTTGATATTTACTTTTGAATTTAAATTAGGTTTGATATTTAAATTGTTTTTTTCAATGTTCAATTCTATTTTAAATGTTCTGTTAATAGGATTGATATAATTGCCAGATTGACGAACTGTAGTATTGATAGTTTTGTTTAGTAGGGGAAAGTGAACAATAGCTTTATTGCCTTTGTTAACAGAAGCTATATATTTTTCAGGGACATTAGATTCAATATATAAATTATCTAAATTTAATAACATCATTAAATTGGATACGCCTGGGTAAACTACCTCTCCCTTTTTTGCGATGACATTATCAATAGTTCCACTAAAAGGGGCTTCAATTAATGTTTTTTTAATTTGTTTTTTTAATTGATTGATTCCTTGCTTTTGAGCTTCGAACATTGATTTAGTTTCAAGAAATTTGATCTCACTTCCAATGTTCTGATCCCACAATCTTTTTTGTCTTTCAAATGTAGTTTTAGTTAATTCAAATCCTATTTCAAGTTGTAACAACTGTTCTTTTAAACCTCCATCATCAATTTTTATTAATGGTTGGCCTTTTTTCACTACGTCTCCACTTTTTATAAAAATATTTTTTACAATCCCAGAAAACTCAGGAAAAATATTTATTAATTCGTCAGACTTAACACTACCCTGTACTTGTATGTAATGATTAAATTCCACCGCATTTATTGTAATAGTTTCAATAATTGGCAACTGAGGGTTTGTATTTAATTCTTCTAATTTACTATCTATGACTTGAAGCTTATTCACAAAATCCTGCTTAGAGGCAGCTATTTCTTTTCTTTTAAGTTTTATTTGCTCGATGTCATTAGATGCCAAAACACTTTGAAGTGTAGAATTGTTTCCACATGAAAGGATTGAAACGATTAGGATAATTGTAAATATTTTTTTCATTTTAAAATTAGTTCTGAGTTAAGATTCCCTCAAGGTTTGTTTTTTTATTGATAACCTCAAGCATTGATTGTAGTAATTGGTTTTGAATAGAGTAAAGTTGAATTTGAGCTTGTCTTAAATCAAGACCAGATATTAATCCTTCTAAAAATTTTATTTGATTTTTTCTTTCAATTTTTTCAGCAAGCTTTACATTCTCAACGGCACTATTGTATGAACTTACAGCATATTCATATTCACTATTTGCATTATGTAGCTCTATAATAATTTTCTTTTTAGATTCGGATAAATCAATTTTTGATTTTTCAAACTCAATTCTTGCTTGTTGAGTTTTTGCAGATCTCCTAAGTGAGCTAAAAATAGGTAAAGACATAGAAACTCCTGCGATTGAGTAACCATACCACTTTTGGTCAGATTTAAAAAATTTAAAGGAATCATTATTACCGTCATAACCTCCTTTAATGAAAGCTCTTAAAGTTGGTAGAGCTTTTGATTTTTCTAAGGTTAATAAAGTTTTTTGAGATTTTGAATTATTTAATGCCATTTGATAATCAATATTTTTATCAATCTCAAAATTTTCTATTGATTTTTTTTCAAGAATACTTTTAAGAGTTAAATCTTGTAAGCTATTGCTAAGAACAAGTTCTTTATCAATATCATAACCAATTATAAGTTTAAGTAAGTTTAAAGAAGTTTTATTTAATTTAATGGAATAGTCTAGTGAGTTTTTAATTGAACCATAAGTAATTTTTAGCTGTTCTACGTTTTCTAGTTCGGTTAAACCACTCTGGTATATTTTTTCAATCTCATCTAAGTTGCTTTTTACATTATTGAGATTTTTTTCTAAAATTTTAACTCTCTCTTTACTTACAAGTGCGTTCCCGTAAGCAGAAATAATTGCTCTTTTTACCTCAAGGTCAGTTTTAACTTTTGTTTTGTAGGCAATATCCATATAAAGCTTTATGGAAGCTAATCCAATGCTATATGATCCATCAAACAAAAGTTGAGATAAAGTAACAGAACCGTCAATTGTTTGTTTTGTTCCAAAAGACAACTCCGCAAATTCACCAGAATTTCCTCCAAAAAATTCTGCAGGCACCAAAGATACGGGCTGTTTAATATTATTATTGTATTCAATAAATGAGTTAATTTGGGGAAGGCCAGTAGCAATAGTTTCCCATTTTTTGGCATTAGCAATTTTAACATCATTTGTTGCATTTTTTGCAACACTATTATTGATCAGCCCAAACTCGACAGCCTCGTTAAGCGTGAATGAATCCTGGCTTTTTAAAAAAAGAGAATATAAAACTAGGGATATAACTAATATTTTTTGTTTCATTATTTATTAATAAAATGATTTAATTTTTTAAGACCATTTTCTGTAACTATAGCTCTTAAGTGGTATTCAATAAAATCAATTTTTAGGCTGACAGGATCATATAGATTTAATGGAAAAGTATCCAGATCTCTTATTCCAATCATTCCTTTAAAATATAGTCTAGAGATGAAATCTATTTTTATATCCTTTCTAAATAAACCAAGTTTAATTCCATTATTAAGAGATCCTGTTGTTGATTTTGTAATAAAATCAAATTGTTTTTTATTTATTTCCTTATGAATCAGTGGGTAATATTTTTCTAACTGGTACAGAGGAGAAACACTTTCTTTTTTTAAGTACTTTATTAAGAATAGGTTTATGTCATATAATTCATTTATTGGATTATCTGAGTTTTTTTTAATTTCAGTTACCCCTATTGTAATACTATTAAACATGTAACTAGTAACCGCTTTTACAAGCTCATTTTTATTTTCAAAAAAATTATAAATAGTTTTTTTAGAAATCCCCATATCAAAAGCAATTTGATCCATTGTCACACTTTTAAATCCAATGGTCAAGAATAGCTCTCTTGTTTTTTCTAAAATTAATTCTTTCAAACTTTTATAATTTGGGAGTGCAAATATATACAGGAAACTAATAATACGCAAATAGTTTCCAAAGTTTCATTAACAATTCATATTTAAATAAAATCTTATTAATGTATTTTTGTTTAAATTATATCAAATGGATTTATTTGAGGATTTTCATAAAATGATCGAACAGGGCTTGAAAAAAATTTCAAATTCTGACAAGCCAGATTCGCTGTATGACCCTGTAAAATATATTTTAGATATTGGAGGTAAAAGAGTTCGTCCTTTTCTAGCTCTAATGTCATGCCATTCTTTTAATTGCAATCCAAAAAAAGCTTTACAAGCTGCTCTTTCCATCGAGCTATTCCATAATTTCACATTACTACATGATGATATTATGGATTCAGCTATCACAAGAAGAGGAAAGAAAACGGTTCACGAAAAGTGGAATATTAATACTGGGATACTCTCTGGAGATGTAATGCTTATAATGTCTTATCAGTTATTAGAAAGTTATGATTCACATGTTTATTATAAACTTAACAAACTCTTAAATCAAACGGCTAAGCAGGTTTGTGAGGGACAACAGATGGATATGGACTTTGAATCAAAATCTAACATCAAGTTTGAAGAATATGTTCAAATGATTAAGTATAAGACAGCAGTTCTTCTAGCCTGTTCGTTAAAAATGGGAGCAATTATTGCTGACGCATCAGAAAAAGATCAAAATCATATGTACAGCTTTGGAATTAACCTTGGTTTAGCATTTCAATTTCAAGATGATTACCTAGACACATTTGGAAATCAAAACAAAGTTGGTAAAAAAATTGGTGGAGATATATTAGAAAATAAAAAAACTGTTTTGTTTCATGCGGCTTTATTAAATTCAGATAAATTACAAAAAACCCAATTAATCAATCTTTTTAATAATAAACAACTTTCATCCAAAGAAAAAATTGATAAAGTCACATCCTTTTATGTGGATACTAATGCGGACAAATCATCCTTAAAACTTGTTGAAAGTTATACTGAGAAAGCTATAAAATCAATTAATCAAATAAGTTTTGAAAAAAAAATAAAAAATAATTTTATAAATTTTTCAAAAAAGCTGATGAATAGGGAGCTATAAATTAAAGATTCTTTTTAAAATGGTTTTTATAAATATCCCAGTTGAAAAACTGGACATTATTTTTAATTCATCAAAAAAATTACTTTTCTCGTCGAGAAATTTGAAAATTAGCTTGGGTTGGTTGTTTTTAAACATTTGTGAAAAAAGTTTTCTTCCTAGATGATTATTTTGATACAGTACGTCCAAAAAAATTAAATCATAAAACCAAAACCTAGTTGTTTTAGAAAATTTTATAAAATCATCTTCATTTTTTAAGAATTTTAAAAGTAATTTACTTTTTCTTTCAATATTTTTAAAAGTATAGCCAGTACTTGGTTTACTCCAACCCCCAGCAGAACCAATATAAATTATATTTTTAGAATTTTGTTTGTGAAAGGGAAAGCCAGTCATTGGAATTTTACCGGATTCTTTATTTGTTATGGAATAGTTTGTAATTCCTAATTCTTTTAAATAATTAGTCAAGGGCTTTTCATAACCTTGTTTATCTAATAGGTCTTTTGAAAATAAGGTGAATTCAATAAGTGCTTCTTTTTTTGAAAAAGGTAAAACATACATGAATCGTGTATTAGAATTTTGTTTAATTGTAAAATCCATGAAAGTTGCCTCTTTTTCATTAAAAACATCCTTTTCTGTTTTAATAAACCAACCTTCAAAATGTTGAATTAAAAGGGGGTATTTGGAATTGTTTTTTAATAACTCCCAATTTAAAATACTATTAAATACTTTCTTTGATTTATATATATTATTTTCTGTTTTAACTTCACAGAAATTTCCTTTATCATCAACTTTTACAATCCTATCGTTTATATGTTGAATATTAGGATTTTTTAAAATTAAATCATTGCATTGTTTGTAATAAGACATGCTTTTAAGCATTTTATATCTTAAAGGATTTAAAGAAATAGTTTTATTAATTTGAGGGCTATTAAAAATTACTTTTTCCCATTTATAATGCGTCAAATCATCCCAATCGCTCTTATCGTTTTCCCAAAAACACCAAGTTCTGTCATTTTTTTTTTTAGGAAATTCTGAATCAATTATTAAGATTTTTTTGTTTGTAAAATATTGATCTAAAGAAAGTCCACTAGCAATAGAAAGTCCTGAAGCACCACCCCCACAAATTATATAATCGAATTCCAAATCCTTTGAATTAATTTAGATTTTAAAGATACAAAATTAGTTGACCAAAATTTTTAGATTAATCTAAAAATATTTTTATTATAATCTAAAAATAATTATATTTACACAATGTTATCTCACACAGAAGAAAATCATTTAAAAGCAATTTTCCATCTTTCCAAAGATCAAAATGAGGGTGTAAGCACTAATTCTATTGCTCAAAATCTAAAAACAAAAGCCCCATCTGTTACCGATATGCTTAAAAAGTTGTGTGACAAGAATCTAATAACCTATAAAAAATATCAGGGTGCTTTACTCACTGATGAGGGACGAAAAACCGCTTTAAATATTATTAGAAAACATAGGTTATGGGAAGTTTTTCTTGTTGAAAAATTAGAATTTAACTGGTCGGAAGTTCATGAAGTAGCAGAACAATTGGAGCATATTAAGTCTAAGAAACTTACAAATGAGTTAGATAGGTTCCTTGGTTATCCTAATAAAGATCCTCATGGAGACCCGATACCAAATCCTTCAGGATTTATTAAATACACTACCAAAGTCTTGTTGTCAGATTTGAAAAAAGGTGAAATGGGAACCTTTGTTGGAGTTAAGGATTCTTCCTCAGCTTTTTTAAAGTTTTTAGATAAAAGAAAAATTTCATTAGGCTCTTTAATTGAAATTTTACACATTGAAGATTTTGATGATTCTTTACATGTTTCTATTGGAAATACAAACCTGACTATTTCAATGAAATCAGCTAATAATATTTATTTAAAAAAACAATAATTATGTATCAACAAATTCTTACATTTTTTGAGAATACAGATCCGGTTTTGGGAGCTCTTTATGCTACTTTATTTACCTGGGGATTAACAGCATTCGGAGCCTCTTTTGTTTTTTTATTTAAAACTATGAATAGAGTCTTTTTAGACGGAATGCTAGGATTTACCGGAGGTGTTATGGTTGCTGCTAGTTTTTGGAGTTTACTCGCTCCAGGTATTGAAATGAGTGAGGGAGAAGGTTTTGTCAAAGTTATACCAGCAGCTATTGGATTTGCACTGGGAGCTCTTTTCATTTTTGCATTAGATAAGGTTTTACCACACATTCATATAAATTTTAAGGAAGCTGAAGGAATCAAAACTCCTTGGCATAGAACAACACTACTTACTCTGGCAATTACATTACATAACATTCCAGAGGGTTTAGCTATAGGGGTTTTATTTGGGGGTGTGGCTGCAGGCATTCCTGAAGCTTCAATTTCTGGCGCAGTTGTTCTAGCAATAGGAATAGGAATTCAAAATTTTCCAGAGGGAATTGCAGTTGCAATGCCATTAAGAAGACAAGGGATGAGTAGAAAAAAAAGTTTTTTTTATGGTCAATCTTCTGCAATTGTAGAGCCAATAGCTGCAGTAATAGGAGCAGTTGCGGTATCATTTTTTACACCAATACTTCCTTATGCGCTAGCTTTTGCAGCGGGCGCTATGATTTTTGTTGTAGTCGAGGAAGTAATCCCTGAAACACAACAAGATAAAAACACAGACATTGCCACACTTGGTTTTATTGGAGGTTTTATTGTTATGATGATTTTAGATGTAGCCTTAGGATAGCCTTCAAAAGTTCTTATGAAATATTTTTTTTTATTTTTTATTTACATAAATATTTATTCTCAAAATGTAGAACTTAATGGGAATGTTAGCTCTAATTATGGCCCAGTAAGTTATGCTAATTTGATTTTATTAGGTTCTAATATAGGCACTGTAGCTGATGAAAATGGGGATTTTAAATTGAAAGTTGACCTTTCTTCACATGAAACACTATTTATTTCATCTGTTGGCTACATTTCTCAAAAAATTTCACTAAAAGATTCCTTATTAAACTTAAATAATCTAGTAATTATTTTGGAAGAAGATTTAAATGGTTTGAGTGAAGTAGTAATTACAGGAAGTTTAAAAGATGAATTTGTGACAGAATCATCTGTTAAAGTCAATGTTATAACTGCAAAAAAAATAAATTCATTTCTTCCCTCAGGTGGGGCAAATATTACTGAAATAGTACAATTAGTTAATGGTGCCCAAGAAGTCATAGCATGTGGAGTTTGTTACACGAATTCAATTACTATAAATGGCCTTGAGGGGCCCTATACATCAGTTTTATTAGATGGTATTCCAATGTATGGAAATTTAGCTTCAGTATATGGACTTAATGGAATCCCAAATATGATTATTGAGAGATTAGAAGTTGTTAAGGGGCCAAGCAGTACACTGTTTGGATCTGAAGCTGTTGCTGGCGTAATAAATATTTTAACTAAAAATCCTAAAGAACAACCATTATTTTCACTAGACACACAATTAACTACACACAAAGAGAGTTATATAAATTTAGCCTTAACGCCTAACATTGGTAAAACTTATGGATTTATAGCAGTAAATTGGGATAAAAAAAATGATTATGATGACTATAATAATGACGGATTTGGGGATGATATTAATGTAGATAGATTCTCAATATTTAATAAATGGGATATTTCAAGAAAATCAAAAAAACCATTTATTATTTCTGCAAGGTATTTTTTTGAAGATAGACGTAACGGAGTCGAAGAATATTTAAAAAATAATAATTACAAAAACATCAGAGGAAGTGATAAAATTTACGGAGAAAGTATTTATACTAATCGATTTGAATTATTTGGGAAATATGTATTTAATTTAGTCGATGGATTAGAATTAAATTATTCCTATTCAAGTCACAACCAAAATAGCTATTACGGATCCGATTATTACAAGGCAAACCAAGATATATTTTTTTCGCAATTTACCCTAAATAGAAATTATGAAGGTCACGATTTATTATTTGGTGTTTCTATAAAAAATAATTTATATGACGACAATACAATTGCTACCCAAATCATTCAAAACAATCTAGTAGTTAATAAAGACTCAAATCAATTTGTCCCAGGTTTATTGATACAAGACCAATTTAAACCCTTTGAAAAGTTTTCTTTAATTGGTGGATTTAGAGTAGATCACTTTAAAGATCATGGCATTATATACTCTCCAAGTTTTCATATAAAATACAATCCTGATCCCTGGCTTTCAATGAGACTAAATTTAGGTACTGGCTTTAGATTAGTAAATTTATTTACTGAAGATCACGCATTTGTTAGCGGACAAAGAGAAGTTAAAATTTTAGAAGATTTAAATCCTGAAGAATCAAAAAGCGTCATATTTAATACCAATTATATTTACACAGGATTAAAAGGTTCAGGTAATATTGACATTGACCTTTTTTACACTTATTTCTCTAACAAAATCATTCCTGATTATGGTAATCAAAATTTTATTATTTATAAAAATTCAACAGGCTATGCTTATTCAAAAGGGATTAGCGGAGCATTAAATCATACTTTTTTAAATCAAACAGCATTTTCATTAACATTTAATCATCAAATAGTAAGGTATGCCGAAATTGAAAATAATGTAGAGTCAATTTTTGACATGGAACATTCCCCTAAGTGGAGCGCTGCTTTTAATTTAAAAATCCCTATTAATAAAATATGGTCGATTAATTCATCTTCAAATTATGTAGGAATTATGGAATTGCCAAAGGTCTTCGAAATGAATGATAATGGCAAGATAAGTTCTGTTTCAAGACCCACAAAAAGTAAGCCCTTTTCAATTCACAACATCAATGTAAATGGAATTTTTAATAGCGGAAATGAAATATATTTTGGATTACTTAATATTTTTAATTTTAGGCAAAAAGAATCGCCACTTGTAGCATATAACGATCCAAATTATTCCAAAGGATTCAGTCCCAATTTTGATACATCATATGCTTATGCTCCAAATCACGGCAGAGAGTTATTTATTGGCTATAGACTTAAGTTGGGTAAAAGATAGATTAATTTAATTCCTCAATTCTATTTAGCATTGAATTTGCAGACCTAGCAGTAGGATACATTTCAATTGCTTTTTTGTAATAAATAGAAGCATTTTCCATATCTCCTTCATTAAAATAAAATTCTCCCATTGAATCGTATGAATTATAACTTTTATATAGATCCATGTATTCCTCAAAATGCTTTTTAGCTTTTTCTTTTTCACCTATCCCATAGTAGAAATAACCTAAAGAATTAATTATTGGAGCTATCATGTATGAATGATCACCGTTATTAGATAATGAATTCGGATCACCTTCAAGATCTCTTAGTTCAGAAAGTAAAATTTCCATTTCCTTAATTCTTTCGTTCGGATCTGGATTTGAGAAAGCATAGTAAAAATGAATTAATTTTCCTTTAGGCTCAAGCTCTCTCATTTTAGACCATAATTCAAAAGACCCTTTCGAAGATAAAGGCCAGTTGTTTCCTTTTGGTAAGTCAAGCAGAGAAACGAAAATTTTAGAAGTTTCGTTATTATTTGCAACCAGTTCTTTTGCTTTTTGAATATGCATTTTTTGCTTATCGGACCCGTTAACTGAAAAACCAGCAAGAACGACATGGGGACCAAACAATGAAGCGTCATACTCTAAAACTTTTTCAAAAAATGTCATAGACTTTTCATATTCAACATTATACATGTGTTTCATCGCATGATGAAGCATTTCATTGGCATTTGAATTCTCTCCATTCCACTGAATGTAAGAGCCATCAGTTGCATTAAAAGTCCAAAGATTATTTTGATTTGTTTTTGAATCACAGCTTAAAAATAGAATTGATAAAATAAGTATTGTTTTTTTCATGTTATTAATTTTAATTAGTTAAATGAAGCTAGCATAAAAACAGTTTTTTTAGACATAACTTCTCTATTTTCTGACACTTTGTTAGCGAATAATTTAAATTCTTGGCTGCTATAAAGCTCATCCAATCCGCTCACTAGACTTACCATATCCGTAGCTCCAATGACTGCGTGGTGAGTAGCGCCTAAATCATTTTGGCCACCTGCAAAAATCTCACTTAGCCCATACTCAGTAAATAATTTTGATTTACCATTTTCTTCCATTTTAGAAATAAGCTCGCTGTAAGCATCTAAATAAGATGATGGGTTTTTAATTTTCATTACAAAAACCATTGTCACTCCAGTTTCTCCCTGTCCCTTTCCACCTTCCAAACTTTTTAAAAGCATTTGAGAGTTTTCTTTGACAAGTGGGAAAATAATTTCTTGAACATTCTTAACTTCACTAGATGAACTAGTTCTAGCATATTCATCCTGCATTTCTTGAATATTTTTAAATTTATAAACAAAGGAAAGATTAGATTTTTCTAGGCCATTAAAATGCTCATCAACTATTTCTACAGTTGCAGCTCCAGCTTTAGCAAAATCAGTATTAAAATATTTTGTCATTTCCATAACAATGGTTTGAACATCATTTTGGCTATCTACCTTAAAACTATATATTGATGTTATTGCTTGTGAAAAAGCTGAGAATGAAAATAATAAAAAAGTAAATAAGGCAATATGTTTTTTCATATTATTTGTTTAAAGACATTTCCTTAGCCAGACCTTCGTCATTAAAAGCTGTAGGGTTAAAAAATTGAACTTCTTCAATAATTTTATCACCCTCCCAAAGATATGATATGTGAAAACGGAAACTCATTTCATTTCCTGAATAGTTGCCCTTTGCACTCATTTCACTCCAAATATTAGTCCAAATTTTACCATTTTTATAATATGTTGTCTCAATTTCTAAATTTTCGTATTCTTCGTATTCAGATTTTTTAAATTTAATATCATCGAACATGTCAAAAATATTTTCAATTCCAGCCATAAATTCCTCTTTATTAATAACAACTCCGTCTGGGTTAGTATGTTTTAAATCATCAGAAAAAATATTTTGTAAGTAAGACACGTTTTCTGCTTCAACAGCTTCAAAAAGTTTTTGAATCATTTGAGATTTTTCATCGTCATTAAGAACAACTCCAAACGAATTGTTAGATTTAGATGCGATATTATTGCAGGAAATTATAAATAATCCAACTAATAAAATAGTGTAAAGCTTTTTCATTTTTTTTAATTTGATGTTTAATATAATAAAAAAACATCAATTACATTCTTATGTGTATGTTTTAATTTCTATTAGCTTTTGCAATTTCTTCAAAGTTGATTCCTGAATATCTAAATGTGGAGCCATTAAATAGCTTTTCACCATACATTTTAACCCAATCATTGTGTAAGGCTAATTCAATTTTAGTAGGAGGGGTTATATTGAACTCAACTGAGTATAAATCACCAATTGCACCAGGAAGTGATATGTTTCTAGCGTAGTGAAAGTTATCAATTAGATTGATGTGAGTGATTAAATCAATAAAAGTGCTAAGTCCAGTTTTCTCATTTGTAACTTTGGACGTTATATGTAAATTTGGAATAAACCCCCCTTCAACTGTTCCCTTTGGCACGTTATCTGTGTCCCAATTAACTCTCGCTTCGATGTGAATATTGGTTTGATTTTCTTTTAAATGCATGGACTGAGGAACTACATGATCTTTAATGGCTCCTTCAAAAATAAATACAATTCCAGGCTCAACCCTTTCTTCTCCTATTATTAATTCTTGAGCATTTAAAAGAAAATTAAAAGCTAATAATGTGTAAATACTAAATATTAATTCTTTCATTTTTTAATTTTTATACGATTCTTCAAGAATTTCTAAATCATTAATAAGCTTATCCATTTCCAATTCATTAGTTCCATCATAATAACCTCGAATTCTTTTTTCTTTATC
>Ga0115569_10001342_pt1 | contig 19015 bp, 13 predicted proteins | sample COGITO_mtgs_1205_2_FD_87295 | JGI IMG/M metagenome (GOLD analysis project Ga0115569, IMG submission 87295) | Pelagic marine microbial communities from North Sea - COGITO_mtgs_120503 | ecosystem: Environmental > Aquatic > Marine > Epipelagic | place: Germany:Helgoland, sampling site Kabeltonne... | reverse complement strand
GAACCGCTCGGTGAATGGAAAGTGTTCTTCTGGACTCCTAGGTCTTAGGATCTTTAAATCAGAATCTTGAAGATTTTGAAAGTCAGTGCTGCGGGCAAGATCAGAAATATTTCATATCTCGTACGCAGCGATGACTCTAACTCAAGCTTCCAGCCACTCAAGCGCTGCGCTTTCTTTGTCCAAATCGAATGATTTCATCTCCAAGCCGGGAATGAGCTTGCCTTCGATCTCGGTGCTAGTTTGTATCCAGCCTTGATCACAAACTACGGCAATTCGATCAATTTTTTGAACCAATCGAAATATTTTTGGCAGGTTTTTCAGTTCTACAGCGATAGCCCCCAGAGTGGGCATTTCTAATTTGCCTATACGGTACATTAAAAGACCGTGTTCCATATCCGCAATTGCTGCAAACAGTTCATCTAGCACTTTCGTCATCTGATCTCGGTCGATCTTGCCGCTAAATTCTACGTTGACTCGATTGCTGCTTACCTTGGTGAAGTTCATCATAGTTGTGCTCCTTAATTAAGAGTTAGACTCATTCAATCGGCAGAAACCTGCTTGCCAATTTAGGTGTATCAATCATCACTAACTTGGGAGTCCGAGTGATTGGAGCCGAGCGGAAATTCAGTAAGCTCGCCTTTACTTAGCAAACAACTCTGCGTCAATATCTTTAAACGCCTTGAACTCGAGAGCGTTCCCCGAAGGGTCGGTAAAAAACATGGTGCCTTGTTCGCCGGGCTCATCCTTGAAACGAACACAGGGCTCGATGATAAATCCGTCGATGAATTCAGCCACTGTATCCGCCAGCGCCTCCCACTCCTTGAAATTTAGTACCACGCCAAAATGTGGCACGGGTACGCCGTGTCCGTCCACTGCATTATGGATATTCGGAATCTTGCCAGACTTTCCGATGGCTGGGTTGAGGTGGGTGACCAGCTGATGTCCGAATAAATTGAAATCGATCCATTCCCGCGCGCTGCGGCCTTCGGGCAGGCCCATTTTCACACCATAAAAATCTCTAGCTTCATTGATATCGCGTACCTGAATAGCTAGGTGGAAAGGGGTGAGTGGCATAGTGTCTCCAAAGATTAACTAGAGTGGGGCTCAAAACCAAAATACAGTATTTTATGTGCAGGGAAAAGTGATGGTCTCCTGTCAGGCTCCTACTCCTAAAGACAGAGCTAAAAATAACCCTGAAAACAGCGCCAAGAACAGCAAAATAGTCATGAAATTGGCCTGCGGAATGAGAGATGTTAACTATTTATGTAATTGACTGCTAAAACTGCTGTATTTTTGTCCTGACCCCGTTTAGTTTATACAGGATACACATAGTACTTGGAGAGTCATAAATGATAATAATAAAACGACAAATTTCGATCTTCCTTCTCGCCTTGGGTGCGCTCGTCTGTGCTCCCCTGGCTCTGGGCCAAACCGGTACTAGCGTAGCAGAAGGAGACTGGCCGTATTACCACGGTAGTGAAACCTCTCTTCGCTATTCGCCTTTGGATCAAATAAACGCCGAAAATGTTGCCGGTCTAGAGATAGCCTGGAGATTCTCCACGGAGAACTTTGGTCCTTCAGCAGATTTTGTGAATCCATCCACACCCCTAGAAGTTGATGGGGTTCTATATGCGAACATCGCAAGCACCCGCAACGTAGTGGCGCTGGATGCTACGAACGGTCAAGTACTGTGGTTGTGGAGATCGCAGGAAGGCGATCGATTCGACAATGCGCCGCGCAAAGGTTCTGGGCGTGGAGTTGCGTTCTGGAGCGACGGTGACAAGTCGCGGGTAATAGACGTTACACCAGGGTATCAGTTGGTGTCACTAGATGCCGCGACCGGCATTCCTGATCCGACTTTTGGCGAGAATGGCATCGTGGACTTGTATTTGGGTCTTCGCAACGCCGATGATCCACGCTATCCCTACCCGGATATAGGCCTATCCGCACCACCTTTAGTCATGAATGATGTAATTGTGGTCGGGGCTGCGCACAGAACAGGCGGTCGACCGCGGTCTAAGTTCAACACCAAAGGCGACATACGCGGCTTTGATGTGCACACCGGCGAGTTGCTGTGGACCTTTCATACCATTCCTGAGCGGGGCGAAGTTGGCTTTGAAACCTGGCTCGATGAAGGTGTCGAGTTTACGGGCAATTCCGGTGTATGGGCTCCTATTTCCGGTGATTCGGAATTAGGTATTGTCTATCTGCCAGTTGAAGATCCTACAGGTGACTACTACGGTGGCGACCGACCTGGTGCCAATCTTTTTTCTAGTGGCCTAGTGGCGCTAGATGTTAGAACCGGTGAGCGCAAATGGCACTATCAGTTTATCCATCATGATATCTGGGACTGGGATGTTCCCTCTGCGCCGCTGATTACCGATCTACCAAACGGTCGCAAAGTAGTTATGTCTGTCACCAAGCAGTCTTGGGTCTACACCTTCGACAGAGAGACTGGCGAGCCTATCTGGCCGATTGTAGAGCGAGAAGTTCCTGCAGGAGACGTGCCTGGGGAATGGTATTCTCCGACGCAGCCTTTTCCGACACATCCAGCTCCTTTCGATCGTCAAGGGTTTACCGAAGATGACTTAATCGATTTTACGCCGGAGCTTCGTGCTATGGCGCTGGAAGCCGTCAAAGATTTCCGTCTCAGCCCCTCTATTTATACGCCGCCATCCTTAGCCGATGCGCCGGACGGTACCCGTGGCTTGCTTAGTTTACCGTCCTCCACTGGTGGTTCCAACTGGGAGGGCTCTGCTCTCGATCCAGAGACGGGAATTCTGTATGTACCCTCAAGAACCCAGCTACAGGTATTAGCACTGGCAAAGAACGAAGAATCTGACATCGATCTCAGTCAAGGCTTTGGCGTTCGCGTGCCACGTATACAAGGGCTTGAGGTCGTCAAGCCGCCTTACGGTCGTATAACGGCGATTGATATGAACTCGGGCGATCATCTTTGGATGATTGCGAATGCCGACACGCCAGACCGCATAAAGAATCATGCCTTGCTGGAAGGTGTTGATCTGCCGCGCACAGGCGTGCCGACGCGATCGGGCATCTTTGTGACTAAGAGCCTGTTGTTTCAAGCTGAGGGTACTGGAGCTGCAGGCGCTAGCCCGATCTTCCGAGCAATCAATAAAGAAACTGGTGATATTGTTGCCGAGATTGACTTGCCGTTTAATCAGACCGGTTTGCCTTTTACCTACGAGCACGAAGGGAAGCAATACATTGCGATGTTCATGGGCGGCGCAGGAAATCCTGCGGAGTTGGTTGTCTTCGCCTTGCCTGAATAATTCAGACAGTTAGCGAAAACAGTCACAGACTTAGCTTGTTGTTAGGAAAGGAAGTATTGGGAAGCCTATGCCGGCTTTACAGTGCTTCCTTCTTTTGTTTTGGCTTTCTGAAAAGCATTACATCTGCACCTTGTACCCACTAACTGGTTCGCGTCTGTTAGACTCCATGACGATGTCTCTAATTACCTGCTCTCTAAGGCTTGGCCAATGATGCAAGCTATCCTCTCTTGTGCTGTCATTGCGGTGCTGGCCTCTTCTCTTATGTTGGTATGGCGCTGGGGAAACCTAATCCTAATAGGGCAAATGCCCACGAAGTTTTTCGCGTTCTTTTCAATACTATTTACATCCGGTCTGGACGTTGGCTTGATCATGTTCCCGCTGACGGAATTTCCAATCTATGAGGTGGAGCAGGCATATGGTTTTACCAATCCTCTCGCTATCGAATTCGGCTTCTGGGGATTCCTTATCTGGGTCTTCTATTTCCTAACTACATGCTATTTCTGCATCATTGAGCCACGTTTGAAAATCTTTGAGATTCCGTGGGTGAAACTGCTCAACAACATTATTATTATAGCCACCTGTGCGTTCACCGGTTTCTTGTTCTTCCAGTATTTACCGAGCTACGTGGAAGGCATCACACCATTTTTCCGGTTTTCACTGGTTGCGCTCATAGTGCTAGCAGCTGTTTTTTCCAGCACCGATATCCGCTATGTAAAGATCTTAAGCTTGTCTTCTACTTGGTTGTTCTTTGTGCTAATTGCAGCGATGTGGGCTTTCGGGGGCTTGGGCTTAAGCGGTTTGGCTACTAACCTCTTCCAGATCGGAGACTACTTCGCGAATATCCATCGCTTCGTTCTGCCTTTCTCCGACTACCATGCGTTCTATCTGTTCTGGTGGTTTGCTTGGAGCATCATGATTGGGCAATTCGTTGCTCGCTTCGTCGATGGGCTCCGAACATGGCAGCTCCTGCTCGCGCTCTTGCTGATACCTTCCATACCAATCTCTTTATGGTTTTCGGTATTGTTTGGCGTGTATGAACAGGACTTGGATATTTCGGGTTTCATGAATGGTTTTATGTTGCTGGTTGGAATCGTTTTTGTTGTGAATTCTCTAGACTCATTAACGAGGCTGTATGCAGACAATCTTCAATTAACGGTTAATCGTCTCGGCAAGTTGAAATACATCGGCGCGCATTGGCTATTGCTATATAGCTTAATTCTCTTTTACCAGTTTACACCGCTACAAATTGAGTGGATCGGTCTGGTAGTCATAGGGCTCTACACGGCTATCTCGGTGTTGATCTTTCTTCGCAGACAAATGCTGGTCAATCCAGTAAATGAGTAACGCAAAAGTATGAACGAATTTGATTACGTAATAGTGGGCGCAGGCTCTGCAGGCTGCGTTTTGGCGAATAGGATATCGGCGAATCCTGATAATAGAGTGTTGCTGGTGGAAGCAGGTGGCAGCGACCGAAATATCTTCGTGCAAATGCCCACGGCCTTGTCCTATCCAATGGCGATGGATAGGTTCAATTGGGGCTATCACTCTGATCCAGAACCAGGATTGGATGGCAGGCAAATTTCTTGCCCCAGAGGAAAAGGTCTAGGAGGCACCTCAACAATAAATGGCATGGTCTATGTGCGGGGCAACGCTCATGACTTTGAGGAATGGGAGGCTCTAGGAGCGAAAGGCTGGGGTTATCGAGACTGCCTTCCTTACTTCAAGCGTGCCGAATCGTGGATAGGAGGAGGCGATACCTATCGCGGAGGCGACGGTCCCCTTGGCGTGTGCGCTGGCAACGACATGCGCATGAACCCTTTATACCGTACCTTTATCGATGCCGGCGTAGAAGCCGGCTATCCTGAAACCAAAGATTACAATGGAGAGTATCAAGAAGGCTTTGGCCAGATGCACATGACGGTACGAGATGGTGTGCGCGAATCTACTGCTCGGGCCTATTTGAAACCGGTTATGCATCGATCCAATCTCAAAGTTATCACCAATGCCTTGGTGAACCGCATTGAGTTTGATGGGAAACAGGCTACCGGTGTTTCTCTAAAAACGAAGAGAGGAATTGAATCTATCGACGCAGCGCAAGAGGTTATTCTGACAGCCGGTGCAATCGCTTCACCGATGCTGTTGCAACGTTCTGGTGTCGGCAGGGAAGAAGTTCTAGATGCAGCAGGTGTAGAGACAGTGCATAGTCTTCTCGGTGTTGGAGAAAATCTACAAGACCACCTCGAGGTATATTTTCAATTTCATTGCAAGCAGTCTGTAAGCCTAAACAACAAGCTGGGTCTAATAAGTAAGGCGCTAATAGGTGCCAGGTGGCTGTTGTTTAAGGATGGTCTTGGTGCTAGCAATCATTTCGAATCCTGCGCATTCATTCGCTCGAAACACGGTTTGAAATCGCCGGATATTCAGTATCATTTTTTGCCGGCCGCGATGCGTTATGATGGCACGCCCTCTATTGCTGGGCACGGCTTTCAAGTGCACGTTGGTCCAAACAAGCCCAAAAGCCGGGGCCGTGTGAGAATAAAATCAGCCGATGCTACGGACTCTCCGAGTATTTTGTTTAATTATTATCAAGCTGCTGAGGATATCGAAGCCTGGCGGCAATGCATTCGCTTAACCCGCGAAATTATGCAGCAACCTGCCATGGACCCCTATCGCGGAGAAGAGATCCAGCCTGGACTCAATGTTAGCAGTGACCAGGAGATAGATGCCTGGGTTAAACAGAATATTGAGAGTGCATATCACCCAGCCGGCACCTGCAAGATGGGTGAGGCCAGCGATCCCTTAGCAGTAGTGGACAAGGACTGTCGTGTGCATGGACTGAGTAATCTAAGAGTTGTGGACGCCTCAGTCTTTCCCAGCTTACCTAATGGCAATATCAACGCGCCGGTAATTATGGTGGCGGAAAAGATCGCTGATGTAATTTTGAATGCAGATCCACTACCCACAGCAACGGTTGCTATCAATGTTCCCATCCATTGGCAAGACCGGCAGCGGGAAGGAAGCCCTGCAAGAAACGTCGAATAAAGGGCTCAAAAAGGGGACGGAGGGATTTATTATTGAACAATAGTAAATCCCTCCGTCCCCTTTTTGAGCCCGGCCGGCCTATTAATTGAATCACTCAGTTAATTAGGTAGAATCAATGGCTGTTACCCAGTGTGCGGTGGAATGACGCATAAGAGACAGTCCTGTAATGTAGACTTTGTGCTATTTATAGTTCATTTAGGAGATAGCCTTGAATAAACACTCGCAATACCCCAAGCCTCGTTTTCTTTCCCTTGTGATAGGCCTCACGGGTGCGCTCTTGTTGTGGATGGGAGTCTTGCTATTGGCAGCAGGTGGTTCACTTTACTATGTCTTTGCCGGTGTTGTGCTGCTAAGCAGTGCCGTTTTTCTTTTTCGAGGAGATGTGCGAGGAGCGCAGCTCTACGGAGCATTTTTGCTTTTTACTTATCTCTGGGCACTTTATGAATCGGGTTTAGATGCCTGGGCGTTAATGCCACGTGTCGCCATGTTCAGCGTGTTGGGCCTGTGGTTTATCCTGCCAAGAGTCCGCAGAGGTTTATTGCAAACTGAGCCTGCCCCCTTGTTTAAGCAGCGGCCAACTCAGGCCACATTAGGTGGTTTGACGCTGCTCATTGTCGCTCTGTTTTTAAGTAGGGGCTTTGATGTTGGTGTACCAAGTGCCGCTGGTACTGGACTCGTAAATAATGTGACGGGAGATTGGTCTAATTATGGCTCCTCCAAATCGGGCACGCGTTATGCCGCAACCGATCAGATAAGTCTTGAGAACATCGGTCAATTGGAAAGAGCATGGGAAATTCGTACCGGCGTGCCCGGTGCATTCAAAGGCACGCCGATTCAGATTGATGACGGTCTTTATATGTGCACGGGACAGAACATAATCCTAGCCCTGGACCCGGACACCGGTGAGGAACGTTGGCGCTTTGATCCCGAGTTGCAGTCGCCGAAAATTGGCTTTTGGGATACTTGCCGTGGTGTGACCTATTACGAGAGTCCAGAAGCGAATCCCGCCGCCGAGTGTGCGGAACGGATTCTTACTGCGACTACCGATGCGCGTTTGATTGCTGTTGATAAGAAGTCAGGAATTCCCTGCAGCGGCTTCGGCGTGAATGGTGAGATCAGTTTGCTTAGCGGCATGGGCGAAGTCGTGCCGGGATTCTATTTTGTGACTTCGCCGCCTACCATAGCCAATGACGTATTGGTGCTAGGTGGTTGGGTGCTCGACAATCAAATGACGGAAGAGCCATCCGGTGTAGTACGTGGATTCAATCCCATGACAGGCGAATTGGTTTGGGCTTGGGACATGGGCCGTGAAGATAGAACTGGTTTACCGGCCCCGGGTGAAAATTATACCCGCGGCACGCCGAATGTGTGGAGTCTAACCAGTGCTGACGAAGAGCTCGGTCTTATCTATGTGCCTACGGGCAATGCCACTCCAGATTATTTCGGCGGGCATCGAAGCGAAGCCATGGAGAAATATGCGAGCTCTATAATTGCACTCGATGCACGAACGGGCAGAGTTAGGTGGAGTTTTCAAACAACGCATCACGATATCTGGGATTATGATGTTCCAGCACAGCCCACGTTGGTAGATATTCCGGTCAATGGTGTTATACGTAAGGCCGTTATAGTACCGACCAAGCGCGCAGAAATATTTCTACTCGATAGAGAGACCGGAGAACCAATCGCTGAGGTGGCAGAACTGCCTGCACCACAGACAGATATTCCAGAAGACTTCACAGTCGCTACGCAGCCGTTTTCGGTTGGTATGCCTTCCTTCGCCGATCAGCGCCTAACCGAGGCGGACATGTGGGGCATTACACCATTCGATCAGGCCGCTTGTAGGCTGCAATTCAAGCGCATGCGCTATGAGGGTCCCCTCACTCCGCCGACTACAGGCCATGGTTCGCTTTACTATCCAGGTGTTGCTGGCGGAATGAACTGGGGCAGCGTGGCTGTGGATGAGGTGAATCATCTGATGGTAGTCAACACCATGAATAATCCCTCGGTAGTACGCCTTATTCCTAGAGAAGATGTTAGGGAAAATGAAGGATACGGTATTGGAGGAGCACAGGCTGGTACTCCCTATGCAGTCTATTCTTTTTTCTTTCTCTCGCCCTTATTTGCGCCTTGCATCGAGCCTCCCTATGGCGAGATGGCCGTAGTTGATCTCGCATCGCAGGAACTACTATGGCGACGACCGTTGGGTACTGCTAAGGAGCAGGGTCCGCTGGGCATTCCCAGCAGATTACCTCTGCCTATGGGTATGTTCTATAACGCAGGTTCAATCGTCACCGGCGGTGGTTTAATCTTTAATGCCGGTGTTGTAGATAGTACAGCTCGTGCTCTAAATGTATTTACCGGAGAAGAGGTCTGGACTGACAGTCTTCCCGGATCGTCGACGGCCACACCAATGAGTTATGTGAGTCCGACAACAGGCAAGCAGTATGTCATCGTTACCGTGGCTGACGGCGGCGGCGCGCTGCAACTCGAGGCCGCAGTTGACGACGATGTTGAAACCGGTGATGTGCCAGGCGGTTATGTCATTGCCTATAGCCTGCCTAATTAATACAGACAGATAAATCGCGCAGCTTGGCGAAAAAACTTAGATTCGCTGGATGGTGTATCAAAACTCGATACTAAAATTCAGGTTCAATATTCTTATTTTGGGGGAGATGGTAAAGTTATGCGACGACTAGTAAACAAAGACTGGGCGATAATATTCAGCGGATTCTTTTTTCTATTTAGTGTGTCATTAAGCCGTGCAGACATAGACCAGGCGCGCTTGGATGCCATCGCGGAAGACATGCAATCTCGAATAGTTGAAGAACGACTATCCGGGGCAGTCCTAATGATTGCCCAAGATGGTGAATTGCAGATGAACAAGACTTTCGGTCATCAGAATGTGGAAGACCAAGTGCCTATGGCTATGGATACAATCTTTCGTATCTTCTCCATGACTAAGCCGATCACCGGCACTGCGCTGATGATTCTTCATGATGAAGGCAAGTTTCAGCTCAGCGATCCTGTGTCCAAATACATTCCTGAGCTTGCCGATGTAAAGGTTTTTACCGAATCCGATGCCGCCGGCAATATGCTGACCGAAGCGGCCAATCATGAGATGACTGTTCAGGAGCTGATGACTCATACTGGCGGTATCATGTATGTTCCGCCACTATCGAGCGGACCAGTGGCTCAAGCCATGATTGCTGCGGGCATCATGAGACCCGATATTTCATTGGCGGAACAGATTGATAGTCTCGGAGCATTACCCCTAGGATATCAGCCGGGCTCGCAATGGGAATACAGCTATTCCGTTGATGTTCAGGGATATCTCGTTGAGGTCTTGTCAGGCCAGACTTTTGATGACTTTCTAGAACAGCGCATTTTCGAGCCTTTAGGCATGATAGACACAGGCTTTTTTGTGCCAGCTGATAAAGCTCATCGATTCGCGAGACAGTACAACCAAGCTGCCACTGGTGGTCTTACGCGAACCGATACGGGGCAGTTTTTAATCAAGCCGAAGTTTTTCTCAGGCGGAGGTGGACTCACCTCAACTGCTAGTGACTATATGAAATTTGCTCTGATGCACTTAAATAAGGGTGAACTGAATGGAACGCGTATCTTGTCTGAAGACGCGATTGCAATTATGCGCAGTAACCTTCTGCCTGAGGGTATCGACAATATTGCCAACATCTATCCGGGTAATGTCTTTGGTGTCGATTTTGCGGTCGTGAGTGATTCAGCTGCATTCAACGGAGCCCCAGTGGGCACGCATTGGTGGTGGGGTATTGCCGGTTCCTGGTTCTGGGTTGATCCAGTACAGAATATTGTGTTCATAGGCATGATCCAGAACGACAATGTTTTCTACTCTATTCAAACTCACGCGGCTATGCGCGAACTGCTCTACAACTAAAGTAAAAGGGCGCCAGGGGATTAAAATTGAATCCCCTGGCGCCCTGTAAGCGCTATTGTTGTAATGCCATTTCCATTTTGGCGAACAACAATCATCCTCGGCAGTACTCTAAGGAATGGCTATCATGAGCAAAGGTCAAAATAGTAAAAAGGAAACAAAAAAGAAAGCGGCACTGACCCCGAAAGAGAAGAAGGCTGCAAAGGCTGCTGCCAAGCAAGGCAAGAGTGGTCTAGGTAACTAATTCCCACGAGCCCAAAATTGGCTATCAGGGTCAGAGTATAGGCACTGTGCTTTTTTCTTAGATCTCAACTGCCACTTTGTAGGTAGGGTCTTCGATGATATTTACATCGATGATCTTCTCGGCATTTTTCAGTAGCTGCAAACAGTCAGGGCTAAGATGGCGCAGATGTATCTCTTTGCCAGCCTTGAAATAGCGCTCTGTGATTTTATTCAGAGCTTCTATTCCCGACATGTCATTCACACGACTCTCTTTAAAATCGATGATCACGCTATCTGGGTCGTTTTTGACGTCGAATTTTTCTGCAAACGCCTGTGCTGATCCAAAAAATAGCGGGCCATAAATCTCATAGTGTTTGACGCCGTCTTCATCAATGTGTTTCCTGGCACGAATGCGCTTGGCATTCTCCCAAGCAAACACCAATGCGGAAATGATTACACCTATTAATACAGCCAGGGCCAGGTTGTGAAGTAGCACTGTAATTGCGGCTACTATGAAACCTACTAGGTTGTCACGATTCGGCATCTTGCCGATGGCTCTTACACTGGCCCACTCAAATGTACCGATAGCAACCATGATCATTAAGCCAGTCAACGCTGCGATTGGCATTCTTTCTATGTAGTCAGCACCGAACATAATGAATACTAGTAACATCACGGAGGCCACGATTCCCGACAGACGAGCTCTAGCTCCCGATGATATGTTGATCAAGCTCTGGCCGATCATTGCACAGCCGCCCATGCCAGAGAAAAACCCTGTTACGAAGTTAGCCAAGCCTTGGGCAATTGCTTCCTTATTACTCTTGCCGCGAGTTTCAGTAATTTCGTCGATTAGATTTAGCGTGAGTAAGCTCTCAATCAAGCCAACGCCTGCCACTATGAATGCATAGGGGAAAATAATGACCAATGTTTCTAAGCTAAAGGGTAGATCGGGTATATGAAAAGGCGGGAAGCCACCTTGGATGGAACTGATATCGCCAACGTTGCGAGTGTCCACATCAAAGCCAAGTACGATTGCTGTTACTACCAAAATGGCAACAAGTGACGCAGGAATTGCCTTGGTGAGTCTAGGCAGCCCCCAAATAATTACCATAGTGAGCAAGACTAAGCAGAGCATAATGTTTAATTGGGGGCCGGTCATCCAGTCGAGCTGACCGTCAGCGTCCATGACTTTAAAGGAAGCCACCTGCGCTAGAAAGATAACGATCGCAAGTCCGTTAACGAAGCCAAACATAACGGAGTGTGGGACTAGTCGGATAAATTTGCCCAACCTAAGGAAGCCGGCAGTCATCTGAATAATGCCAGCCAGTATCACAGTGGCGAATATGTATTCCACGCCGTGACTCTGGGCCAGGCTGACGATAACCACGGCAATAGCGCCAGTTGCTCCAGATATCATGCCGGGTCGGCCTCCAAAAATAGAGGTAATTAAGCCGATGCTGAATGCTGCATAGAGTCCGGTGAGCGGAGAGAGGCCAGCGATCAACGCAAATGCGATAGCTTCGGGGACCAGTGCGATTGAAACGGTTATACCGGATAAGACTTCGATTAGGACATTGATTTTTTTTGAGCGGTCGTACAGATTAAACAGGTATTTCATCTAGGTGTTTCTTAAATCAATAGCGTGAACCACTAGAAGCACAGAGCTTCGAGTGGATGGGGTGCCTCTGATTAATTCCAGGGTACCTCTGCGAGTCCTGAAGCGTTCAGCTGCGAGGCGTAGTTCGCCGTTAATGGCCTTAGTCCTTAACAAGAGCTGCAACGAAGCGGATGAATGCTTCAGGGCTCGCCCTTCGGGGCCTTTGGACTGTCCCGATCTCATCGTTGTCTCTTTTTGACAGGCCGACGCATGTCTGCAAAAAGACGCCTCGATCTTGCAACAGTCCAAAGGCCAGAGGTGCCCTGGAATTAGTCAGAGGCACCCTAGTACTTAAAATCTTTAGGGTAGACTGCAGCCGTTCGGATAGGGAAGTACGACAAGGGCGCGCACTTTACTATATTAAGCTGGTGAAGAGAACAATAAAAAAGAGCCAAAGGACAAAATTACCTTATTTTTGCTTTAAGGAAAGAAGCCGTGATTTCTCATCTGGGAATCTGAGTAATCTGAGTAATCTGAGTATTAAATATCTGCTATGATGCGCTGCCCAGATCATCAGGCAACTCCAATGAATGCCGTTCCATTTGCAACTCTACCCCTTCGGCCCGAACTGTTAGCTAGTATCGCGACGCTGGACTATGATTCGATGACGCCAGTTCAGGCGCGGGCTCTGCCGCATCTGCTCAGCGGCAAAGACCTTATTGCGCAGGCCAAGACTGGCAGTGGTAAAACGGCGGCTTTTGCAATTGGTCTACTTAATAAACTCGACGCGCAGTTATATAGCACTCAGGCGCTAGTTTTATGTCCGACTCGTGAGCTAGCGGAACAGGTTGCGGCAGAGATTCGCAGGCTTGCGAGCGCTATTCCCAATATCAAGTTGCTTACCCTGTGCGGTGGCAAACCGATGGGTCCACAATTGGCTTCTTTGCGGCGTGATCCGCACATCGTTGTAGGAACGCCCGGGCGCATCCTAAAGCATCTCGAGAAGGAAACCTTACATCTCAATGCAGTAGAGACGCTCGTGCTAGACGAGGCAGACCGCATGTTGGACATGGGTTTTCTTGAGGATATTACAAAGATCATCGATAAGACCCCAGCTTCTAGACAAACACTGTTGTTCTCGGCTACTTATCCTGATGGTATCAAGGGAATAAGCGCTAGCGTACAGCGTGATCCAATTGAAATTTCAGTAGAGGATAGTCACCATAGTCCAGACATCGAACAAGTCTTCTTCAAGGTCGAGAAAAGCGAACGAATACAGACGCTTTTCAATGTGCTTGCGCACTATCAGCCAGAATCGACTCTTATATTTTGCAACACCAAGCAGCAGTGCCATGATCTGAGCGGGGAATTACGTGAGCTTGACCTACACGCATTGGCCCTGCACGGTGATCTGGAACAGTTCGAGCGGGATCAGGTTCTTGCCCAATTCTCTGGTAAGAGTAGCTCGATACTTATAGCAACTGATGTGGCTGCGCGCGGTCTCGATGTTAAGGAGTTGGCTGCTGTCATTAATTTCGAGCTTAGTCGCGACCCTGAAGTACATATTCATCGTATAGGACGCACGGCGCGGGCAGGCAGTAAGGGGCTTGCGGTGAGCCTGTTTACGTCTTCGGATAAGCGACACTTGCAAGCCATCGAAGAGTACCAGGGATCGGACGCGAAAATAGTGAGTACGGCGACGCTGACCGTAGCTGCAAACTTCAAACTCTATCCGCTCATGGTCACACTCTTCGTAAATGGTGGGCGTAAGGACAAGGTTAGGGCGGGAGACTTGCTTGGTGCGCTGACGGCAAGTGGTGATATCACCGGCGCTCAGATTGGTAAGATTACGCTGTTCGACAAAATCGCTTATGTTGCCGTCGAGCAACAGGTAGCGAAGCTGGCACTGACGATTCTTGCTGATGGTAAGATCAAGGGCAGGAAATTCAGAGTACGCCGACTGCGCTAGTAGCAATTTTCTAGTATTAGGCGCACTTATCTTTGCTTTAGTTTCCTACCGTTATAGTTGGGCTGGGAGCAAAGCCTATGCGGTGTGCAATTACCAGCAGTCTCTGATTTTCTGTTACAGCTAGAGGACTTTGATAGATCTGCCACGTCGTTCCAAGCTCCTCAATCCCGCTTAACAGTTGATAACCAATGTTGGCCCCCTCGGTTTTGCTGTGCAGAGTTATTAGACCATCGTTGCTGGATTTTCTTGCGATAGGCGCGAGCGTTGCAGGCTGAATTCCATTTGGCCACATGCTTTGTATGAGGTTTTCTTCAGGCATCAATCCTTTGTCATCAATAAAGCGCATCCAGCTATCCATCTCCTTGCTAAGTTCGGCCAGTTTGTCAGTGTACGCAGGGTCAGTGGCAATATTGTTTAGCTCATAGGGGTCATTGAGAGTATCAAATAACTCTTCCGGCGCCTTTGATGTTCTAAACCACTGAGCTTGAACTGGGTCCAGCTCGCCAGCGTCACGCATGCGCAGAAGTTCTTGCATAGCTGGCATCTGTTCCCGGTAGGGAAGCGGCAAATAGTAAGGTTTTTCGGGGTTGAAGTTTCGTAAATACTTGAAGCGATCGTCTCGAACCGCCCGAATCATGTCGTACTTGGAGTCAAAGCGGTCGGCTGCGCCATGTACATAATGTCGAGCAGCTGTGGTTGCGTATTCGCCTACGAATGCTCTGCCATCGACATAGTCTGGTGGTTCGATGCCCGCGAGTGAAAGAATAGTCGATTTGAAATCAACGAAACTTATAAGCTGCTCATCGATTTCTCCCGCTCTGTATTGATCGGGAAAACGTATAATCAATGGCAGATGCATACCGGAGTCGTATAATAATCTTTTTTGGCGGGGCAGTGGGCCGCCGTGATCGCTGTACCAGAAGATGATTGTACTATCCAATAAGCCATCCTCTTCCAGTTGGTCGAGGATCTCTCCCACTTGTCGGTCCATGGCTACGATATTGGAATACACTCGCCGTATATCCTGTCGGCCGATCTTTGTGTCTGCTAGATAAGGTGGAACTGGTACCGTTAAGCTCTCATCAACCAATAGTGGATTCTCTGCTTGTCTCCAAATTTGTGATTCGTGTGTAATTCCAAAATTGAAGATTGAAAAAAATGCTTGTCCTTCAGCGCGATTACGCCAATGCGCGGTGTTGCTGCTTTCATCCCATGCGGTAACAGCCTTACGAAATTGATAGTCCTCTTTCGCATTATTGCTTGTGTAGTAGCCCGCCTCCCTAAAATACTGACTGTGCATTTTGACGTAGGGCGGCGGGACGGCTTCGTAAGGAATGACGCCTTCGACACCAAAATCTGCGATGTTCGTTGTGCGCATGTGTTGGGCGCCAATTCGATTCTGATACATGCCAGTCGCTATCGCTGCGCGGCTTGGAGCGCAGACTCCTGAACTTGAAAATACCTGAGTATAGCGAATGCCTTCATTTGCGAGGCGGGTCAGATTTGGAGTAGCCACCGTATTGTCGCCAAAAGGTGGAATGATAGGGCTTAGATCTTCGGCGACTAGCCAAAGGATGTTGGGCGTAATCGGGAGCTTTGGACCGTCATTAGAAACCACCTGAGTCTGAGCGAGATAAGCACATTTGCTTAAAGTTAGAACCAATATGGATAGGCTTAGGGCTTTGATAGTTCTCATAGAATAGCTGAGAGCGAATCGATTAATAAGGAAATACATTCTATTGATCTTCCTAATAACAATTGTTAGGTAAATTAGGTGCAATAAACATTCTTGCAAAAATCTAGATTCATGCCTGCTTCCCTGCTTGCTAGAGTACGGATTGGTTTCGATGGTCGCCGAACTTTGGTCGTACCACGTTCTTTAGTGGAATGTGCATGCCGCCGGTAGTTTCGAGCCAGTCATAGACTTCATTCGCATAGCCTGTGATGCGCTCCTGATGCTCGGGAGCATCAATTAGGTTGTACATCTCGTTGGGATCCGCCTGCAAGTCATAAAATTCATTGGTGTCCCATATGCCGTGGTAGCGGATGTACTTGTAGCGTTCAGTGCGTACCCCAAACATGGTTGGCGTTTGCGGAAAATCCATCTCCCAGTAGTACTCGTAAAAGATGCGGTCGCGCCAGGCAACTTCTTTTCGGTCCAGCAGTGGAACAAATGATGCGCCTTGCATATGAGCTGGCATGGCCAAGCCTGCGGCCTCTAAGATAGTGGGTGCGATGTCTATATTCTGCACCAAGGCATCGATTGGAGCGCCGCCCTCAAGGTATGAAGGCCATCTAATTAACAAGGGTACCTTGGCCGACTCTTCATAGAAGTGACGCTTGTCTATCAGCCCGTGTTCGCCGAAGGAGAAACCGTTGTCTCCCATGTAGATCACCAGTGTGTCTTCTGCCAGCCCGTTTGCATCCAGGTAATCCAATACGGCACCCACGCTCTCATCGATGCCCATCAAAGTTTCGGTGTAACGTTGGAAGAACTCTTCGAATTCGATGTCACCATGGTACATGTAGTCGACGCCATGCCAGGATTCGCGCTGCTGCTTTACCCAGTCGGGGATTCGGTTTTCGCCATAGTAGTCGCGCCCACGCAGTGGCGCACCGTCCACATCGCCGCTTGGTAATTCCGGGATGCCATAGCTGGGAACATCGAAGCTAGACGGATAGACGACTTCTTCGCCTTCATAAAGGCCCTGATGACGCTCGGCTGGTTGGAATTGAGAATGCACAGCCTTGTGCGAGAGGTACAAGAAGAAGGGCTGGTCCTGCTCCCGGTTGTCTAACCAATCGACGGCATGGTCTGTCAAGACATCCGTGATGTAAGTGGATTCATCAAAGGTTGTGCGTTCGCCATTGATGTTAAGAGTCGGGCCGTAGTAGACACCTTGTCCGCGAAAACTCTCCCAATGATCGAAACCCGGTTGCGGTTCGTCACTGTGGTTACCCATGTGCCACTTGCCGAAGTAGCTGGTCTGGTAGCCCGCCTCCTGCAGATACTCCGGAAAGAAAGTGAGGTTACCAGGGTCGGGGGCCGCATTGTCGATCACTGTGTGAGTGTGTGAATACAGGCCTGTAAGGATCGATGCCCGAGAAGGCGAGCACAGGGAGGTGGTGACATAGGTATTGGGGAAATAGGCACCCTCACTAGCCAGGCGATCTAAATTCGGAGTCTTAAGCCATGGCACCTTCCCGGTAAAACCCATGAAATCGAAGCGGTGGTCATCCGTCAGGATGTAGATGACATTCATTGGGCTGGCGTTCGCCAGCGGTTCCAGCCGGAGGGGGTTATCTTCGTTGCTGCAGCTTACTAGCAGGGCAGAAGCTAGACAGGTAGATAGAATTTGGGATTTTCCCATAGTAATTCACCGTGATTGATTGGCTTGGCCGGAAATTCAGCTTATTCACTGTAACAATTAACTCCATTTCCCGTCTACGTCAGTTCTTTAGACAGAATAATGATAGAGAAGGCCGCAGCTAGTCGTATCCCCCGATAAATGCTGCCCTGTCCTTCCTTATCACAGTCCAAATAATATGTGGCAGAGACAGTGAGAGGTAGGCAGGGCATTGTAAGTGGGAAGGAATACGTAAAATCAGCATGAGGCGCAACAACTTCTGAAGTTAACGTCGGCTGCGCTGGCTAGCTGTGGTAATACTAGACGAGAACGCTGAGAACTTCCTCGATCAACAGGAGGTTAAATATTGGGCCGTACATTGAAATTGCTCAGCCACTCAATTGCTCCGGTAATCCGATTAACCTCTGCTGACACCCTATTTTTTATCGATACAGGCGGTACATCAGTACTGCCGCGCGTTTACTCTGACTCGGTAGAGCGCTCATCAGCGCGGTCTCATCCACGGTGTGTCCGCCGGAACCACTTAAGCCCAATCCATCGATGGCCATGTCAACGAGTCCTGATGTGAAAGACACATCGGCGGCACCTGCAAGGCGTGGATTGACGGCGACAACGCGCCCAAAGCCAAGATCAAGACTCGCTCGGCTATAGATTTCTAATAGCTCAGCATTACCCTCACTCGGTGCCAAAGGCGGATAGCCATCGTCAAATTCGATCTCCGCGCTGGTATGTGGGAAATTGGCGGCGGCAATTTCGCGCATGATGTTGCGTGCTCTGCCCAATTGTTCCACAGACACCGCGCGCAGATCGCCAGTCACCAGAGCGCTCTGTGCTACGACATTGTTCTTGCCGAATGCAGTTCCGCTGCTAATTTCACTGTCATGTGTAATCTCGCTGCCGCCTAGTATTCGGCCTGGATTGAAGGTGAGGTTTTCTTCTTGTTGAAGGTTTTCCAGAAACAGCAACAGTATCCGCGCCGTTTCATAGATTGCACCCGGACCGATGTCTTCACGAAATACCTGTGAGGAATGTGCCGGCCTACCCTTGACCCGCAATGTCCAATCCGAAGAACCGCGCCTTGAGATGTTTGCAGTTGTCGGATTGCCATCTCCATCTTCAAAGCCAATGGCGATATCCGCATAGGTAGCTGCATCGATAATCGCTTTCTTACTTAGCGTCAGCGGATCACCGCTGAGTTCCTCATCGCCAGTCATCACTACAGTGATGTCCATGTCTTGCAATAGATCCACTTCATGCAGTGCGCGCAGTGCTTGCAGCATGATTACATTGCCACCCTTCATATCAGTAATGCCGGGGCCGGTGGCGCGCTCGGCATCGATACGCTCAAAACTTTGAAAGGGGCTGCTAGGTTCAAACACGGTATCTAAATGCCCGATCAGTAAAAGTTTTGGCCCTTCACCGTCACCATGAATCTCTGCAATCAGGTGGCCGGCACGGCCGAAGGCTGAGCCGTCTTCCCAGCGTGTCTCGAATCCGATTGCTTCGAAGTGAGGCATCATGTGATCGGCGATCGCGCGCACGCCAGCAAAGTTCATGGTGCCACTATTGATGTTAACGCTTTCAATGAGCAGCTCCTGTGCTGCGGCATTGCTG
>Ga0115569_10001335_pt1 | contig 19052 bp, 16 predicted proteins | sample COGITO_mtgs_1205_2_FD_87295 | JGI IMG/M metagenome (GOLD analysis project Ga0115569, IMG submission 87295) | Pelagic marine microbial communities from North Sea - COGITO_mtgs_120503 | ecosystem: Environmental > Aquatic > Marine > Epipelagic | place: Germany:Helgoland, sampling site Kabeltonne... | reverse complement strand
GCGTAGGAGCAAGTGCGAGCAACTCATCTGACACAGGCGGATCCTGCCGAGCACGTCGAAGTTTCACCTTCTCTTTGTACGGAACTACGCGAAGATCAACTGGGCAGGGAAGAGATGCCCAGGCACTCGCGAGCTTTTCGGTATCGACGACGGCTGGATGATGAACACCGACGACGAGTGGCGACCTGCGCAAAGTCAATCTATCGCCCTGAAAGAGAACCGGAGATGACGAGACTACGATCAATCTCGCCAATCGACCGAACGCCGCATAACGCCATCGCCCGTTCGACTTCATCTTGGAATCCGTGCAGTACGCCTTCGACGCCCTTCTGATCCGCGACGACCAATCCCCACATAAAGGGGCGCCCTACGAAGACTGCCTGAGCCCCAAGAGCGAGCGCCTTTACGACATGTTGCCCTCGGCGAATTCCACCATCGACATAGACTTCGCCGCGACCGGCCACTGCATCAACAACACCCGGCAGAGCATCCGAGGTTGCCTCAGCACCATCCAACTGACGCCCGCCGTGGTTCGAGACAACAACGCCCGATGCCCCTGAATCGATACAGGCCCGCGCATCGTCCCCGCGCATAACGCCCTTCACTACGATCGGAATAGGGGAGCGCTCCACGAACCATGCGATATCCGAAAACGTCAGCGCGTGATCGAAAAGCTCGTTGGGATCTTCAACTTGGCCATCGCTTTGTTGAAAGGACCATCTGTTTCGAGCATCTCTGCGGCGGTTCCCCTGCCGCGCGACATCGACTGTGATGACGACCGCCTTATAGCCCTGCTCCGCACTGCGAGCGATCGCCTCAACGCTCCTCTCACGATCCGCCATGACGTAGACTTGAAGCCATTGCGGTGTGCCGTTCGCGACTGCAGCCACATTTCCCGCCGAGCCTGCCCCGAAAAGCCCCATACAAAAGAGTGCCTTCGCCTCCGCAGCGGCACGCGCAGTTGCGACTGGACCCGCCTCACTGGCTTTATGCTGCATGGCCATCGGCGCAATCGCTACTGGGCTCGACACGGTTTCGCCGAGGAGAGTCGTCGATGTATCGATCGTCCGAACGTCGCGAAGCACCTTCGGCCGCAGCCGCCAGCGGGACCACGATGTCTCGTTTTCAGCAAGCGTCCCTTCATCTTCGGCGCCACCCGCTATGTAGTCATAGAAAGTGGCGTCAATTTTTTCGCGAGCTTCCGCTTCGAGGTCCGGTAAATCCATCGGGCTTATCGACCGCTCAGGCGAAGCAAGTAGACCTCAGAAACTTTCTCGTTTCGCGGTCGACTCCCGTACTTCAATTCGTAGGCATCCGCGAAGGCTGCGAACTCCGCTTCTTCGGTCACCCGCGACGAAGCGAGCTCATAAAGCTTGTCTCCAATCCGAACTCGAATGTTGGGATTCGCGTCGAGGTGCTTTACCCAAGTTGCTCGATTCGCTCCCGCATGAAGATAGAGCGATGGCCCCATTCCTAAGGCCCAAATATTGACCGAGTACGGATCGCTCGGGTTCGTCTCGATCTGAACCGTCGATATCTCGTCGGTAAAGGCCCAGTCAGACGGGATCGCCGCGAGTTCGCCATCGAGTGCGCCTCCAGGGATCGTCACAAAAGGCCCAGAACAGGCGGCCACCAAGAGAATAACCATTAGAGGGCAAGTCTTAATCATAAATCGAGAGAGCACGCCAAATCCTTCGCCCGATGCACCGGGGGCGGCGTGGACATTACCGCATAAGGTACCCACCTCGCCCGGACCTGCTCGGCCTAAATCGCCCGTGAGCCACGCCGAAGGAAGCCATCCCGAAGCCGATTTGCTGACCTATGCTGAATCGAATGTCGTCATCCACTCCCTCTCCGGTCGCCCCTCGAAATAACCTCCCGCTCCCGTCTCTGCTCGCCTACTCGACGCCCATGATCGCCATAAATTTCTCGCTCGTCTTGTTCATGACCTACGTGAACAACTACGCGATCGACGTGCTGCTCGTGCCTGCTGCGGCGATGGGCATGATCTTCGGACTAGGCCGGCTTTGGGATGCCTTGACCGACCCGATGGTGGGCGTGCTCAGCGATCGAACTCAACATCGCTGGGGAAGACGACGACCCTGGATTGCTGCATCTTCGATTCCTGTCGCCGCGTTCGGCATGATGGTCTGGTCTCCCCCCGAATCCCTCTCAACCCCGGCGCTCATCGCCTGGATGACCGTCGCTGTATTTGGCTTCAACACGGCGATGACACTCTTCCTAACACCGCATCAAGCGTTAGGCGCGGAACTCACAGAGGATCACCATTCGGTCTCGCGGATTTTCGCGTTCCGGCAGGCCGCTGGCTATCTAGGAATGATTCCGTGCTTGGTCTTCGCCATAGAATACCTGATGACTGCCGAAGATCGTCGCGCCAGTGCTTCAGAACTGGCTCTCTATGCGGGGATTGCAATCATCCTATTCAACGCGATCTCGGTCGCGACACTGCGCGAACCGACCTCGAATCGACGTCGCGGCGGCGGCAGCACGGCAGGCGTCGCAAAAGACGTTTGGAAGAACGCCTACGCGCGACGGCTCCTCATTATGATCTTTATAGAACACACGGGTTCCGGCGCGAGCATGGTCGTCGCACCCTTTATGATCAAATACGTAATCGGGCTGCCCCACGCGACCGGCGAGATATTCATGTTCTACGTCGGATCGTCGCTGCTATCCCTCCCTCTCTGGCTTGCACTCTCGCGGCGAATCGGAAAGAAATGGACGTGGATGGTGGGGCTAGTTGTGGGCATGACTGGCTATATCGCGCTCTTTTTCATCGGGCCAGGAGAGCTCAGGTGGATGCAGATGGTGGTTAGCATGACCGGCGCGTGCAGCGCCTGCGGAACCATGATCGGCTCGTCCATTCTGGCCGACGTCATTGACGCGGACGAACTCGAAACCGGAGAACGAAAGGAAGGCGCCTACTACGCGTCGTATACCTTCCTCTATAAGGCATCGAGTGGCGTGATGGCCATGATCACCGGATTCGCGCTGTCGGCGACGGGATTTATCCCTGACGCGGCAGAGCAATCGGAGCTAGTGCGAACCACGATTCGCTCACTCAACGGTCTCGTGCCCTTCGCGACCATGCTCGTGGGGAGCTTCATTCTCGTGACGTTCACTCTGACCGAAGACGTTCATGCAGAAATCCGAGCCAAGCTCGATGCCCGGCGCGCTGAAGCCGATTAGCCGAGGAACGGAGGGAATTTTTCCGACTAACACTTGAGTCGGGCCGGCCGAGCTAGATTGAGCGTCTAGCGAAACGAGGGCAGAACGTCGCGGCCAGTAACTTCGAGGGATTCAAGAATCATCTCCTGAGGCTCAATCCAACTGGTTCGAGGAATCATCCCGAGTTCATCCACACCTACGTCCGCGTAGTTCTGGATCGCACGCTTGACCTGTTCTGGATCGCCCACGCACAACCCGCTCTCAATCAAAGCGTTCGGGTCGTCTGCGGTCGCAGGGAAAGGCGGTACCAAGTCGGGATCTTTCGCGGCCTCAGCAATCAATTCGCGAAGACGCGTCTGCGGGATGGGCCGTGGCTCATCTGCGAGCCTCGCCGCAATTTCAGGTACGGTGTCGAAGTAGACTGAGAAATGCGCGGTCGTTAAATTCGCCCGGCGCGCATGCCACTCTCTCGCACGGTCGCCATCTTCAAGACATAACAGGGGAGCGATCGTTAAAAATTTATCGTTCACAACTTCACTGATTGGATCGGGGTCAGCGATTGCCTTTTTGTAGGTTTCAACCAATGGTTCGAGCGCCTGCGGGCTCTGAAAGCTGAACACCGCAACCCCAAGCCCCATTCGACCCGCACGCTCAACCGTATCCGGATTCGTCGCCGTCACCCAAAGCGGCGGATGAGGCTTCTGAAGCGGCTTGGGCAGAACATTCCGCTCGGGCACTGAGAAGTGTTCACCCTCGTGAGAGAAAAGGTCCTGCGTCCACATTTTAGGTATCGCGCGAATAGCCTCCTCCCAATACCCCTTGGTTTCTTCGTTGCGAAGCCCCCAACTATTGACCTCGGTCGAACCACTCCCACGCCCTGTCCCGAGTTCAATGCGACCATTTGTGTAAATGTCGATCATCGCGATCTGCTCGGCGACGCGAACAGGATGATTAATCGGGGCGCAGAGATTCATGATCCCCGTGACCAGCCGAATTCTCTCCGTTCGCATCCCAACTGCCAGGCACGTCAGATGAGACGCGGCGTTATGCGAATACTCTTCGAGAAAATGATGCTCGGGGGCGAAGAATGAATCGAAGCCTACTTCATCGGCCTTGATACCCATCTCGAGATCTTGCCTAAAACGCTCCGGCTCAGACTCTTCCCAAGGCCGCGGCCCTACAACTGCCGAGCAGAAAACTCCGAAATCCATGATGTCTCCGTTTCACTTAGAAGCTTAATGCCAGCTAGAGCAATGCGATCGGATTAACCGTACAGCCGGTACCGCCCGGCACTCGAATCAGTCCCATCGCGAACAAAAAAGCCCAGCGACCTCTCTGAACGCACGCATCCGCGAGTGCGCCTGATGACTCAACATGCCCGACTGATTATCGTCGCCCCATCGGCTCCAGTTCGAATGCGCATAAAAGGATGCATCCCACGCGGCTTCCATCGTAATCTGCGCTTCATTATTTTCTGGCCTTTGCCGTGTATTAGCTTCGGTCATAGCGCCCTACTCCGCTTCCGGCTTTCCCCCGTAGCGAAGCAACGTGAATAGATTCGTACCGACGATCTCATCTTTCTGGTTATAGAAAGTCTGGAGGTTCGTCTGGAAATAACCGGGGCCTAGCTTCGTCTCTTTGAGCGGTGAACAGTTGAGAGTTTCGTTCGTCGAGTAGATTAGATCTCCGGGCCTAACCGGAGCGCCGTACGTCTGGACCGATCCTTGCGCGATCGTATCGGTCATGCCTGGAGGCATAGGGATTCCGCCCTCTCCGTCCGAAGGCGGCGGCGGCGGCCAAGGCTTACGAGTCGGGTCGTTCGCGTCCGGAGCATCGGAGTCGACGCCCGTTTGCGCCGCACGCGCCATGGTCCAGGTAATCAGTCCCATCGGCGGAGCGATCATGCCGTTATGCCGACTCTTGCGTGCGTAGTCCGTATCCGAGTAGATCGGATTATTATCCTCGACCATGTCGCACCAGTACATGACCTGCACTTCGCTCACGGGATAGCCTCCCGGGGACTTCGCGGACTCTTTGCCGAGCCATTCTTTCGCGAAATCCTGAATCTGCGGATGCACCTGCATCGCTGGCCGCGCCATCCCATCAATCGTCTTCACTGGCCCATCCGCACGGGACGGCATTGCGAGCGTCGCCGTTCCCGTCGCCGCAATCCCAATATGATTCGCCGCAGAAAGTTGCAACTTAATTCGCTTCTCGCCGCCCTCTTCAAGCTTCTCCGTGACAGTTCCTTCGATCCTCGCAATATCCCCAGGACACAGCTGATTCAGCATCTGCAGTCCGGTTTCGCGAAAGTCACTCTCGGGCCCAGCGAAGTCCGTGACATAACGTCCGAAGAGCGCCTGCTCGAACATCGTATTGACGAACATGTCCCGATTCCCGACCGACTTCGAATATTCGGGATCGTGGTGATAGGGCATAAGGTCCCGCGTGCCGCACACAGCAAGAATGAGGGTCTTCACGGTGATCGGAAACTCGAGAACCGGCAGGGTCTCTCCAGCTTCGACGTCTTCCCAGAACTTGGATTCCACGATGCATTTTCCTTCGTGCGATGGCCGAGTTGGGCGGCGCAATCGAATAGGCCGCGCCGGATCGGCAGGTAGGGTCGGTCGAACGCGCTGGGCAACACCAGTGGCCCAGGCGCGCGCGTCATTCTCGGTCGTAGACTCTCTCTCGGCAAGCGATGCCGCGGCGCTCAATCTGCGGCGAGGGCTTCCGCCGCGATCGCCGGATTGAAGAACTCCCGAAGCGATACGAGACGCCCTTCTCGAAAACGGAACACACCTATATAGGTATTCCGATAGGGCTTTCCGGTCGGTACAGCGATCCCGTCACTCGTGTACTCCGCAAAGAGCAGATCGGGGTCACGACCCTCATGGATTTTGCCCAGATCCAGCCGGAACCGAAAGATCTCGAGGGAGGGTTCGACCGCCGCTCGATAGGCCGCAAAGCCCTCGAGATGAGTCGGCGGGTCGTTGTAGGGAAGCTCCAACACGAAATCGCCGGAACAGATCTCTTCGAGGCGGTGAAAATCGGTCGTGCCGACCGCCTCAAGAAACGCCCTCAACAATTTTTCATTTCGACTCATCCGTGAATCAGCCTCTTCCACTGCCCCTCCAATCAATCCCAACTCGCCTGAAACGTAATTTAGAATCAATTTAGGCTTTTTCCGAGTCCGCAACTCCCCTTGGGGCATTTTTTTGACCGTGGGGTCACGCATTTCTCCCCACTTTTGCTCTCCATGGTTATATGATGGTCGTGACCTGGGAAGGTAGTGAGACAGACCCACATAGTTGGGGAGGTCTCGCACGAGGATATCGGTACGCGCGTTTTGTTCCAAAATTGAACAAAGCACCCGTAAAGACAAAGGTTGGATTAAGAAAACGCCGGGAAGCGTTTTCTATTCAGTCGGTATTAAACGACTCGCCCCTCAGCTTCATGCCGAGAGCGACGATCGCCACTACCCGTCTAGCAGGACAGCGTTTTTCTCACCCCGCTCTACCAGGTCTGCTCAGTTGAGCATGTTCCGAGACTTCGCATGGTGCGATGCGCTCCGGAGCATGTGCCGGCTCGATCTATTTCCTCGCTCTGAGAAGGCGCGAAGGAGATCGGTAGAGCGGGACGAGACGATCGGCATGACCTCGGAGGAAACTCTCCGAATGTTCTGTCCGCTGTAGAGGTAGAAGTACATGATTTTAAAGAACTGGAGCTTGGCGCTCATCACAGCCGCGCTCGTTGCGCCGCTCTCAGCCGGTGCATTGGGCGTTTCCATTGAGAGCACATCCGTCGCGGGCGCTGGCAACGTAAATGCCCTCGAGAATGGCGACGTGGTCACGTTTGGCTTGTTGCTCGAGAACGCAACGCAGCAAGACGTCTTCGCGCTCGGCGTTGGCGCATATGGATACGACGAAGGTGCTGTCGGCTCAGCGACCGACAACCATCTCGTCTTCGTAAGCAGCACGGCGTCGGCATCGGCCTTCAACAACAACGGGCAGGTGGTCCCGAGTTTTGGCGTGCTCAACGACAATGACGGCCTGGGCAACAGCACCGTCGCAGGCGTCGAGTCCGGCGCACCCTTCCCGTTCAACCAAGAACTCCGCGCGGTCCTCTTTAATGGTATCGGCACGTCGGCTGCCACGGGCACTGGTAACGACGACGCGGGTGTTGGCGGCGGCCTCACGGGTGTAGGTTCTGACATTCACATCCAGGTGTCGTTCCAGGTTCAGAGCCTGGGCGCTACTCCTCTTTCCCCGACGGCAGTGACGCTTGAGTTCGGCACTGGACAGTTCGGAAATGAAGCCGTTGGCACTGGTGGCTCGACCCTTGCGTTCACCAACGCGACCTCCACCTTGACGATCGTTCCGGAGCCGGGCACTGCCCTGCTCATGGGCCTCGGTCTCGCGGGTCTCGCTTCCGTCCGACGAAGCTAGTCACAGCTGAGCATCTTGGAGCTTCGGCTTCGATATGGCGTGTATCGAATCGGTCGCTTCCTCTTCGGAGGGAGCGACCGTTTCGCGTTTTGGAGTCCAAGCTGGACGCAGCTCGGTGGGCTGCGCGATACCCATCCCAAGTTCGAAGCCTCTGGGCGGCGCGTTAGAAGCTAACCGATCGCCTCGGCAGCCCGAAGCGCTGCGATCCGGTCCGCGTCGGCACCGAGCTCCGAAGTCAGCACGTCATCCGTATGCTCACCGAGCCCCGGGGGCGGCGTCATCTCTACTTCGTTCGACGACATGCGAGGCGCGAATCCCATTAAGCGTACTTCGCCTCGCTCTGGATGCGGAAACGTCTTGACGAAACCCCGCGCATTGAGATGCGGGTCATCGTAGAGCTCCTTCGTATCCATCGTCGCCGCACAAGGAATCCCCGCCTCGCCGAGTTCCTTCATCACCTCGTGCTTCGTGCGCTCGCGCGTCCACTTCTCGACTTCTTCGTGAAGCTCCCCTGTCCGTTCGAAGCGTTTCATGAAATCGTCGAAGCGTTCGTCCGCGACCAGGTCCGCTCGATCTATGGCGACATAGAGTTTGTCGATATGCGTATCCGTGATCGTCAGCATGAAAACAAAGTCGTTGGGGCCGTATGGTTTGCAGGCATAGAGCCCTGAGGGTGCCGCACCCACTTGCGAACCATTCCGGGGAACCGCGTTATTCCCCCAATCACCCGTGTTCGCGAGAGGCGTTCGCATGTAATAGGTGATCGCCTCCTGCATCGAGATCTCGATCCGCTGACCTTCACCCGTTCGCAGCTTCTGAACATAAGCGGCAAGGATGGCCATCCCCAGCTGCATGCCGGTCCCTGAATCGCCGATCGTGACACCGGGAAGCGTCGGGGGTCCGTCCGCCTGCCCCGTCATAGAGAAGGTGCCCGCCGCCGCCTGAGCGCACATGTCGTAGGCGAGATAGTTGGCGTAGGGCCCATCGCTCCCGTAGCCCTTCACCGACGCGAAAATAATGGAGGGGTTCACAGATTTAAAGGTCTCGTAGTCGAGGCCTAACCGCTCCGTGACTCCGGGAGCGTAGTTTTCCATCACAACATCGAACTTAGGCAACAAGTCTAGGAGCAGCTGCCGTCCCTCCGGATTGCGGAGATTCAGAACGACGCTGCGCTTGTTCAGATTCCAGTTCCAGAAATAGTCGTCCCCGCCGGCGATCCATCGCCCGGGATCCCCGGTCCCCGGAGCTTCGACTTTCACGACGTCGGCGCCCAGCCAGGCAAGCGCCTGGGTACACGAGGGCCCCGCCTCGTATTGGGTCAGATCCAGAATCCGCATTCCATCAAGTGCCGGCATGTCGCCCTCCCTTGTACGAGACTAAAGCGCAGTCTAGCTTCGGATCTAGTGACCTCGCCCCTCGAATCGACATGGCGAGCCGCTCTCAATCCAATCTGTCAAACAAGTGAACTCGAACGCCACTCATCCAAGACGGCGCTAAGGAAGAAAATCATGGCTGAAATCGACGGCAACACCCTGATCGCCCGCAGTCTCAAGAAGCAGGGCGTCGATCACATGTTCGGCATCGTCGGATTCCCCGTCTTCGGCATCGCCGCCGCCGCTCAAGCCGAGGGCATCCAGTTCATTGGGATGCGCAATGAACAAGCCGCAAGCTACGCGGCAGGCGCGGTTGGCTATTTCACGGGCCGGCCGGGCGCTTGTCTCACGGTCTCGGGCCCGGGGATGATTCACGGCATAGCTGGTCTCGCGAACGCCCAGGAAAACTGCTGGCCCATGCTTCTGCTCGGTGGAGCGAGCAACTCCTACCAGGAAGGCCGCGGCGCCTTCCAAGAAGCGCCCCAGGTTGAGCTCGCACGGATCTATTCGAAGTACGCGGCTCGCCCCGATGCCGCAAACCGAATCCCTTTCTACTGCGAGCAGGCGGTGCGTACCTCGATCAATGGGCGACCGGGCGCGACGTATCTAGATTTCCCGGACAACTTCCTCTCCGCCAAGATGGAAGAAGATGACGTTGTCATTCCGGAGCGCTGCGCGGAACCGCCGCGCATTCATGCTGACCCGAGCGACGTGCAGCGCGCGATCGACGTACTTCGAAACGCCGAACGCCCCCTGGTAGTGATAGGCAAGGGCGCAGCGTATTCCCGCGCAGAAGCCGAAATTCGGCAATTTGTCGAAGCCACGAAAATCCCGTTCCTGTCCTCGCCTATGGGCAAGGGCGTGATCGACGACGATCACGCCTTGTCTGTTATGCCGGCTCGTGGCGTGGCGCTGCAGGACGCTGATGTTGTCCTGCTGCTCGGGGCACGACTCAACTGGATCATGCATTTCGGCCTTCCGCCGCGCTTCGCCGAAGATGTGAAGACGATTCAAGTCGATATTCACGCCGAAGAAATTGGGCGCAATGTGCCCGCCGAAGTCGGTCTCGTCGGCGACATCAAGGCGGTCGCGGGACAGCTCAACGACGCTCTCGAAGCCGATCCCTTCACGTACCCGTCGGATACCCCTTGGTGGAGCGCTCTCTCTGCGAAGGTGACTGAGAACAAGACCTTCGTGCAGAACATGATGAACGATGACGCCGTTCCCATGGGCTACTACCGCGTATTGCGGGAGATCCAGGATCAGGCCCCGGAAGGCACGATCATTCAGGCTGAGGGCGCGAACACCATGGACATCAGTCGCTCCGTACTGATGCACAAAAATCCTCGCGAACGAATCGACGCGGCAACCTTCGGCACTATGGGCGTCGGGCTCGCGCAAGCAATCGCAGCCCAAGTTGTGCATCCGGATCGCAAGGTCATCTGCGTCGAGGGCGACTCGGCCTTTGGCTTCTCGGGCATGGAGGTCGAGACCGCATGTCGTTACCGCCTCCCGATTGTCTTCGTGATCATTAACAACAACGGGATCGGCATCGGTTTCGAAGAGCTCCCGGAGGATCGCTTCCAAGCGTCCGCCATGGCCTACACCATCGAAGCGGGATACGAGAAGATGATCGAAGGCTTCGGCGGCAAGGGCTATTCGGTTCGCACCCCTGAGGAACTGTCATCGTCTCTCAAACAAGCCCTTGGCGACTCGATGCCAAGCATCATCAATGTGCACATCGATCCCCAGGCACGTGCCAAACCGCAAAAGCATCACTGGCTGACGGCGTAATCATGATGGCTCAAATGAAAGCTTCGTTAATCGCCGGGTGCCTCGCACTCACGCTAATGCTCTCCGCCTGCGATCAAGGACCAAGTGTCGTCGGCAGTCTAAGCGCGGACGCACTCTTATCCGCGCCACCCGCGAACGCGCTCATCCTCGACGTACGAACGACGGATGAGTTCGCGAGCGGGCACGTCCCTGGCGCGATTAATATTCCCTATGACGAAGTCGGCATGCGCGTCGAGGAACTCGGAAGCGATCGCGACCGAACCGTGGTGGTCTACTGCGAGAGCGGCGGGCGAGCCGGCAAAGCCGAAGCGACGCTTCTGGCCTCGGGCTTCACGGATCTCGTCCACCTCGAAGGCGACATGCGTGCATGGCGCTCCGAAGGTCGGCCCACGGCAAAACCCTGAATCGGCGCACAGATGCTCCTAACGACGATTAGCGATCACTGTCGTTCCTGATGGCCCCGGTTCCGCTCGAAGAAATCGTTAGCGGGGGACAAGAGTCGCCGGCAGAGACGTCGGCCCATTCGCCCAAAAGACCGGGACCTTCTCCCACTCGAAGTCTGGCGCGAGTTCGATCTTCGTGAGCCGCTCGATCGCGACCTCGAGAACGATGCGTCCTTCAAGGCGTGCAAGTGACGCGCCGGGGCAGACGTGTGGCCCTCCACCGAAGGCGGCGTGCCCCTTAGGCTTCGGTCGGTCGAGGTAGAACTCGTCGGGCGCTTCGTAGAGATCTTCATCGCGGTTCGCTGAAGCAATACCGAAGAAGACCCGTTCGCCCTCGCGCATAGCATGTCCACGAAAGACCGTGTCGTGACAGACCGTGCGCACAAGGTTAATGATCACGGCATCAACGCGAAGGCATTCTTCGACCGCAAGCGGGATCTTTTCGGGGTTCGCCCGCAGCGTCTCTAGTAGGCCCTCTTGCGTCGCGAGTCTATGGAGCAGATTCGAGATCAAGTGCCGCGTGGTTTCATTTCCCGAAATCAGCAGAAAAATCAACAGGGTTCGAAGCTCGATATCGGAGAGCTTTTGGCCGTCGATTTCGGTTTGAATGAGACGCGTCGTAAAATCATCCGGCGGATTCGGATCAATCTTTCGCGCAGCGATCATGCCATCCACGTAGCTTGCGAATTCTGGATGCGCTCCGGCGAATCCCTCGCCGCGATCATTCCGGTTGAAGCGTGGGTAGTCACCCTGTACGACTTCGTCCGACCACTCGCCCCACAAGCGGAAGTCTTCTTCGGGCGCGCCTAGTAAGACGGCGATCACGGACGTCGGTATCGGCATCACTATATCTTGAACTAGCTCGCAGCGGCTCTTGTCGATCGCCGCATCAAATAGCGAGTGAGTGAGTTGGCGTGTGAAGTCTTCGACGCGACTCAGCCGATGCGCTGCAACGGCGGAGTTCACGATCCGGCGAACCTGCCCGTGTCGAGGTTCAGGGATTTCGCTGATCAACATTTCTTCGGGGGGTACGACGACACCCGGTTCGCGCATGCTCGCTCGAAACGTATCGACTTCTTTTGCAGCCGCGATCAGATCTACGTGCTTCGACAAGAACCATGCTCCAGTCGATGTCTTGGAGATCGGTTGTTCTCGCCGCAGCCGCGCGTAGACGTCATGAGGAATCCGCTCGGCCGTATCCATCGGATCCCAGTCGAAATCGAGCATCACATCCGAAGCCATCCGATTACCTCCTTCGTCCGCGAAGACAGTTTTCAGCCTCTCGGACGTACCTCCCAACGTTAACGCCCTCGTGCAGATCCGCCTCCAAGCTTAATAATCCTCGTCTCGTTTCGCGCTTCCCCGATGAGTTCAACGGGTTAAGCTCGATCGACACCAACCGCCAACTAGGCGTACATCTGGAGGGAACATGGATCAGCGTGGCCGGCTCGCCGGCAAATCGGTCATCATCACGGGCTGCGCCCAGGGAACCGGCGAAGTGCTCTCGCGCGTCTTCGCGAGCGAGGGCGCACAGCTCATCCTCGGAGATGTGCAGGTTGAGAAGGGCCAAGCAGTCGCGGACTCGATTGGTGAGGCGGCTCGCTTTACCCACCTCGACGTGCGCGACGAAGCCAGCTGGGCCGCTGCGGCAGAACTCTCGGCGACGGAGTTTGGCGCAGTAGACGTGCTCGTGAATAACGCCGCCGTACTACTCCTCTCCCCTTTCGACAAAATTCGACGCGAAGACTTCATGCGTATCGTCGAAGTTAATCAACTCGGCCCCTTCCTTGGAATGCAGGCCGTCCTCCCGCACATGAAGAAGTCAGGCGGCGGATCGATCGTTAACATCGCTTCGACGGACGGACTTAAGGGCATGAATGGCGTCGCGGCATATGCATCCAGCAAGTGGGCGGTCCGCGGCCTCACGAAGTCCGCAGCAATCGAGCTCGGGCGTTATGCGATTCGAGTCAACGCTGTCTGTCCCGAAGCTGGGAATCCCAACATGAGCGCGGCCTTCTTCCCTGGCCAACCAGACCTCACCGATGTGCCACATCAGATGATGCAGAAAATTTTAAAGGATCCGCGGCCCGTCGTTCCCGGAAGTCGATTGAACGACATTGCCATGATGGCGCTCTTTCTCGCCTCGGATGAGAGCCGATCCTGCACTGCGGCAGACTTTGTAGTCGACGCGGGACTCACCGCCGGTTGGTACCAAGAAGGCGTACCGAGCGCCTAGCCCCTCCTCTCACCCTTCTCTCACCCTCCTCTAGCCCTCCTCTAGCGGCGCTCGCGAGAGCAGAGCTTCGCGATGGAAGAGTCTCTAGAGGGTTCCGCCCAGGGTCCCGAACGAGAATTTTCGAAACTCCCAGGGATACTGCGTCTTTGGTCGATATTAGGCGATTAATGCGTTCGGATAGCGGGCGGCGAGTGCATTCCGAATGCCATCTTTCCAAGTGACATTGCAGGGGCCGCCGAGTTCCTTGCGGCGAGTATTGTCGAGTACCTTCATACCCCACGATGCGTCGGGCCCAACTTCTACGTTCATAGTCAAGCCGGTGATCTCTTCGACATAGGCGATGATCATCTCAACCGAAACGACGTCGTCTCCTCCCAGGTTCACGATCGGAGCGGGCACGGCAGCCTTTAGTATCAAGCTCTGAGCCTGCGTCGCGATATCGTCTTCATGAATCGGGGAACAGAAACTCTCCCCGCCTTCCGCGCGGGTATACGACATGCCGTGCTTCATGAATTCGTAGATGATCATGGGCACGCCGCCGTGCCCACGCGTTCCGTAAGCGACATCGAGGCGCGTAATCACAGTCGGCAAACCAAGGGCCCGCGCCTGAAAACGCACCACCGACTCAGAAACCAACTTGCTCATCGCATAATGCGGCGAGTAGGAAGCGTAGCCGCCCAATTCGTGGTCTTCGTGAATCGGTTCCGAGGATCCCACAGGCACGCGATAAACCGAGGACGAGGACATATGAAGGAAGGCCTTCGCATCCTTGTACCGCTGCATCAAGAATCCTGAACCTTCGGCGTTTTGCGCCATGCCTATCTCGGGACTCGCAGGATCGACGTTTGCGCCGCAATGAAAGACGTAGTCAACATCCGGAAGACCCGAAAGATCATCCTCGCCCATCGAAAAGAGCGCCGTCTTGATCCCGATGGCTTCGAGCTCTTCCTTCGCCTTCGCGTCGGAGAAGCGCGCGGCGGCCCAAACTTCGTTGTTTTTGTTCAGTGTCTCTGCAAGGGGACGAGCGACTTGGCCCGTCGCGCCGGTGACGAGAATGCGTTGGCCTTCGATCATGGCTGGAAATCTCCTGAATAGAATGGGGTCGCTCAAACGGTACCCAACGTATACTCACCTCACATGCCCGAAACGACGTCAAAAACCGATGCTCTTCCGCTCTCCGATTTGCTGGTTCTCGATCTCACGATTGCCCGAGCGGGACCGACCGCCGTTCGCCAACTCGCGGACTGGGGCGCCAACGTCGTACGCATCGAACAGCGACCTGGAGCGGATAGCGGCTTCGCTCATCACTCTCCTGACTACCTGAATCTCCACAGGAACAAACGAAGCCTGAGTCTCGACCTCAAAAGGGAGGAAGGGCGCGCCCTCTTGCATCGCATGATCGAGCGTGCGGACGTCTTGGTAGAAAACATGCGCCCCCCTGTGAAAGCCCGATTGGGTTTCGACTGGGCAACCGTCCACAAGATCAATCCACTGCTCGTTATGGGATCAATCTCTGGCTTCGGACAGGAGGGCCCCTACGCCGATCGCGGCGGAGTTGATCAAATCGCGCAAGGCCTCGGCGGCATGATGAGCGTCACGGGAATTCCCGGCCAGGGACCCGTCCGTGCCGGCGTTGCGATCTCGGATATCACCGCCGGCCTCCAGCTCGCAGTGGGCATTCTCGTTGCCCTGCATGAACGGAAGCGGACCGGACGAGGACGTTATGTCACTACATCTTTGCTCGAGTCGATGATCGGGATGCTCGACTTCCAAGCGGCGCGCTTTACGGTTGCAGGGGAAGTCCCGCCTCAAGCCGGCAACGACCACCCCACTCTTGGGCCTATGGGAATGTATGCAACCCGAGACGGCCATATGAACCTCGCTGCTCCCTGGGGCCGAATGTGGTCAGCGTTATGCGAAATCCTCGAACGCCCGGAGCTCGAAAACGATCCACGGTTCGCCACCACGAATGATCGAGCGTTGAATCGGGCGGCCCTCAACATTGAACTTGAAACGGCTCTCGCCCCACGCACGACCGAGGACTGGGTCGAGCGAATGAACGCAGTCGGAATCCCTTCTGGACCCGTCAACGATCTGGCTCAGACCTTCGCCGACCCGCAGGTAAAGCACCTCGGCGTCGCCGCCAAGGTGACGCATCCCGGTGTCGGCGAGATTGAAATTATTCGAAATGCCACTCATCTCGATGGCGTGAGCGACGAAATTCGTCGACCTTCCCCGGATCCTGGCGAACATACGGATGAAGTGCTTTCTGAGTTCGGACTCAGCTCCGATCAGGTGAAGTCCTTGCGGGAGAAAGAGATCATCTAGTCCGCTGCGATCCGTCGGCGTCCCGCGAAACAAGTCCGGCCCGGCCAAACCAAGCTAGGCAAAGCCGAGCAAGAGCAATAGGCCATCCGTAACGCCTCGCCCTTCAAGGAGTACCATGACCGAGAACAAACGAAGCGGCGTGACCTACCAACGCGCCGATGACTCATATTTCGAGGAGCGCGGCTTGCGGCGCTTCGCCGGCGTGTGGTCGCTGTGGGCACTTGGTGTCGGCGCGGTCATCTCTGGTGATTTCTTTGGCTGGAATTTCGGGCTGCTCTCTGGCGGATTCGGCGGACTCCTCACAGCGACGCTCATAGTCGCAGTGATGTACATCGGCCTCTGCTTCTCCATCGCAGAGCTCTCCCCAGCCCTGCCTCATACCGGCGGCGCCTACTCCTTCGGCCGAACGGCCTTCGGGCCTTGGGGCGGCTTCCTGACCGGCCTCGCGGAAAGCATCGAATACGTCCTCACCCCCGCCGTGATCGTCGTGGGGATCGGAGGCTATGTCGGCACGATCCTCGAAACGAGCTTCGGCTGGAGCGTACCCGCCCCCATACTGTGGGCGCTCTTTTATGCGGTATTTGTCGGAATCAATATCATCGGCGTTGAGCTCACCTTCCGACTAACAGTCGTGATCACATTTATCGCACTACTTGTACTGATCGTCTTTTGGATCGGGGCCATCCCTCTCTTTAGCTGGGATCATGCGCTGTCGGTGGCTCCGGATCCCGGCGCCTCGCGATGGTTTCCCCGCGGCCTATCCGGTGTCACAGCCTGCCTGCCCTTCGCGATCTGGTTCTATCTGGCGATCGAACAGCTGCCACTCGCTGCCGAGGAGAGTCATGACCCCAAACGAGATATGCCTCGCGGGCTGCTCTGGGGAATCGCCACACTCATCGTCGCATCGCTATTCACCCTCTTCCTCAATGCCGGAATCGCTCCGGGAGCTGCCGTCGTAGGCGCTTCCGAGGAACCCCTGTTCTTGGCGTTTCAAACGATCTTCGGCGAGGGCGCCAGCGCAACCGCCCTCTCCCTTGCCGCGGTGGCCGGACTCATAGCGAGTTTTCATGCCATCATTTATGCCTACGGGCGTAATATCTACTCGCTCTCGCGCGCGGGATATTTCCCGACGTGGATGTCACGTACGCACAAGACACGTAAAACGCCCCATGTCGCACTCATAGTAGGGGCGATTGCCGGATTCCTCGTCGCGCTTTCGATTGAATACGGCCAGGCGTTCTTCGGCGAAGTTCCGGTTGGCGGTGTGCTCCTTAACATGGCCGTCTTCGGCGCAGTGATCGCGTATATATTCCAGATGGCGGCCTATCTGCGGATTAAGTCGATTGAAGGGCTCGAGCGCCCCTACGTGAGTCCCCTGGGTCGAACCGGAGCGGCAATCGCGCTCGTCATAGCTTCCATCACACTCGTGTGTCTCTTCGTGAATCCAGATTACCGCCCCGGGATCTACGGGGTCGCGATCTGGTACGCGCTCTCGGTGGCATATTTCGCCTTCTACGCGCGCCACCGCATGATTCTCTCTCCAGAAGAGGAGTTTGCAGAGCAGGCAAAGAAGAGCTGACTTGAACCGCCCGGAAGCCGCGCAACCGCGCAGAGCCAGCGCAGCCAACAACATGCATCAACCGCATCATTTCCCCTTCACTTGTCTGCACGAAATCCTGAGCGATTGTCTCTCCACACGGCACTACTCCACACAGCGCGCCCAGTAGCTAAGTCTTAAGCGAGTGTACGCCAACTCCTAGCTAGGCCAGGTTCGGTCATGCGGGAGGCAATCGTTCGACCTACCGTTGGCGAGCACCCATCGGTCTAGCCGACGCGCCCCCGGAGATGAGTCCTATGCCCGCCACCCGAATTGCACTTCTTTCATGGCTCCTCTCGGTCAGTTTTTCTGCGCTCTACCTCAGCAAATTTTTGGGACATCGCATTGAGGGCCGCATCGCCACCAGTAGCGAGCTAGGCGTCGCGGCGATGGTGCTCGTATCTATGGGCATCAGCATCGTTTTCACCGTTCGCGCCGCGGCCGCGCCAAGCAACGATGCGGACGGCCAGCTGAAATCGCCGAGCGGCCGGCGTCGATTCCTAACAGCCGCGATAGGCACGACAGGCGGTATCGCGGCTAGCCTCGCCGCAGCGATCATCCCAAATCGAGAATGGGGCAGCGTTACAGCCAAGAACATTTTTCTTGTCAGGCCGGAATACAAATCCGACGTCTCTCGTGACGAATGGGCTGGGGCGCGCGTCGAAGGCTACCGACGACTAGGCAGAACAAACGCCTTCGTGTCCGACATTTCCCTCGGTTCTGGATCAAGCACAGGCGGACGACAAACCGTGGAAGTCACCCGCGAAGCGATCGATCGCGGCATCAACTACTTCGACACGGCCCCCGACTACAGCGAGTCCGGCTCCGAAAAGCGCTTCGGCGAGGCCATGAAGGGACAGCGCGACAAGATGTTCGTCGCGACCAAGTTCTGCCTTCCCAATGGACACATTGCGCCTGGATCGAGCGTCGAAGACTACATGCAGGCAGTCGAAGGCAGCCTCACGCGACTTCAAACAGACTGGGTGGATCTCGTCCACATCCATTCCTGCGATTCCGTTGATCGTCTGATGGACCCCAACGTTCATGAAGCCTTCGACCGGCTCAAAGAGCAGGGCAAGGTTCGCTTCCTCGGCGTATCGACCCACACGCCTAACTTAGAAGCCGTCGCGAACGCCGCCGTCGAGAGCGACCGCTTCGACGTCATGATGCTCGCCTATCATTTTGGCGCTTGGCCCAGTCTCGAAAACATTATCGATCGCGCCGCCGCCAAAGATATCGGGATCGTCGGTATGAAGACCTTGCGCGGATCGATGCATCATTTCCTAAACTGGTCGCCGGACGAGCGCGATTCATTCACCCAGGCGAGTTTCAAGTGGGTGCTCTCGAATCCAAGCGTGTCCTGCCTCGTCATCTCACTCTGGGAGACCGGGCAGCTCGACGAATTCCTCTACGCGTCCGGAGAATCCCTTCGGCCCCAGGACGTCGCAGTGCTTGATCGCTACAGCGAACTCACAACAGACAATTATTGTCGTCCTCATTGTGGTGCTTGCCTAGAAAGCTGCGAAAAACAGCTGCCGATCCATGACGTGCTTCGCCAGCGGATGTATTTCGAAAATTTCGGAGCCCAAAAAGAAGGCATGCGCCTCTACGGAGAGCTCGCGAAGAACGCATCGGTCTGTGCGG
>Ga0115569_10001329_pt1 | contig 19087 bp, 17 predicted proteins | sample COGITO_mtgs_1205_2_FD_87295 | JGI IMG/M metagenome (GOLD analysis project Ga0115569, IMG submission 87295) | Pelagic marine microbial communities from North Sea - COGITO_mtgs_120503 | ecosystem: Environmental > Aquatic > Marine > Epipelagic | place: Germany:Helgoland, sampling site Kabeltonne... | reverse complement strand
TCTCGGACCGAGCCCAAGGAGTAAAAGACATGAGCAAGACCCGCGTCCCCGCCATCGAAGGATGGCTCACCATGGACGAAAGCAACCCGCAGCTACTCGGCTACCTCGATGAGAGCAGCGGCACTTATTTCTTCCCGAAGGACGTCGCCATCAGTCATGCTCCGGGTCATGCGGATGCCGACTTCAAGGAAGTCGCGCTCTCGAACACTGGCAAGCTTTGGTCCTATACGACGAACCATTACAAGCCCCCGGAGCCTTACCTCGCCCCCGACCCCTTCGAGCCCTACACCGTCGCGGCTGTTGAGCTCGACAATGAGAAAATGGTCGTCCTTGGCCAGCTCGCAGACGGTGTTGATCCGGCGGACATCGAAGTCGGCATGGACATGAAGCTCGAGCTCGCCACGCTCTACGAAGATGATGAGAACGAATACATGGTCTGGAAATGGCGACCGGTTCCGGCCTAACAGCCTAGCCGCCACTCTAAATCCAACCGATCCGAATCCCCGCGAATCGCGGGCCTGGAGTACACAATGAGCAAGAATGATGTCGCAATCCTTGGTGCAGGCATGCATCAATGGGGCAAATGGGGACGCAACTTCGCCGAATACGGCGTGGTAGCCATCAAGGACGCAATCAAAGACGCTGGCGTGGATTGGAAAGACGTCGACTTCATCGTCGGCGGCGACACCATGCGCAACGGCTACCCCGGCTACGTCGCCGGTGCCACATTTGCAAAGGCCATGGGCTGGACAGGCATTCCAATCGCCAGCTGTTATGCAGCCTGCGCTACAGGTGCTCAAGCCATCGACATCGCCCGCACACGCATTCTCGCGGGCATGGCGGAAGTCGTCGTTGTTGTGGGCGCAGATACAACACCCAAGGGTTTCCTTGCGCCGAACAAGGGCGAACGCACACTTGACCCAGACTGGCTGAGGTTCCGACTCCTCGGAGCTACAAACCCGACCTACTTCGGCCTCTGGGCACAGCGCCGTATGGATCTCTACGGCGCGACTGAGCAGGACTTCGCCCGAGTAAAGGTGAAGAACTCCAAGCACGGCATCGCGAACCCCAAGGCTCGCTACAACAAGCTGTTTACCGAAGAGGAAGTGCTCGCCTCGCCGCTTGTGTCGGCGCCGCTGCGACTCTTTGAAATTTGCGCGACCAGCGACGGCGGTGCCGCCCTCGTCATTACGTCGATGGACTACGCCAAGAAGAAGGGCATCGCCAACCCGGTCAAGATCTCGGGCGTCTCGACGATTTCACCGACCTTTCCGCAGACCGTGATCGACATGCCAGACTTCACTACGGACTCCGCTGCCGGAATTTCGGCCCCTGACCGCAGCTTCCGAGATTCGATCGCCTATGCCGCGTACGAAGAAGCGGGCCTCGGCCCGGAGGATATGGACCTCGCAGAGGTCTACGACCTGTCCTCCGCGCTCGAGCTCGATTGGTACGAGAACATTGGACTCTGCAAGCCCGGCGAAGCGGAACAGTTGCTGCGAAATGGCGACACAGAAATCGGCGGCCGTATCCCGGTCAATCCGTCCGGCGGACTCGGCTGCTTCGGTGAAGCCGTTCCAGCACAAGCCATCGCTCAGGTTTGCGAACTCACTTGGCAGCTACGCGGTCAAGCGGGAGAGCGGCAGGTCGACGGTGCCAAGGCAGGCATCACGGCAAATCAGGGCCTCTTTGGCCACGGGTCCTCGGTGCTCTGCACGCGCTGACAATCCCAAAGGCCGTTACTCGGCCTGTCCGGTCCAACACTCTTCACACTCGCTGTCCGCTCGCTAGATTGACTACACGAGCGATCGCGGGTTCATGTAAAACGACTCGCGGAGCAACACCCGCCAGGAGATTTAACAATGCCCGAGGCCTATCTTATCGATGCCGTCCGCACCCCGGTCGGCCGACGCAATGGCGGTCTTTCAACCATCCACTCCGCCGATCTGGGGGCCCACGTGCTGAAGGGGCTGATGGATCGAACCGGCATCGATCCGGGCGCCGTAGAAGACGTGATTTTCGGATGCTGCGACACGATCGGTTCTCAGGCGGGCGATATCGCACGAACCTGCTGGCTCGCCGCGGGACTTCCCATGCACGTCCCTGGCGTCACGATTGATCGCCAATGCGGGTCGTCCCAGCAATCAGTTCACTTTGCCGCACAGGGCGTCATGAGTGGCACGGCGGACTTGATCGTCGCGGGCGGCGTGCAGAGCATGAGTCAGATCCCGATCTCCTCGGCGATGACCTGCGCCGTCGATCTGGGCTTTGATGATCCCTTCTCGGGATCGACGGGTTGGGTCGAACGGTTCGGTGATCAGGAAATCTCGCAATTCCGGGGCGCCGAATTGATCGCTGAAAAGTGGGACATCTCCCGCGAGGCCCTCGACGAGCTCGCCATCAATAGTCATCTCCGCGCCATTGCCGCAACGAAGGAAGGCCGATTCAAGAACGAGATCCTTCCGCTCAACGGCGTCGAGAACGACGAAGGCATGCGCGAACCGAATCCTGAAAAGATGGCCAGCCTACAGCCACTAGTCGAAGGAGGAAAGCTCACCGCGGCCCATGCAAGCCAGATCTCCGACGGCGCGACTGCGGTATTGATCGCCTCGGAACAGGCCGTCAAAGAGCACGGGCTCAAGCCCCGGGCGCGAGTACACCACATCTCAGTACTCGCCGATGATCCCGTCTTCATGCTCTCAGCACCCATTCCCGCAACCAAGCGAGCCTTGGAAAAGACCGGTATGAAGATGGGCGATATGGGCGTCACCGAGATCAACGAGGCTTTCGGACCGGTCGTTCTTGCGTGGCAGAAAGAGCTCGACGCCGACATGTCCACGGTCAACCCGAATGGCGGCGCCATGGCCCTGGGTCATCCCATCGGTGCGACGGGCACACGACTCATGACGACTCTGTTAAACGAGATGGAAAGAACCGGGTCACGCTATGGCCTCCAGACCATGTGCGAAGGTGGCGGCCAAGCGAACGTCACGATCCTCGAGCGACTCTAATTTACTCCTGGCCAGGCCACAGCCTGGTAAACGGGGCACTCGCTCCGCATAACACCCGTGGCACCAACACGGGGAGACAAAAAGGAACGAACAGATGGGAATCTGTGATGAACGCGTCGTCATTGTGACCGGCGCTGGTGGCGGCCTAGGCCGTGAACATGCTCTCGCCTTTGCGGCGGAAGGTGCCAAGGTCGTCGTAAACGACCTAGGCGTTTCCAACCACGGCGAAGGAGGCTCCGACGGCCCCGCCCAACAAGTGGCCAACGAGATCAAGGAGATGGGCGGAGAAGCGATCGCGAATACCGATAGCGTCTCCGAATTCGCCACCGGAAAGCGCATCGTCGAACAAGCCCTCGACAGCTTCGGCCGCCTCGACGTCGTCGTTAATAACGCTGGCTTCCTGCGAGACCGCATGTTCGTCTCGACCTCGGAAGAAGAGTGGGACGCGGTCATCAACGTCCATCTCAAAGGCCACTTCTGCATCTCGAAGCATGCGTGTGAATATTGGCGCGCGCAGTCGAAGGCAGGCGAGACCGTCGATGCACGCATCATCAACACGAGTTCCGGCGCTGGCCTCCAGGGCAGCGTCGGCCAAGGCACCTACTCCGCCGCCAAGGCAGGTATCGCAGGCCTCACCCTCGTCCAAGCCGCTGAGCTAGGACGCTACGGCGTGACCTCAAACGCGATCGCCCCCGCCGCGCGCACTCGTATGACGGAAGCAATTTTCACGGACATGAAGCCGCCGGAAGGGGATGCCTTCGACGAGTCGCACCCGGGCAATGTTTCGCCTCTCGTCGTTTGGCTCGGCTCGCCTGATTCACGTGAAGTGTCTGGGCGTGTCTTCGAAGTTAAGGGAGGCTTAATCGGCGTCTCCGACGGCTGGCGCGATGGCCCGACTTACGACAAAAATGCCAAGTGGGCGCCGGATGAAATCGGTGCCAAGGTGATGGAACTGATTGGCGAGGCTCTCCCCCCGCAGAAGGTGCACGGAACCTGATATGGACTTCAGCTTCAGCGAAGAGCAAGAAGAACTCGGCGTCATGGCGCGCAGCTTTCTGGCCGATGCATCGGATCCCGAAAAAGTCCGCGCCGTCATGCAGACGCCGCTCGGCTACGATGCCGAAGTTTGGAACCGAATAGGCACCGAACTCGGATGGTGCTGCGTGCATATTCCTGAGGAATATGGCGGCCTCGGCCTCGGCTTTGTTGATTTAGCCGTCTTACTTGAAGCGACGGGTGAGTCAGTGTTATGCGCACCCTTCTTTTCAACAGTGGCGCTTGGGGCGAATACGATCCTTGAGTGCGGTACGGAAGCCCAGAAGCAGGAACGGCTTCCCGCGATCGCTGAAGGCACCCATACCGCCACCCTCGCCTTCGCGGAAGCGAGTGGGCAGTGGGACGCGGATGGGATTAGCGCGACGGCAACGCCTGACGGCGACGGGTTCGTACTGAACGGCACCAAGGCGTGGGTGGTCGATGGCCACTCGGCGGATCTCGTGCTTGTAGTGGCGCGCGCTCCGGGAACGACTGGAGAGGATGGTCTTTCGGTCTTTGCAGTCGACGGAGACGCAGACGGCGTCTCTCGCAAGATGCTCACGACGATGGACCAGACTCGGCGAATAGCAGAAATTGAGTTATCGGCGGTACGAGTATCCGCAGATGCATGCCTTGGCGAGCCCGGCGCGGCTTGGCCCGGCCTGCGTCGCACCCTCGATCTTGCTGCGATCGCATTGGCCGCCGAACAGGTTGGCGGTGCGCAGAAATGCCTCGACCTTTCGGTGGCCTACGCCAAGGAGCGTGAGCAATTTGGCCGCCCCATTGGATCGTTCCAGTCTCTCAAACACAAGTGCGCCGACATGATGATCGCGGTTGAGTCAGCCCGGTCGGCCCTCTACTACGCTGCATGTATCGCGGATGACAAGTCCGATGATCTCTCCTCGAACGCCTCGCTCGCGAAGGCTTGGTGTTCCGAGGCGTACTTCAAGTGCGCAGCCGACAGCATCCAGATTCACGGCGGAGTCGGCTTCACTTGGGAATACGAACCGCACCTACATTTCAAAAGGGCCCGGGCCAGCGAAAACTGGCTCGGCAATCCCAGCTTCCACCGCGAACGAATCGCCCAGCACCTGGAGCTCTGATCCCCATGCGCGTATTCAAGACCCCTCATGAACTCAAGGACTGCGTCGGCGAAGACCTCGGCGCAACCGACTGGCTCCAGATCGACCAAGAGCGCATCAACACCTTCGCGGATGCAACCGGCGATCATCAGTGGATTCACGTCGATGTTGAAAAGGCCAAGGGAGGCCCCTTCGGCGCACCGATCGCGCACGGGTACCTAACAGCCTCGCTGGCGAATCTCTTCTTGCCGCAGCTCATGGAAGTCCAGGGCACGTCCATGGGCGTGAACTACGGCTGCGACAAAATTCGCTTCCCCTCCCCCGTCACGGTTGGCTCGAAGATCCGCGGCACTGGATCCATCACGACCGTCGAAGAAACAAAGGACGCAGGAATCCAGGTGAAGGTGACGATCTTGATCGAGATCGAAGGGAATGATCGCCCCGCCTGCATCATCGAGACCATCAGCCGCTTCTATACCGCCTAGACCAGTAGCTCCTGAACGATCTTTCGGGCGATATTGCCGTCTACCTCGGCCTTATGGTCCTTCATGAGCGCGCCCATGACCTTGCCCATATCTTTCTTCTCGGACGCGCCAGTCGACGCGATCGCCGCTTCGACCCAACCGCGGGTCTCCGCCTCATCCGCGAGCTGCGGCAAAAACTCCTGAATCACAGCGAGTTCGGCGCGTTCGCTCTCCGCCATCTCCGGCCGCCCCCCCTTATCAAACGCCTCGATGCTTTCTTTGCGCTGTTTCTCAAGCTTGCGCATAAGGCCCTCCGCGACCTCATCAGAAACCACGTCTGACCCATCCCTTTTCATCTCATTCAAAAAGGCGGCACGCATAGAGCGCAGCGTCGATAGCCGAGGTTGATCTTTGGCCTTCATGGCGGCCTTCATCTGCGCGGTGACTTCTTCGACAATAGACATATTGGTTCCTCCGGAGCGACTGCGACGTAGCCGCACTGACTCCATCGACATAGTCCTTCGACCGATCGAACGCAGTGCCACCCGGCAGCTCAAAGATAGCTTGCAATGACTCCTGATGACTTGGATTGCTCTTGTTCGCAGACGACCGACCCGGAAGAATCGCCGGTGAGCCATCGTGGTCGCTGCTTAGGAAAGTGTAGAGTGCCACGAAGCGAACCGCGCGCGGCGGAGCCTCTCAGTTTCTCCAGATGGCTGCGGTCGGATTACGAACCGCTTAGATCAGGCTTGCTGACTTGAGACCGCGACAATCTCGCCCGTCATGTACGACGAGTAATCGCTCGCCAGGAACACCATGACATTAGACACTTCCCAAGGCGCTGCCCCTCGGCCGAAAGCTTCCTTCGCTTCTAGTTCGTCGATCAACTCCTGAGGCGTCGTTTTCACGAGGAAGGGATGAACCGCGAGGCTAGGCGCCACCGCGTTAATTCGAATCCCGTACTCAGCCGCTTCCATCGCGGAGCAGCGCGTGAGTGCCATGACACCAGCTTTGGCCGCTGCATAATGCGCCTGTCCTGTCTGTGCACGCCAACCCAAAACGGAAGCGTTGTTCACGATCACTCCGGAACGCCGCTCCATCATATGCGGCAGCACGGCACGCGTCATTCGAAACACACTGTTCAGCGTGATGTCCATGACGGCGCCCCATTGATCGTCGGACATATCCACGATCGGAACTTCTCCGCCGAGTCCGGCATTATTGATCACTACGTCGATATGGCCCATCTCTTGAGTCGCGGCATCGACTAGTGCGCGGACGTCGTCATCGTCCCGCACGTTGCAAAGCCGGTATCCGCATGGCTGTCCCGAGATCTCCGACAACTTCTCTGCGGCTTCCGCCGTGCGTCTTTCATGGATGTCACTGATAAAAAGGCGTGCGCCCTCTTCCGCACATCTTTGCGCCGTCGCGAAACCTATCCCGGCTCCCGCCGCGGCAGTCATGAGTACCGTCTTGCCCTTCAACAGATCGTGAGGGGCGACATAGTCCGGTGTCGGCAGCTTAGCCATGGATGAGTTTGCTTTCTCGCGCGGAGTGATGAGCGCGATCGATTCGCGTTCGTTAGGGCCAGGTGGCCTGCGCGAGCACGGGTGAGTCATTCAAGAGATCGCCATCGGAAGCCCTACGGCGGGGCAAGCACCGCGCCTAACGACGCTCCCGCGGAAGCCCTAGCACGCGCTCGGAAATGATGTTGCGCTGGATCTGGTTCGAGCCGGCGTAAATCGTGTCGGAGCGTGTGAATAGAAACATTCGCTGGAGGCCGCTGAGATCGTAGGGAGCTCCTTCTGCAAGCTCCGCGTCTGCACCCATCACGTCCATAGCAAGCTTTCCCAGATCGCGATGCCAGCTGGCCCAGAAGATCTTCGAAATGCTCGACGAGGGCGGTGGATCCGCTTCGTCCGAACCAGAGAGCGTACGGAGAGCGTGGTAGCGCTGAATCCGAAGACCACTCCAAGCTTCTGCTATGCGCTGGCGGATCAATGGATCCTTCGATTTCCCATTCTCCTTGGCGACCTTGATGACCTCGTCGAGTTCATTCTGGAAACTCATCTGCTGGCCAAGTGTCGAGGCCCCGCGCTCAAAGGCAAGCGTCCCCATAGCCACGGCCCAGCCGCCATTCACTTCACCGACGATATTTTCTTTCGGCGTGCGTGCGTCAGAGAAGAAGGTCTCGCTAAATTCCGAGTCTCCGGTCATTTGCACGATCGGGCGAACTTCCACGCCGGGCTGATCCATCGGGCACAGAATATACGAAATGCCGCGATGCTTAGGCTGTGCGTCTGGATCGGTTCGACAAACAAGAAAACACCAATCCGACCACTCGGCACCAGAAGTCCAAACCTTCTGTCCGTTCAACACCCAGTCATCGCCATCGAGCTCAGCGCGCATCTGTGCGGCGGCCAAATCAGATCCAGCACTCGGCTCGGAATACCCCTGACACCAAACTTCCTCCCCCGACATGATCTTGGGCAGGAATCGCTTCTTCTGATCCTCGGTTCCAAAATGGATAATCGTGGGTGCGAGTAGGCCCTCGCCGATATGACCGACGCGTCCGGGACCGCCGGCCCGGGCGTACTCTTCATAGAAGATCATTTGCTGCGTAATCGAAAGTTCACGACCGCCGACACTCTTCGGCCAGCCGATTCCGATCCAGCCATGTTCGCCGAGCAGGCGTTCCCATGCGTGGCGCTCTTCGAAAAGCGCATGTTCATCGCCGGGCCCACCGCGCCCCTTTACGATTTCAAACTCCCCACACAAGTGGGCTTCGAGCCAACCAGCGATCTCGGCGCGAAACGCCTCGTCTTCTTCGGTGAATTGGGCGTCCATGATTGCGAACCTTCCTCTGGGACTCTTTAGGTGTCTGGCGATAGAACCGTGGGCGTGTATGTACATTACGATACGCTGCGGATCGAATCAAACCCCTCAGTGCCCGCACTCGCGTTGAATACGTACGATCAAGAGTCCCATTATCATGTGCGGAAGCTAGCTGCTAGCAGGCTATTCTGAGTCTCCACGGCGCCCAGCGCGCGCTCCCCAGCCTCACCCGGAGAAGTACGAGATGATCGAGACCGCGACCCTTTGGCAGCTCATCGAAGCCCGTGCCGATGCGACGCCCGATGCGATTTTGGCCATTGACGGGGACGGACGCGAAATGGACTTCCGCAAGTACCGCGACGAGTGCCTGCGAACCGCTCGTGGTCTCGTCGGTCTCGGCGTCGGGCCCGGTCGGGTCGTATCCTGGATGCTTCCGACCCGGATGGAATCGATGATCTTGGTCGGCGCCCTCTCGCGACTCGATGCGATCCAGAATCCGATTCTGCCGATCTACCGCACCCGCGAAGTCCGGTTCATCTCAAATCAGTGCAAGCCCTGCCTACTCGTGACACCGCCCGAGTGGAGAGGCTTCGACTACCCGGGCATGGCGACCGAAATCGCTGCCGAACACGAAGACCTGCAAACTCTTGTCGTCGATCACGATCTGCCCGGTGCAGGAGAAGAAGTCGAGCTCCCGCCAGCACCTGCGGCTCTCGATCCCGCCAAACTGCCTGTGCGATGGCTCTTCTACACAAGCGGCACCACCGCCGACCCCAAAGGCGTAAAACACACAGATGCGTCGTTATGGGCGGCGGCCAAGGGCATGAGCATCGCTCTAGATATGCGTCCCGAAGATCGCGTCGCCTTCGTCTTTCCCTTCACACATATAGGCGGGATCAACTGGCTGCAGTCCGCGCTGTCCTATGGATGCACCCATATCCTAATCGAAAACTTTGCCGATCCGGCAACCATGTCTACGCTCGTGAAGCACGGGGTCACCCTCGGCTCTGCGGGGACTGTTTTCCACGAAGCCTATCTCGCGGCACATCGCGAGAGCGAAACGAAGCCGCTCTTTCCGAATATGCGCGCCTTCCCGGGCGGCGGTGCACCCAAGCCGCCGCAGCTGCACTACGACCTCGTCGATGAGATGGGCGGAGTCGGCGTCCTCTCTGGATACGGAATGACTGAGGCACCCATCCTCACTATGAGCCGATTCGACGATCCCTCGCAGATGCTGGCGGAGTCAGAAGGCGGTATTGCACTGCCTGAGGTCGATCTTCGAGTGGTTAAGGACGATGGCTCGCTCGCCGGGCCCGGCGAAGAAGGCGAATTCCGATGCAAGGGACCGCAGCTCTTTCGCGGCTATCTAGATTCATCTCTCGACGCCGCCGCCTTTGACGAGAACGGATATTTCCATACCGGCGATCTCGGCTATCTCGACACCGAAGGCTATTGCGTGGTGACGGGCCGCCTCAAGGACGTGATCATCCGCAAGGGTGAGAACATTCCCGCCAAAGAAGTCGAAGACCTCCTCTATCAACACCCCAAGGTCGCGGACGTCGCTGTCATAGGACTCCCCGACGTCCGTTCCGGCGAGCGATGCTGCGCGGTCATCGAATGCAAAGACGGGAACGACCCGATCGCCTTCGAAGAGATGCAGCAGTTCTTGCGTGATCAGCAGCTCATGGTCCAAAAGATCCCAGAGCAGCTTGAGATCATCGACCAAATCCCGCGCAATCCCACCGGAAAAATCCAGAAGCACGAGCTTCGTGAGAACTACTCGGACTAACGAAGATGCCTGCAACCCCAGATTCTCTACGCACCGATCGGCTACGCCTGCGCCGTTGGCGTGACGCCGACGACCTGCTGCACCCCCACGTGCTCTATCGTATCCGACCTGAGTAAGAAGAATTCTCTACTCAAAACGCTGTGCGGATTCCATTTGCGTTGATGACGATTATCGGAGTTCTCATGCTAAGCGCTGCACAACGACAAAGTCGGCCCTGACCTCAGCCCTTTTTCAGGATCCCAGACAAAGCAAGATCCACGATCGGACCAACCATCTTCGGCGACAGTGTGCCGCCGCGAAAAAAGAGCATGACTGAGATCGGACCTACTACGAGATCGGCCGCGAGGTCGATGTCCACGTCCTCGGAGATTTCGCCGCGCTCGCGGGCCCGCTCGAATATTCGAACGAAGGGCTCACGGCGCCCCCTGGCCACAGGCTCAAGCAGCTTTGAGAGCTCAGGGTTATGCGCGCGCTCTCCTGCGAGGCTAGGAAAGACGGCCCCAAGAGACGTTGCGTTGAAATTCGCGAGATAGGTTTTTAGCGTTTCTTTGAGGTCGGTCTCGAGACGGCCCGAATCAACTTCCTCGAACCCCGGCAAGCGGCCGAAGGCTTCGACGACGAGAGGCAGCTTCGAAGGCCACCGCCGATAAATCGTCGCCTTTCCCACACCCGCGCGCTGGGCCACGCCCTCCACGGTCAAGGAGGAGAACCCAACCTCGACAAGCAGATCAAGCGTGGCGTCGAGAATAGCCTGATGGGCCTCCTCGCTTCGGGGCCGACCAGTGCTTCCGGGAGCGCCTCCGCGTCCCCCTTTCACACGTTCCGCCTGGGCCATCTGCAACTCCCCCATCAAAGTGCCGTCCGCGGGCCAAGCTTCCCATGTCATGTGTCCGTCCGGCGAAAAGACTGGGACGGCTCGGGCGATTGATCGCGACAGCCGTAATCGAGCCCACCCAGGCTCGACAGCGACATCATTACGATACTATACGTTCCGTTATCAAACACCCGGCCTAGATGGCCTAGGGTCGCTCTAAAGGCGCTCCCGACTTTCCTGGCCCCGCGAGACGGTCACGAAGGAGCCCTCGGATTAGGGCTCCGGGCATGCGCATCTAGGCTTGGCGGATCCCGTCAATACACACGCCGATCACGGAGAATTGAGTCAACCTATGGTCCAGTACAACCCGTTCTCAGACGAGGTCATGAAGGGCGATCCGCTCCCGATCTACAAGCAGCTTCGCGACGAGGCCCCGGCCTACTATCTCGAGGAATACGACACCTGGGCGCTCTCCCGATTCGAGGATATCTGGAAAGCCTCAGCGGACATGAAGCATCTAACGGCAGCCCACGGAACGACCTCCGCTCATCTAATGACGAAGGTGCAACCCGTCACCCCCATGATCAACAACATGGATCCGCCGGACCACACCCGTCTGCGCGGCTCCTTCCGTAAGCCCTTCGCCGCGCCGGAAGTCGCGAAGCTCGAGCCCATGATTCGCAAGATCGCGACCGACCGATTGGCTCAGGCCAAGGACGCTGGAGGGCTCGATGTTATTCACGAAATGACGGCACACGTCGCAGTAACCGTCGCGTGCTCGATCAGCGGTCTTCCCGTCGAGGACGGCCCCTTCCTGAACGATCTCGTATGGCGCTTTTTCAAACGCGAAGAAGGCCACGACGGCGCGACGAATGCTGGCATGGAAGCGATGGGCGAAATGTTCGCGTACTTCATCGAGCAAATTCACAAGCGACGAGCGAGCGGCCCCAAGAACGATGTGCTCCAGACGCTGCTTGAGTTCGAGCAGAACGGTGAGAAATTAGATGATGAATCCCTAGCCTCTCATCTGGCCATGTTGATCATAGGCGGCTCTGAAACCTTCCCTAAGACCTTCGCCACGATTGCTATGCGACTCTGGGAACATCCCGACCAGCGCAAGATGTGCATCGAGAACCCAGACTTGATCCCGGACGCCTACAACGAAGGTCTGCGCTACGACATGCCTACGCAGTTCCTCATGCGACAGGTCAAAAAGACGGTCACCTTCGCGGGGCAAGAGATGACCGAGGGCCAGAATATTATGTTCCTGTACCCCTCCGGCAATCGCGATGAACGAGAATTCCCGGAGCCGGATAAATTTGACATTCTTCGTCGCCCGCCGCGCATCATGAGCTTTGGCTATGGCCCCCATTCATGTCTGGGCGTGAACGTCGCGCGTCTCGAAGGAAAGATCTGCATCGAGGAACTGCTGAAGGCCTACCCGGAATACGAAGTCGACCTGCCAAATTCAGAACGACTCCTCACCGAATTCGTCCAGGGATATTGGAAGCTCCCTATCACTTTCTAATCGTTCTGCCTCAAATTGCACGGATCACCTAAGCCCACGCGGGAGGTCACCTGAAAATGGATTTTCCCGTGTCCCTAGCTGCGCGTGTACGGGAACTCGCACGCGTTAGGGCAGACGAACCTGCCTATCTGGTTGACAATCGCACGCTCGATTGGCGCGGCTATGACCAAGCCGCAGATCGACTTGCTCGCGCGCTCTTGGCTCTCAGACTGCCGAATGGCGCGACGGTCGCCGTCTGGGTTCCCGACGGGCCGGCGTTTCATATTGCCTTTCAGGCAACGGAGCGGGCTGGTCTTGTTTGTCTCGGGCTAGGCGCGAGATGCGGCGAGCGTGAGCTCGCTCATCTGCTTCGGCTATCCGGTGCACGGACGCTGTTGAGCGCCCCGAGTATGAGTGGCGTAGACACCTCCGAACGGGTCGAGTCGCTCCGCTCTCAAGGCGTCGAAATAGACACCCATCTCATCACCCATGGCGACGCGTTCGTTCATGATCCGATCACGCAGGACGGCCAGGATACGCCTCTCGCTAAACCCGAGGCGCTGGAAGGCGCCGGGCTCGCGGCGAACGAAACTTCGCTCTTCAACACGACCTCCGGCACGACGGGCCTCCCCAAAATCGTGATTCACGATCAGCTCCGTTGGTTTCATTTCCACCGCTTTGCCGCAGAGATCGGGCACTTTCGAGATGATGATGTCTTCATGAGTGCCTTGCCCGCACCCTTCGGCTTTGGCCTTTGGACCCAGCACTTTTCACCAACTTTGTTGGGCGTGCCGACCGTCCTGCAACGACGATTCAATGCGGCCACAGCGATCGAAGCCATGCGACGACATCAAGTCACCGTGCTCGGTGCGGTCTCGACACAATTCATCCTGATGCTCGAATCCGGTGGCTTCGACCATGCCGATGGCCTCGCGCTCCGCAGTCTCTTTACGGGCGGTGAAGCCGTCCCAGAGAAACGCGCCCGCGCCTTCGAAGAAGCGACCGGAGCGTACGTGCTTCAGTTCTACGGATCGAACGAGACCGGCGCGGTCAGCGCCACGCGTCCAGAAGACCCGCCGGAGAAACGTCTCACGACCGCAGGACGCCCGATCCCTGAGATGCAACTTCGGCTATTTGATACGCAGGGGCATGATGTGACAACCAGCGGCGCTGGCCAGCCTGCCGTCAAAGGTCCCGTCGTCTCAGTTGGCTATTTTGGTGCGCCCGAGGCAACTGCCGAGCTGATCCGCCCAGACGGCTGGGTCATGCTAGGTGACCTCATTGAACTGGACGACGAGGGCTATCTCCGCGTAGTCGGGCGAACCGACGACATCATTATTCGGGGCGGCAAAAACCTCTCCGCCGCCGCGATCGAAGAAATCGTCTCCACTCATCCCTCAGTCGCACTCGCCGCGGCGATAGGCATCCCCGACGCCGTATTCGGTGAGCGTGCAGCCGCATACGTAGAGCTTCGTCCCAATACTTCTCTCGACCTCGACGAGCTGAAGCAATTCCTCGAGCGTGAGGAAATCGCTAGGGAGCTATGGCCAGAGGCGCTGGTCCTATTAGAAGCCCTCCCGCATAACGTGGGTGGAAAAATCGCGAAGAGCGCTTTGCGCGAAGACGCCCAGACGCGGTTCGGCACGGGCCTAGACGCGGATACCGCTGCTCATGCGCGAGCTGCCTCACGCCGCGAGGCAGCTGAATGACCGATCGATTCGCCTCGCTGCGGAATTCCATCAGCGAGTTTCACGGGCGCGCGATCTGGGTCGCGCTCGGGTGCTTGATCTGCCAGATGGGCCTGGGCCTGACCTATATCCGAACAGGTATGGCCGTAGACTTAGTAGAAGGCCTCCACCTCACCCGGTCGGAACTATCCAGCGTCGCGCTGCCCCAGCTAATCTTCCAATCCCTCGCGAGCCCCCTTGTAGGCTGGCTCACGGTGCGCCTTGGTGCCTCCCGAGTATTGGCCGCTGCTGCCACGCTCTTCGCCTTCGTGTTTTTCGGCTTCTCCCGCATAGACAGCCTAACGGGCCTCTACGTTGTGATCGCCGGGGTTGGACTCTGCGCCGCGGGCATGGGCGATATCACGGTCGGACACGTCATCAGTCAGTGGTTCAAGAAGAATAGAGGCCTAGCACTCGGCATCGCCTATGCCGGATCGAATCTCGGAGGCTCGCTGATCGTGGCCATCGTCGCGGGCGTCGCCGCAGAAGCCAGCTGGCGTGAAGGTATGATGGCGGTCATCCCCATCGCCCTTTTCATCCTGCTACCGACGGCGCTTTTTATGATTCGAGATCCCAACGCAGCCGAGTCCGCTGAGCGGACCGAATCGGACGCGCAGGTTCTTGCTGAACCGGAAGACGACCTCGACCTACGATCCGCACTCCGAACGCGCAGCTTCTGGATCCTAACAGCGACACTCTTTTCGTTCTTCTTCTACTTCACAGGCGTGCTCGATGCGTTCGTTCTTTTCTTGGTGGATGCAGGCCTGTCCAAAGAGGAAGCCATCACGGCATTCCGTCAGGCCATCGGTCTCGGCGTAGTGAGTAAGATCCTAGGTGGATTCTTCTCCGACCGAATTCCGCGGCTGCGGGCCATGCAAGTCGTTTACGTGCTGCTAGCCATGAGTTCATTAGTGCTACTCGCCCTTCCCCACCCGGCTCTACTCGTGGTGTTCATCTTTTCGTTTGGCTTTGCGCAGGCCTGTCGCGACGTGGTCTATCCCCTCGTTCTCGGCCGCTGTTTCGGCGACCGCTATCTCGGCGAGATCTACGGCGCGATGACGCTGACGCTGCTTCCCGGCGGAGCGCTCGGGCCTATGTTCGCAGCGCTCTTGCGAGAGGAGCTGGGTAGCTACGACGAAGCCTTCGCGGTCTTCGCGGCGCTCAACGTCTCTGCCGTCGCAGCGCTCTTCTTTGTGCGAAACGAACGTCCGACGCTCGCCTAGCTCGAGTACTCGGCGACCGCGTCAGCAAAGCTGATCCCGTCGGGCTCCGCGAGCTTCCGCCGAAGCGCCATCAACGGCCGCGGCCGCTTGAAAGCAACGACCCCGGACAACTTCCCTTTGCGCCCAAAGAGAGCGAGGAATTGATCCTCTTCGAGCGTCCCCATGCAAACCTGCATCTCGTCGTCCGGCTGAATCTCGCCGGCCATAGCGATCCGAAGATGAAACTGATCTGTCCAGACATAAGGCACCGGCGCATGAGGCCCCGCCGCCCCTGAAACGATCCGCTTCGCAACGACCTCGGACTGCTCAACCGCACTCGTCCAATGCTCAAAACGCGGCCGCTCCGGATACTTCGCATTCTCCCACCGCGCGCAATCGCCGAGCGCGTAGACGCCTTCGCGCGAAGTCGACCCCGTCGCGTCGCACAGGACGCCGTTGTCGATATCGATCCCTGCCCCATCTAGCCATTCCGTCGCAGGCGCCGCTCCAACACCCACAATCACGAGCTCAGCCGGAAGCATCTCGCCATCTGAGAGCCGCACGCCCGTTACCGAACCTTCGCCTTCAAATCCGTCCACGCCCGCACCCAGTCGGAATACCACACCTTCATCCCTGTGGGTTCGTGCAACGCGCTCACCTAGCACGGAGCCAAGCCCACGAATCAAGGGCGCAGGCAGGGGCTCTACGACTGTGACTTCGAGCCCCTTCTTCCGGCAGCTCGCAGCCACTTCCATCCCAATGAAGCCGGCTCCCACCACAACGACGCGAGGGTTCGAAGCAATCGCGGAGCGTAGCTTCCGAGCATCTTCGAGGGTGCGGAGTTCGACGATGCCGTCGAGTTCTTTGCCAAAGGGAAGTCGTCGAGCGCGGGTTCCCGTCGCAAGCACGACTGCATCCGCCTCAACCGTCGAGCCATCCGCCAAAGTCAGCCGCTTCGCATCCGCTGCGAGCGAGGTTGCGGCCTGCCCCAGCTTCCATTCAGCATCAAGCGCTTCCACGCCATCGCGCGACAAGGCGAGCTTCTCTTCGCCCCAATCGTCCACGAGGAACTGCTTCGATAAGGGCGGCCGATCGTAAGGAAGTGATTCCTCCGCACCAATCACAGTAATCCGCCCAGCGAATCCCTCACGGCGAAGTGCTTCCACCGTTCGCAACCCAGCCAAAGAGGCTCCCACTACGGCGATATGATCCGGCATCTCAGTCCTCGTTCTCTTGATCGCAGTCGAATCGTGATCGCGTGCAATCTAAATATTCATTCTCAGCGGCGCTTGCAGAGGTCAACACGAGACCGCGTCGACACGAGCGTTAGAGCCCTCTACGAGGGGCTCCGAATAATAGGCCATCTGGAACCATTAGGAGCGCTCGTGCGCCACACCTTCTGGCCACGGGCTGCGGGCTCTGCGATCATTCGCCTGTGCCTAGACAATCGTCTTTGCGCTTCCCTATCCGCTCCTGGAGACCGAATTCGATGCAGTTCTGGCAAGCCATTCCCTTCACCCACCCCGACGACATGATGGAGCTCGCCCCGGTCTGCGAAGAAGCCGGCTTCGAAGGCATCATGCTGGCCGATCATCTCTTCGCGCCCGAGCATTTCACGTCCCGCTACCCCTACGACGACTCCGGTGAAGCGCCCTTCGATGGCTCGACTTCTTTCCCCGAGTCCTTCGCCACGATCGCAGCGCTCTCGCAGGTTACGAAGACGCTTCGCTTCCTCACGAACGTCTACATCCTGCCGCTTCGCCATCCGATCGAAATCGCAAAGGACCTGAGCACCGCCGCGATCTTCTCGAAGAACCGCACGGTCCTCGGCTTCGGTGCCGGTTGGCTGCGCGAAGAATTCGAATTCATGGGCGTCCCTTTTGAGCAGCGCGGCAAGCGCATGGACGAACAGCTCCCGATCATCCAGAGTCTGTTGCGGGGAGACGTCATCGAAGGCGATGGGGAATTCTACAAATTCGGCGCCATGCGCATGAACCCGCTTCCAACCGAGAAGGTTCCCATGTGGGTGGGTGGTATGAACAAGGCGGCGCTTCGGCGCGCTGGGCAATTCGGGGATGGCTGGACCGGGGCTGGGACTACTTTCGAGCAGACAGTCGAGTTACTGACTGAGCTGCAGGCGCAGCGAAAACGCTTCGGTCGGCAGGACGAACCCTTTGATTGCCTAGTGCCTTTGACCGAAGAGCTTGCACCCGAGAAGATGGGGCAGTTGATTGAACTCGGGATGACGGGAACTGTTAGTTGGCCGCTTGAGTATCAGTTGCCAGCCGGGTGTACGGTTGAGGACAAGAAGGCGAAGATCCTGGAGCTTGGCGAGACTATGATCAAGCCGGTGAATGGCTAGTTACGCCACAAACGTGCTTAGCGCGAACCTACTATCGCCCCCTAGACATGCCCGCCGCCTAACGCCCCGCCCCGGACCACCCTCGGTCATACGGCGCCATCAGCTGCGAATCTAGCCGCATCTTCGAGTGCAACCACGCCCCATCTTCAAACCGATACTCATCATGCTCAACACCCACCATCCAAAGCGCGCGCTCTTCCTTCGTCGTCATCATGGCAAGTACATCCCAAGTCCCAAACGCATTCAGCCCTTCGACACGAACCGCAGGCTTCACAAAGAAGTGCCAGGAGTATTGAAGCGTCGGCGAGCAAAACCGCTCCCGAATTTCCTCCCGCCCGGTCGCGGTCCCAAGCGACCCGCCACCTTCCCAGACCGCATCTTCCGTGAAGAGCGCAGCCATCTCATCGGCGATCGCATCGATCTTCGGCTGGGGCTTCGGCCCCTTCCGGGTATAGCGAGCGTCCGCGAGCGTTCCGTAGCGGCTCTTTAAGTCGAGAATCGCGCGGTAGCCCTCCATCTCGGCGACACGCGATTCGAGGGCGCTGAGTCGTTCGTCCGACGATGATTCTGATTCTGCGGCCACTATGTACGCCTCCCTTTGGGTTCGATTCAATCCGTGTGTCGGTGCTAGCCTCGCGTGGCGCTGCAGTCGTTGCAACCAGACCCTGATTAGATGTTACGGAGATTTCGCATGGCCGGCCCCTTAGATGGCGTCCGCATTATAGACCTGACCACGATGGCTTCGGGACCGCTCGCGACTTCGATCCTTGCGGATCAGGGCGCCGACGTGATCAAGATCGAGGGGCCCGGGCGCGGCGATGGTTTGCGAACGATTGGCCCGAGCCGGGGCGGAATGTCGGCGATTTTCACGAGCTTCAATCGAAACAAGCGAGCCATGGTCCTGGATCTGCGCGAACCCGACGGAGTTGCTGTTCTCGACCGCCTTGTCGCGGGCGCGGATGTTCTGGTCCAGAACTTCCGACCTGGCGCCGTCGAGCGTATGGGGATCGACGAAGCGCGGTACCGCATTCTCCACCCGGAGCTTATCTATGTTTCCGTGAGTGGCTTTGGCGAGAAAGGCCCTATGGCCCAGAGCGCCGTCTACGACTCCGTCATGCAGGCCTATTCCGGTGTCGCCATGCATCAGGCCGACCTAGAAACAGGCAAACCCAATTTCGTGCGTAGCGTCGTTTGCGACAAGGGGACTGCCATCCAAACTTCGCAGCTCATTACCGCCGCGCTCTTCGCCCGCTCTCAGG
>Ga0115569_10001328_pt1 | contig 19097 bp, 16 predicted proteins | sample COGITO_mtgs_1205_2_FD_87295 | JGI IMG/M metagenome (GOLD analysis project Ga0115569, IMG submission 87295) | Pelagic marine microbial communities from North Sea - COGITO_mtgs_120503 | ecosystem: Environmental > Aquatic > Marine > Epipelagic | place: Germany:Helgoland, sampling site Kabeltonne... | reverse complement strand
CAAACGCTTCAAGAAGACAGGCACCGGTAAACTCTTGCGTCGCACGCCAGGGCACCGTCACCTCCTTCGTAACAAGAGTGTCAAGCAACGTCGCCGTGCAGGTCAAAGCAAACTGGTCGCTCCCGGCCAACGCGCTAACCTCATTCGCGGATTGCCTTTCGCTTAAGCTGAAGAAGTCACGTTTGATCTTAAAACTCACGCCAGCAAGGTAACATGAAAATGGGCGACCCTGCGGCGACTAAATCGAGAGATACAAAAACATGCCTAGAGCAACAAATGGTCCGGCTACCTTAAAACGCCGCAAAAAAGTTCTGAAAAAAGCCAAAGGCTATTTCGGAAACAAATCACGCCTCTTTCGCTATGCGAAGGATGCAGTCGATCACGCTGAAGTTTACGCTTACCGCGATCGCCGTAAAAAGAAGTCCGAGTTTCGTTCACTCTGGATCGTTCGTATCAACGCTGCATGCCGTGCAAATGGCATTAACTACAGCCGTTTCATCCGTGGTCTCAAGGCTGCTGGTATCGAGATGGACCGTAAGCAGATGTCCGAGCTAGCGATTCACGACGAGGATGCATTCAACATCTTGATTGTAAAGGCTAAGGAAGCCAATGCAGCGCCCGCTGCATAAGTTCCGGACTGTATTATAGTTTTTCTAAAGGCCGATCCTCCAGGGGATCGGCTTTTTTGTGTTTGGTTTTAAAAGTCTTAGTCAGGTGTTGGCACGCATGCATTGTTTGCAGGAAAAAAATCGACTGATTGAGGCATTGCACACATGGCTGACTCGCAGTTTGAGGCGCACGTAATCTAAAACCGATCAAGCCAGATTCCTGTTGATTGGTGGTTTCAATCTGTGCACAGGGCGCTATAAGCTGAAGAGATGAGTGATGCTGAATCTTTTTGTGCCTGTGGAAGTGGACAGGTATACGCTGCGTGCTGTGAGCCTTTTCACCTGGGGCAGGCAAAGGCGCCGAGCGCAGAGGTCTTGATGTGCTCTCGTTACAGCGCCTATGTGGTTGGACAGGTTGACTACTTGGTAGCCACGACTTTTCCTGCGGTGCGTACCACCGATCTGTGGATCAATTATAAATCCACCCACGATTCAATTCAATGGATCGGCCTGGAGGTGCTGCGGAAATCTCAGGGCGGGGCAAACGACAAGACTGGCAAGGTCGAATTTAAGGCCAGCTACATTCAAGACGGGCAGCCTGCGGTCCACCACGAGCTGTCGCGTTTTAGGCGTAGTGGCGGTGACTGGTATTATGTGGATGGTAAGTTGGAAGAAGTTAATTGATCGCAGCTTGTTGCGCGAGAAGCCAAGTTTTCAGACCAATGAATTGGAGCATCTACATTTTACGCTGCGCGGACGGTAGCCTGTATACGGGCGTTGCTCTGGATGTGCGCCGCCGCCTGCAGGAGCATCAAGCGCAAGGGCCGAAGGCGGCTAAATACGTTCGCGGGCGTACGCCGCTACAGCTAGTGTATACCCGTGTGGTCGGCAGTCGCTCGGAAGTACTCAAGGAAGAGTGGCGAATCAAGCGCCTGAGCAAAGCCCACAAAGAGCAACTGGTCGTCGATGCAGCTGATTTGTTGCGGCACTGATCGTCTTCCGCAGCCGTTCGATGCGACGGCATTGGTCGGATTGCTTGTCTACTGCTGTCTCAGCAGCTAAACGCGCTTGTACGGTTGCCCACTGCAGAATAAGCGGTGCGATTGCTTAGGGGGGGAGTCGATTGAACGAACGAAAACGGCCACTGCCGCATCGTTCGTTCGCTCAAAGTTTGCGAAAAGCTGAGCCGTTATCCGCCGACTGCACTAAATGAGACCTTGGTTATGGTTGCCTTGGCGCAGGCGTTCAGGGCGTCGATTGCACGTTGATGAGGCGAGTCCGGATCGGCTTGGATCTTAACGACGGTATCGTCACCCATTCGGTCCGATGACATGCGCAAGCGCGTGAGTGTGGTCGATAGCCGCACCATGTTTCGGTCATTGGTCGAATCCATCGGTGCGCCATTGAGCAAAATCAAGCCATTGGGGAAGATCTCAAGGATATGTTCGCTGGGTAACTTGAGGTTCTCGGCGGGTGGGGTGGCACTGGGTAATTTAATGCCAACGTCTGCTTCTTGTTGCAGCGGCAGGAACATGAAGTAAACAAGCAGCAAGAAAACGATATCGATCATCGGTGTGATGTCGACTTTCTCTTCTGACTCTAAAACTTTGTTAACAGCAGGCACGGTCTAATTTTTGTTTGAGGCAAAGATGAGGTCAAAGATACCCGCTTGGGCGCAGGCATTCATGACGCGGTTGACATGACGGTGAGGGGTGTTGGCATCCGCTCGGAGAAACACTTTCAGTGCGGGATAAGCCTCGCGCTTCGCCGCGAGCGCTTGGGGGAGGGCCTCGAAGCTGATCGGTGTAGCACCGAAATAGGTCTGGCCGTTGATATCCAGCGAGACGTATTGGCGGTCGCCTGGCTCCTCGGGCACACTCGACTTATTCGCGTCAGGCAGCGTGAGCTCAACGAGTTCAGCGCTGACGAAGCTAATCAACGTCATGAAAAACGCGATGAGTAGGAACACGATGTCGATCATCGGAGTTAATTCAAAATCCGGATCAACCTCTTCTGGGGCCCATGTTTTCATCGGTTATAAAAAGCTGTTATTAATTTGAGCGAAGATTACTCGCTGTGCTGATGATTACTCACCGCAGTGGTCAGTGTAAACTGCAAGTCACCCGAAACGCGTGCGACGCGGGAAGTAATCTTTCCGTACTTATTCTTAAAGAAGAAGAAGAAGAACATCGCGGGAATACCGACGATCATCCCGCTGGCGGTGGTGATCAAGGCTTCCGAAATATTACCCGCAAGTGCTTGCGCATTAGCCGCACCCTCCGATCCGATCACTTGGAAGGCCTTGACCATACCAGAAACGGTACCGAGCAGTCCAACCATCGGGGCCAGTGAACCGATCACCGATAGGTAGTTGATCAACACGAATGGGCCCGCGAGTTCCTCAGCTGCGGACTCCTCGATCGCCTCTTTGACTTGGTTCGAATCGTAGCGATATAGGTCCACTCGTGCTAGGGCGGCGTAAACAATATTGGTTGAGGGTGCGGGGTGTTCGCTACAGATGTTGCGGGCTGTCTCGATATCCAAGGCGCGCAGCGCTTCATCGATTTGCGGCAGCACGTCGGGTCGTATCAGTTGTTTCACGCTGACTGCCATGAAGTTGTAGACGATCAAGCCGAAGGCTGAGACCGAAAGCAATGTTAGCGGATACATCGCCCACCCGCCATTCTTCCACATATCAATCAGGGATTGCTCGCTGGCTTGAGGCCCTTCGGCTTCAGCTTCCTCGCTTGATTCAACGCCGGCCTCGGTATCCGACTGTGCATGCAACGATTGTGGTAATGCCCACATAGCGATCATGGAAAATAGCGCGATGGCGATAAAGGTAGGTAGGAGGCGGAGCTTGGCGTGTGTCATGGTATGGTTTTTATGAAAGGCTTGTGTATGGAGTAAGTGCTAAGTGTAAGGATTGATTAATCCATGTCCAGTAGGCGTTCTTTAGGTAATTTAATCGCAGCATCTGCAGCCCGTGTTGCCCAAGGCGATTCTGGATAGAGGACTGTGATTTCGGACCACACATTTCTTGCTGACTTTGGTGCATCATTCTTTGCGTAGCAATCGCCGATTAAGTAGAGCATTTCGGGCACCCACACGTAGGAAGTTTGTGCGCGTACAAACCCGCGAGTGAGCAAATCGAGTGCACTCTCAAAGTTCTTTTTGCGGTGGTCTCGCGAGCCTTGGAGCAGCTTGTACAAAGAGTAGGCGCGTTCAGTGCTCTTTGGTTCCTGCATGGAATCAATGATCGGGGATGCTTCATCCACGCGTTCGGCGAGTACCAGGCTGTAAGCCAGCCACATCCGAATGTCCGTTCTCGCTGCATCAGGGACGATGTCTACGATTTCACGGTAGAGAGGGATGACTGCTTCATAATCGCCGGCACCGCGCAGCGCATCGGCTGCCTTGATTATCGGGCTGATGTTCACTGAATAATCACCATGTTTGGGCACGAACTGGGCGATTCGCGCGGCAGCTGTAAAATTCTTATCGTCCAGATGTGCCTGCATCAGGCGAATGGCAATCTCACTGTACTTGATGTCGACCTTATCGAGAGCGAGGCGATTGATCAAATCATCGGCCTCGGCGAGTTGCCCTTCGCTAACTAAGCAATTGAGCAATGTCCGAATGGAGGCGTGCAGCGGCCGCAGGATTTCCGGAACTTGATGGAATTTGATCAGCGGGTAGACCTTCGGACGTAAGAGTTCGGTCGCAGCCGAGAATTTCTCTTTGCGTATTACGTCCTTGGCTTCTTCCATCACCGCTAAGTCGAAGCGAAGTGAGCTGGCCATCGTTTCACTGACTGGCATCGACATTTCGCCGATTCTTCCGTCAACGTCTACCTCAGCAATGAGCCGACCATCTTCAAACCCGATGAATTTGAGAGTTTGCTCCGAGCGGGCGCGGATTTGTTGAATGTAGACGGGCTGGGTGCCTAACTTCTCCCAGTGGGGGTTGGCGCCGAAGCTGGAACAGACGTAGCCGATTGAGAACGCGGCAACAAGCAGGGCTTTAAGGGGGAAGAAACGCATCCTTATGTGAGGGGCTGTCATGAATAGGGCGGTGGGGCGACTCATGGTTGTAATTCCTTTAGCTTGGCTATGATAGACTCCATGAGTTCCGGAAATGCCGATGCTGCAATTGTATCTCGAGCTTCTGTCAGGGTGGCGATCGCATCAGTTGTTGAGCCTAAGCCCAACAGAGCTTCGGCATCGGCGAGGTAGGCACGTGCACACCATTCTCCAAGTTGAGAGTAGCCGAGGAACGTGCGTTCGAAAAATCCGTGTGCTTCGGCATACATGTCTTCTGCCATGTACGCCTCGCCCGTTTGGAACAATGCGCGCGCATGGATGATGCCGCGCCAGTCTGGTACGCGTAGGATATACTGATATTTTTCGCGCGCCTCTTCGCCGCGACCCATCGCGGAGAGCAGTTCTCCTTGGCGGAGGATGACTCCCGGTAATTTTGGTGTGCCCGAAAATTGAGTTACGATCGACTCCAGATAGTCGAACGCAGCGGATTTGTCACCACGTTCATCACTGACGCTGGCCAGTCGCATATAGGCAACGATCGCGGCATCGTCGGTTGAATACTTCGTCAGTACTTTGTTCCAAGCTTCGATGGCAAAGTTTAGGCGGTCCGCGCGAGAATAGTCGGCAATATAGAGCAGCATGCGCGGGCTCACCTGATCCAAGAAGGCGGAGTCGTAGGACTTCGTGGGGGGTATCTCGACATCACTACGATAAAGGCCCATGAGCATCCGCGTCTCTGCTATTGGCTGTTTGGCTATCTTCTCACGAACCAAACGATCGCGGAAAAATTCAGCCGGAGTTTCTGGGGGGTATTCGGCGAGTTGCTTGCGGTAGATCGCAGTGACTTCATTGATCGGAGTGAGGTCTTCGATTAGCCACTCGCCAAACTGTGGATGGGACCGCAGGCGGTTATAGAGAGTTTGGTCTAAAACGCTGTTGCCATAAAAATACTCAAACAAAAATCCGCGATCGGTAACAATCTTGGTGCGGAATTCGATGTCCTCGTCTAGGGCGTCCAGGAACTCGACGGTTTTTTCTAGGGTTGCTTTGTTGGTATTATACTTCTCGGCATAGCTTTCAATTAGTGCATCAACACCGAGTTTCTGAGTGTCTGTCGCGTACTTTTGTATGAATTCACGGTAGAGCGTCAGCATTTGGCATGGCTTGCGGAGGTATTCATAGGCGCGGCCGAGTTGGAGAACTGCATCCGTCAGACGGCCCTCTTCGCCGAAGCGATCGATATAGGCCTGGAAGTGCGTGACCATGTCATCGTAGCGTTGAAGTACTTCATAAATCATCCCCGTGCTGAATGCGGCACCGTTGTGAATGTCTTGTAGGGTGGTGATTTCGTCGGCCTTCTTAAAATGTTCGAGTGCCAGTTCGAAATTGCTGGCAAGATTTTCGATTTCACCGAGAAAGAAGAAAGCCTGATCCGTCGAAGTACCATTGGGGTATTGTTTGGTGTATTTGAGGAGTGTTTCGCGCGCTTCTTCGAAGTCCTGTGCATAGTATTGGCAAGCACCTTTGCGCAGTAAACCATCCTCTGCGTAGACACTGGTTGGGAATTTCTTCAGTAAGCCGTCAAAGCTTTTAACTGCGTTGGGGAATTGGCTGCTTTGGAGTTCGCCGATGCCGCGCCAGTAGTAGAGACCGTCTTCAAAGAGCGGGTCAGTGTGTCTGTCTAACCAGCGACTGGCTTGTTGGATGAGCTCTTTAAATTGTTGGTGCTCCATCAAGTGGCTGGCCCAAATAAGCAGCAAATTGTTGCACGCTGGCTCTAACGGATAATTGTCGAGGAACTCTTTGGCGATTTGAACACATTCGACTTTGTCACCGCTCTGTCTTAATGCGCTCACCAATGCGACCGTGATGTCAGAGTAGAAGTCGCCTTTGGGGAATTTACTACGATAAGCTTTGCCCACTTCGATCGCGGTTTCGAGTTTCTTTATTCGCAGTGCATTGGAGAAGGTTGCGTAATAGTAGAATTGAATCTGCTCTTCTTTTGGATTTTCGTTCATCAGGTCGAAAAACATCCAGAATGCCTCGTACAGGCGAGCGGTCTTACTATAGTTACGTGCGCGTCGTACCTGAAGAGCACTGCGCAGGGTTGGGAGTTTGCGCAGTTGCTTTAGAGTGGCTTTGAGTTGCTTGACCTCTTGGCCCAGACGTTCGTTTTTCTCGTCCGCTTTGCCCATATCCGTTCTGAATTTGATCGTGGACTCTTTGCTCTTCACCTGTGCTTCTTGATACTCGATCATGATATCGGTCGTTTTGATCAAGCTGAGTAGGATGGCGGTGTCTTCGAGGCGGTTTTTAGCAACCATAGTGTCGCTGGCCTTTAGCAGGGCGACGTTGAGGCGAGGCATATAGCGGATTTCAGACTCGCGTGCGAGGACTGGCAGCAGTGACATCGCATCATCGAGACGCTTTTCAGCGATGTAAGCCTCGAAGCTGGCGGCCCCCGCCCAAGCTTGATCATCGATGTTGACGGCGGTATTCAGGAGCTGCGTGAAGACGGGCAGTCCCTCCTCCCAGTTTGATTTGCCGTAGTAGATTTGAGTCAGATCTTTGAGGAGTTGGGTTGTTTCCTTCTGGCTTAGGCGAAAGCGGTAGGCACCACTGAGCAACTTTTTCATCAGCTCGATGGCTTCGGGTTCACGCTTTAGGATGCGCAGTACCGAGATTTTCTTGAGGAGTGCGCCTTTCAGTTTGCCGCTGAAAGGGTATTTTTGCTCTAGTTTGTCATACCAAATGAGCGCTTCGCTGAGGTCAGTCGGTTTGTTTGTCGCCACATAGCTCTGAATATAGGCGGTGCCGATTAAGAATACTGGGAAATCGAGCTTAATTTCCGAATTGCTACTCGCTTCGACGCGTATAATCAGCTCTTTGAGCAGCGGCATCGCCTGTATCAAATTACCTTGGTTGACCAGCGAATCCGCTTCGCTCTGCAACTCCGACATGCCGAGTTGGCTGGCGTCAATTGCACTGAGGCGCGTGGTAGTGGTGACGCAGCTTAAGCACAGTAGAGCTGCAATCGGAAGTGATTTTTTGAGGAAACGGAGTAGCAAAATAGACTGCTGGTTCGGGTGAAGGGGGAGCGCAGAACGCATATGTAACTGTGTTAAGCTGCTTAGTGTAAAGTTCAAACCGCGATGTGGCCTTGTTTTAGTACTAACAAAGCGTAAAGAGGCTGATTGGAGGTTACAATAACTGACTCAATTCTTCAGCGGCCGCTTCCCATTCCTGGTTCTTTTCCTGCAGGCGCTTTGAGAGGCGCGCCGACTCGATGTTGAGCTCTTTGGCCTTGTTTTTGTCGGAATAGGCGCTTGGGCTGCCGAGTTGCTCGGTGACCTTCGCTTGGTCTTCTTCAAGCTTGAGAATTTCAGCTTCGAGACGTGCGACGCGTTTTTCCACGCCTTTGCGGCCCTTGGCTTCAAGTTTGCGCTTTTCGGCCTCGATCCGGCGGCGTTCTTTCGCGCTCACCACCTTAGCTTGTTTTTTGGGCTTCGCCTCAAAATCGGGGCGGGCATTTTTGATGCCTGCTACCAAGCCAGTCTGTTCCGAAGTCGCCTCCGACTTGCGCAGGTAATAATCGTAATCGCCTGCGTAGTCGTTGGTGGTGCCGGCTTGGATCTGAATGGTGCGCTGGGCGATCGCGCGGATAAAGTGCACGTCGTGGCTGACGAAGACAATCGTGCCGGTGTAACTCTTCAGCGCGCCGATCAGTGCATCGATACTCGGCATGTCGAGGTGGGTGGTCGGCTCGTCGAGCAGCAGCAGATTGGGGGGCGCGAGCAGCAGCTTAACCAGCGCGAGGCGGCTCTTTTCCCCTCCGCTAAGTACTTTGACCGGCTTGAACACGTCTTCGCCGCGAAACAGGAACGCACCGAGGATGCCGCGCACTTTTTGCTCGTTCATGCCCGTTTCGACCCGCTCCATAGCCTCGTCCAGCACGCTGCGCTCGAGGTTGAGCACGTCCACGCGCTGCTGCGAGAAATAGCCGACGCTGACGTTGTGGCCGAGTTCGCGGGTGCCGCCTTGGATCGGGACATTACCGGCGAGGATTTTGAGTAGAGTCGATTTGCCTGCGCCATTGGGGCCGACTAGTACGATGCGCTGCTGCTTCTCAATAGTGAGACTCAGGTCGGTGTAAACCACATGGTCACCGTAGGCTTGTTTGACATGTTCAAAGGTGGCGACGCGTTGCCCGCTACGTTGTGGCTGCGGAAAACTGAATGAAATGGTGTCTTCGGCGCTTTCGGGTGGCGCTATGCGCTCCATCTTTTCCAGCTGCTTCATGCGTGCCTGCGCTTGCGAGGCTTTCGATGCCTTGGCGCGGAAGCGGCGCACAAAATCTTCCAGATGCGCGATCTCTCGCTGCTGATTATTGTAGGCGGCAAGGTGCTGCGCGACACGTTCAGCCTTTTGACTGAGGTAGACGTCGTAGTTGCCGTGGTAGCGTTGCAGTTGCCCGTGGGCGATTTCGATGATGCCACCGCAGATGCCGTTGAGGAATTCACGGTCGTGCGAGATTGTCAGGATGGCGCCCGGGTAGCGTTTCAATTCGCCCTGAAACCAGCCGAGTGTCTCGAGGTCCAAGTGATTGGTCGGCTCATCCAGCATCAGCAGGTCGGGCTCCATCACTAACAGTCGCGCCAAGTGCGCGCGCATAATCCAGCCGCCGCTGAGGGTATGCGCGGGTTTGTCGAAGTCTTCCGGTCGAAAGGCGAGACCAGCCAGGATGCGCTTCGCCTTGGCTTCCAGTGTGTAACCGTCGAGGTCGACAAACTGCTCCTGTGCGTCGATCCGTTCCTGCGAATCGGGGTCGGGGAAGGCGCGCAGTGTATTGTAAATGGTGACAAATTCCGGAGAAATCGAAGTGGCCAGTTCGGCGACGGTTTCTTCGCCGGCGGGCGCACTCTCCTGTGGCAGGAAGCCGATGATCGTGCCGCGGTCCAGTTCCACTTTGCCCTGGTCCGGCTCGGTGCTGCCTAGGATGATGGAAAAGAGGGTGGTCTTACCGGCTCCGTTGGGGCCGACCAGGCCGATGCGCTCGCCTTGCAGGATACGGAACGAGATATCGGTGAAGAGTGTCTTGGGGCCGAAGCCTTTGCTGAGTTTAGAGAAGGTAAGCATGGGAAGTGGCAGAGGTTCGCCGATGCCGCGCAAGAGGCAAAGCAAAAGGAACTTTTAAATCAGCCTTCGTATCGACACAGACTTGCATATGTGAAGCATTCTGTTTTTTTTAAAAGTACTTGGACAAATGAGCACTAAAAACACCCAAACTCCTCTACTCTTACTGTGGTATAAACCCGCCAGTTCCATGCGCGTGCTACTTGATGCCGGGCAGGGACACACTGCGGCAGTGATGATCGCAGCCTTTTTCGGTGCGGTGCAGGGTGGGCAGTCCACGCATGGGCAGGCGGAATCGGGACCCTTGCCATTTGTTCTCGGGGGACTGGCTGGGGTGATCGGGTTGTATCTGTTCGGCTGGTTGACGCGTAATTTTGGTCGTTGGTTTGGTGCCGAAGCCACGCAGCAAGACACACGCACCGCGCTCGGGCTCAGTTTGTTGCCATGGACGCTGCTCTCGATGGTGCTCTCCTTTATGATCGGTGCGCAGATGGAGCCCGAAGTGATCGTCAGCTACGCACCGCTGTTCTTCGTCGTGTTCGTTTATGGTTACGTAATCCTACTGCTGTCGCTTTCAGCGGCGTTGCGGTTGAGCGCGCTGAAGACATTTCTGTGTTTGGTGGTGACCATGCTTGTCAGCCTGTTCCCGTTGACGCTGTTCGCTCAGTTCTTGGCCAATCTGTTTGGCTCAATCGCCTAATTATTTAGCCATGTTACAATATCTTAAAATAAAGAACCTCGCCCTTCTCGATGAAGTGACGCTTGAGTTAGATACGGGTTTTACCGCGGTAACCGGCGAGACAGGGGCAGGTAAGAGTGTGCTGCTCGGTGCCTTAGGGCTGCTCTCTGGTGCGCGTACGGACAAGACCATGATTCGCCAGGGCACCGATCAACTCGACGTGGAGGCGGCATTATATTTTGAAGATTCCGCAGAGATGGATGCACTGCTGACGGCAACGGGCTTGCCGAGCTGTGAAGAGGGCGTGCTATTGCTGCAGCGCAGTATTCATCGCAAGAAAATGCCGCGCGTGCAGATTAATGGCAGTATGGCGACGCTCACCCAATTGCAGCGACTGGGGGAGGCCTGGGTCGATTTTCATGGCCCGGGTGAGCCGCAAAAACTTTTTCAAGAACGTCGCCAGTTGGAGATGCTCGACCTGTATGCCGGCAATGCCGACTCGCTCGCCACATATCAAGCGGGCTATCGCACATGGCGTGCGGCGCTTAAAGAAATCGACGCGCTCGAATCCGGCGATCGCTTGGATCAGGATGAGATTGATTTCGTGCGCAAGCAGATCAACAAGATCGACAGTGTTGCGGTGTCTGAGGATTCGATCGAGGAGTTGGAACGCATTTACACGCGTATGTCCAGTGGTCAGGAGTTGGTCGCACTGGCCGCCGAATGCGTCGAAGGTTTATCTGGCGATCAAGGACTCAGCGAAACGCTCAGTATGCTGGTTGGGCGCTACGAGTCGCTGGTGGCACTCGATACGGATTCGGAGCCGCTGCTCGAGCGCGCCCGTAGCTTGCTGATCGAGCTAGAGGATCTTGGCGATGAAACCGGGCGCCTTTCGAGTGATTTTGAATTTGATGCGGAATCGGCCGAAGCCACTGCGGAGCGCATGAATCTGTGGCAGGAAGTGCGCCGCAAATATGGCGGCAGTGTTGAGGCGGTGCTGGTCAAGCGCGAGGAGCTGGCGCAAAAGCTAGCCGTGCAGGGCGACATCGAAGGCGTGCTCAAGCGACGGCGGGCAGCAGCGGCGAAGCAGGCGCAACGACTGCACAAGCAAGCCGCGACGCTGCGTAAGGCACGCGAGCAAGTGGCCAAGGTATTGGCTGAAAAAGCAGCTGCGCTGTTGAAAGCTTTAGGCTTCAAGAAAGCCCGTCTCGAAATCGAGATGGTTGACGAACCTGAATTGCAGGAGTGTGGCAATTGTCGCTGTGCGTTCCTGTTTGCGCCCAATGCCGGGCAGGAGCTGTTGCCGCTGAATAAGATTGCATCCAGTGGTGAGACCGCGCGCGTCATGCTGGCGCTCAAGACGGTGCTCGCCGAGGCCGACGCCACGCCGCTGCTGGTGTTTGATGAGGTCGACGCCAACGTCGGCGGCGAGGTCGGTCGGTCAGTCGGGGCTGAGCTGTCGAGGCTCTCGGGGCGTCACCAGGTGCTGTGCGTGACACACCTACCACAGGTTGCCTCGTTGGCGCAAAATCATTTTGTAGTCACCAAAGCGCAGGACGACGACTCGACCACGGTCAGCATTGGGCCGATTCACGAGAGCCGTGATATACGGTTGGGCGAACTGGCCCGTATGTTGGGCGATCGACATTCCGAATCGGCGCGTGCCCACGCGGAAGAACTGCTGGCATAGGAAGGGTCGATGTGATTCGGCTGCATCGCAGCCACGCTGCAGGCGGGTTTTCTAGTCAATGAGTGCACCTGTGGTGACTGCGCGTCGCTCAGCGTTGCTTGCATCTATAACTTCCAGTTAAGCCGATTTTTGAACAAAGCGCTCGGTGTGCGGATACAAAAAAAGCGGCCGCCTTTCGGCGACCGCTTGGTTTAAACGTTTTCTAGCGTTCGATTACTCGGCTGCTGTTGTTTCCTCTTCTTCGCTCGCTGGAGCTTCGTCAGCAGCTGGAGCTTCCTCTTCGGCAGCTTCCTTCGCTTCTTCGAGTGCTGCGCGGCGGGAGAGGCGAACCTTGCCCTTGTCAACGCCGAGGCATTTGACGACCATTTCGTCGCCGAGCTTGCAGATGTCATCGGTCTTGTTGACGCGGAAGTCAGCCAGCTCGGAGATGTGCACGAGGCCTTCTTTGCCAGGTAGGCACTCGACGAAAGCACCGAAGTCCTTCACGCCGCGAACGATACCGCGGTAAGTCTTGCCGATCTCGATCTCTGCGGTGCAGGCATCGACTTCTTGGATCGCGCGATCCATGGCTTCCTTGTTATTGGCGAATACCAGTACCTTGCCTTCGTCGTCGATGTCGACTTGTGCGCCGGACACTTCTGTGATGCGGCGGATGTTCTTGCCACCCGGGCCGATGAGGGCACCGATCTTGGATGGGTCGATCTTGATCGTGTGGATGCGTGGTGCATGCTCACGGAGATCTTGGCGAGACTCAGGAAGGTGCTCGGACATGACCGCGAGGATCTTCATACGTGCATCGCGGTTCTGCTTGATAGCTTCGAGTGCGATGTCGAATGGAAGGCCTGTGATCTTTAGGTCGAGCTGGAAACCAGTGATGCCTTCAGGTGTGCCGGCAATCTTGAAGTCCATGTCGCCGAAGTGATCTTCTGCGCCGAGGATATCTGTAAGCAGCACGCTCTTGGTGATCTTACCGTTCTCGTCCTTTTCAGTAACCAGACCGGTGGAGATGCCAGCGCAAGGTGCTGTAATGGGTACACCTGCATCCATGAGAGAGAGGCAACCACCACAGATCGACGCCATTGAAGTCGAGCCGTTGGAGCTCATGACTTCAGAGACAACGCGGATCGCGTATGGGAACTCGTCTTCTGGTGGAAGAATCGGCAGGAGGGAGCGCTCTGCGAGTGCACCGTGACCGATTTCGCGGCGTCCTGTGAATCCGAAACGACCTGCTTCACCGACCGAGAAAGGAGGGAAGTTGTAGTGCAGGATGAAGGACTTGCTCTTGGCACCGCCGGTGAGGCCGTCGATGTCTTGCGTGTCGCGGCTAGTGCCGAGCGTTGTAATCACCAAGGCTTGTGTTTCGCCACGGTTGAAGATGGCAGAACCGTGAACGCGTGGTAGCACGCCTGTTTCGCAAGAAATGGTGCGCAGGTCTGCATTGCCACGTCCGTCAACACGCTTACCGGTGTCGAGGATGTTCTGGCGGTAGAGCTTTTCTTGGATTTCGTCGAATGCACGAGCGACGTCGTCACCCTTTACATTTTCAGCACCGAGCTTTGCTTCGAGCGCCGCCTTTGTTTCCTTGGCGATGACTTCGATTGCGAGCTTGCGCTCTGTGTAGCTGTCGAAGTTGAGCGCGTCTTTAACGCCTGCTGCTGCATGTTCTTCGCAGAACTCAAGCACTGCAGCGGGTGTTACCATCAATGCGAAATCCTTTTTCGCCTTGCCAGCAAGCTTAGCGAGTTCCTTCTGCGCAGCGATGAGCGGCTGGATTGCTTCTTGGCCGTATTGGAGGGCTTCGTAGAAACGCTCGTCAGAGATGAACTCAGCAGAACCTTCGATCATCAACATCTTGTCTTCAGAACCGACATAGATGAGGTCGAGGTCGGAATCGAGCATGTCGTCGTGAGTCGGGTTGGTGACGAACTCGCCATCAATTTGACCAACACGCACACAGCCAACGGGGCCGTTCCAGGGGATGTCGGAGATCAGGGTCGCAGCAGAAGCGGCGTTGACCATAAGGATGTCCGGCTCGTTCAGTGTGTCTGTCGCGAGCAGGAGACCGATCACCTGAACTTCGTTCATGAAGCCCTTCGGGAAGAGTGGGCGCAGTGGACGGTCGCAAAGACGGGATGTGAGGATTTCCTTCTCGGAAGGCTTGCCTTCACGTTTGAAGTAGCCACCGGGGAACTTACCGCCAGCGGAGAACTTTTCGCGGTAATCAACTGTGAGCGGGAAGAAATCCTGCCCAGGGCGGAGTGAGGAGGCTGCCGTTACCGACACGAAGAGCTCGGTCTCGCCTTGGCGGATGGTGACGGCGCCGCTTGCAAGGCCTGCAAGTGTGCCAGTAGAGATCTCGATGCCGAGACCTTCAACGGATACGTTGTGTTTCTGTTTCATTCTTTTATCTATGTGTTGCTTTGTGCATTCAAGCGGCATGTCGGGAGTCAGACCCTAATTGCCGCCGACCATGATCGGCATGGCCTTCGTGTGTGATGCAGACAGTGCTGTCTGCGGTGGGAATTACAGGCAACAATGCCTGTGTCACCAATTACAGGCAGAAATGCCTGATGCCACGCTGAGTGAGTATCCCTAAAATAAAAATGCCGGACTCTCACGAGTAGAGTCCGGCATTGAAAAAGTGTACGATTAGCGGCGAAGTTTGAGACGCTCGAGGATCGAAGTGTAACGAGCGAAGTCTTGGCGCTTCAAGTAGTCGAGAAGCTTACGACGGCGAGCAGTCATTGCGATCAGGCCGCGGCGTGAGTGGAAATCCTTGCGGTTGTCGCGAAGGTGCTCCGTGAGGTGCTTCACACGAGCGGTGAGGAGTGCGATTTGCACTTCGCAAGAACCGGTGTCGCCTTCTTTGAGACCGAATTCCTTGATGATCGCTTGTTTGTCGACGATTGTTTCTGTGATATCTGCCATTGTATTGATGTTTCTTTGCACGACTGTTGGATTTCGAGTGTTCGAAATCGCTAAGACCGCAACCGAGCCGCCTTAGCCGTTAAACCCGCATATTTGATGGGCGGGAAGTCGAGGAACTGACCTTTCGCAAGGTGAGCTCTAACGCTGAAGGGCAGAAATGTGGCTTTCTAGAGGTGCGGCGCAAGCCAAAAGTGAGGTGCGGGGACTGTTTCGATTTGCTTCGAGTCTGTTGTCGGGTTGATTGCTGATCTGAGCCCAAGAAATGGTCTGATGGGGTGGGGGGCGCGTGCCTCGCCAGAGGAGGTGGCGTGCTTGACTCTAGCGTTTGATCCGTTGCCACTTTGCGAATTGAAATTCAGGCATGTCGGGGCTGCCGATCTGGGTGGCAAGCTGGAGGAGCTCGGCTGCTTCTTTGCTGCGACTGTGAAGGCGCTCGTGCTGGGCGAGCCAATAGGCGGCTTCGCAGATTTGCTGCTGCGCAAGCTTGGGGTTTTCGGCGCGACCAGCGTCGTCGAGCACCGTCTTGCGGACGCGCTCGCCCTTGATGTAGGCGAGGAAGTTTTTCAGTGGCGGGGAGGCCTTGGTTTGTTCGACGCGTTGGCTGAGTTTGAGGATCGCAAGCCCGATGTCCTTTGCTGCGCCTAGCGCGTATTCGAGGTAGAGTGCGCTTTCGTTTGGCGTATCTGGCACGAGTGTCAGATACTGTTCGAGCGCGGCACGGGCGGTTTTGGGTGCGGCGCAGTTGTAGGCGAGCAGTGCGTGTAGAAGTTGAATGCCTGGATTTGTGGGGAGTAATTGTGCACTAAGGCCGATTTTTTGCTCTGCGGCGAGGAGCTCGCCTTGTTGGAAGCGTATCAAGCCGAGGGTGTAGGTGAGTGCAGGATTGCCGGGGTCGAGCATGAGTGCGCTCTCGGTGTCGGCTGCTGCGCCTTCCAAATCGCCGAGTTTGCGCAGCAGAGCGCCGCGCAGGGCGAGTGTGTCGGCTTGCTTTGGTTGAATCGATAGTGACTGAGTCAAGGCACTCAGCGCCAGTGCGGTCGCGTCGTCGGCGAGGTGGGCGCGCCCGAGGAGATTCCATGCTTCGGCGGATGGGCTTACGCGGTTGAGCGTGATCGCTTCGAGTAGCGTGATGGCTTTCTTGGGTTGGTGGACGCGCAACAGTGTACGAGCGGCTAGAGTGGCTTCGTTGGCGGTTTCGGGGCGAAACTCGGCGTCGAGTGCTTTGAGGATCTCAACTGCCGCTTGGTCGTGGCGTCCCAATTGATCGAGGCACAGCCCGCGGTAGAAATCAAGCGAGGCGCGCAGTCGACTGGGGCCATCCGGCAGCAGGTCCAATGCGGCTTCGAATTTGGACCGCGCGGTGCCGGCGCGGCCTTTGGCGAGTGCCACGCGGCCTTGTAGGTAGAGGGCGATATCTTGTAGCTGCGGCTGCGCGGCGAGGGGATCGATGATGCCTTGCAACGACTCCCAACGCTCGGCGCTGGCGTAGAGGGACGCCAGTGTCACGAGGGCTTCGAGGTTGTCGGGTTGTTGGCCGGTAATCACTTGCAGGTCTTCGATCGCGGCGCTGAGCTGGCCGATTTGTGTCAATGTGCGGGCGCGCAGCATGCGCAGGGCGGTGCGCTGGCGCAGGCTTTCTTGTCCGGTTGCACCATCGTAAAGAGCTAGTGCTTCACTGAGGGCGGTGACTGCCTCCGCGGGGGTGCCGTTGCTGTGTGCATGGCGGGCTTTTTCGAGGTAGGCTTCGGTCGCCAGTTGTCGGCTGCTCGCGGCACTTTCCGGGGCGGCCAGGTAGACTTGGTTAAAGGCTTTGGCAGCGGCATCCCAGTCGCCTTCGGCCATGCGTAGTAGGCCGAGGAGTTGCTGGGCGGCGCGGGCATCGTCGGAGCCCGCGTTCGCTTGGGCGATGACTTGTTCAATCAGAGCGATGGCGTCTTCGTGGCGGTTGAGGTTGCCGAGCACGAGCGCTTTGAGTAGCTGATGTTGCAGTTCCTCGGGGGCGATGTGGATCGCATGTTCGGCGGTCACCAGTGCCGCGGCGGCATCGCCTTGGTCGATTTTGACGCGCGCCTTGAGTGTGAGCGCCGGGAGGTAGTCGGGATCCATTCGGAGCATTTCATCGACGCCTTTGGCTGCGCCTTTGAGGTTGCCGATCAGGTAGTTGCCTTCTGCGATGCCGTGGTAAAGCTCAATACGCGAAGGGCTGTTCTTGGCGCACAAGGGGGCCACTGCCAGCAGGCATATGGAGGTGAGGAGTCGAAGACGGCGCAACATACAGCACAGCAATGCAGCAGTTTGATGGCTCGTTCAAGGGGGAAAGCGGCGCCGCTTGACGGAGGGAAGGCACGAGTTTGTCGTGGGTGCAGTGTCGATGGGTTGGCATCTAGATTTCAATCATGCCACGGCAGAGGAACCCGGTCTCCTCAGGGATGAATCGCCGCTTCAACTTCGGGTCATTGGGACGGCGCTCCCCAGTCCGTTTTCCCAGCAGGGGAGCGCCATCAAAGGGCGCCTTGTTTGTGGATTCAGCAAGGCAGCCGAAAAATAGTTCATTTTAGTGTTGAAGGACAGGGCGGACTTGATGTCTTTTGTCATTGGCCGGGTCCTATGCAATGTTGGACGGGTTGACCTCGTCAGGTCCGGAAGGAAGCAGCGAACACCCAATCCTCATGTGCCGTAGGGTGCCTGGCCACTTTTGTGTCCGGACATCCGGAATGAGCTTGGCTCGTCCGCCAATGGAGCTGATGAGGCGGTTTTTCCTTGAAGGGAAAAGTTCTTAAAAAAGCCCCTTGCAACTTCCCGCAAATCAGAGCTTTTGTTTAATCCTCGATGGAAAAAGGCTATCAAGTAATCGCGCGCCGCTGGCGTCCCAAGCAGTTTGATGAACTGGTGGGCCAGGATCATATTGTGCGCACCCTGCGCAATGCGATTGATACCAAGCGCATAGCCCACGCGTATCTGTTCGTCGGCCCGCGCGGAACCGGTAAAACCAGTACCGCACGCTTGTTTGCCAAAGCGCTGAACGCTGAAGGCGGCCCCAGTGCCACGCCCGACAATAACTCCGAGATCAGCCAATCGATTATGGGCGGATCCTGCATGGACGTGATTGAGATTGACGGTGCTTCGAATAACAGTGTCGACCAAGTGCGTGACCTGCGGGAGGACTGCCAATATGCGCCGACGCAGTGCACCTACAAAATTTATATCATCGACGAAGTGCACATGCTTTCGACCGCGGCGTTCAATGCCCTGTTGAAGACCCTCGAAGAACCGCCTGAGCACGTTAAGTTTTTCTTCGCCACCACCGAGGCGCACAAGGTGCTGCCGACCATCGTCTCGCGCTGTCAGCGCTTTGAGTTTCGTCCGATTTCGGACAAGGTGATCGCCGAAAAATTGACTGAAATTTCCAAGGCCGAAGGCATCGAAGTCGAAGCGGGAGCGATCGCCTCAATCGCACGTCTCGCCAATGGCGGCATGCGCGATGCGCAATCGATCTTGGACCAAATGATTTCGTTCTGTGGTAGTCAAATCGCCGACAGCGATGTGTTGGACGTGTATGGGCTCGTTTCCGGCGAGCGTATCGCGGAGCTGGCCAAGGCAATTGGCTCGCTCGACTATCCGGCCATTATCGCGGCGGTTGACGCGTATGCCGAAGAAGGTCGCGACTTGTTTCGTATCTTGCTGGATCTGGAAGCGTACACACGGGAAGCATTGCTCGATGCGATTCAAAACCGTGGCACCAGCGACCGGCTAGGAGTCCCACTGACGACTGAATCGATCATGCGCCTGCTTGATGCCCTGCACCGCGGCGAAAGCTCCGTGCAACGCGGACTGTCGGAAAAAGCGAATTTCGAGGTCGTGTTACTGAAAGCGGCCGAGGAGTCGCGTTCGCGCGCGATTGACAGCTTGATCAAGCAACTGGCGCAAGCCGGTGCGACCGATCCGGAAAAAAAAAAGACTTAATTCAGCCAGCACCTGAGTCGCCTGCGAGTTCGGCTGACGAAGATAGTACAGTT
>Ga0115569_10001327_pt1 | contig 19110 bp, 18 predicted proteins | sample COGITO_mtgs_1205_2_FD_87295 | JGI IMG/M metagenome (GOLD analysis project Ga0115569, IMG submission 87295) | Pelagic marine microbial communities from North Sea - COGITO_mtgs_120503 | ecosystem: Environmental > Aquatic > Marine > Epipelagic | place: Germany:Helgoland, sampling site Kabeltonne... | reverse complement strand
CAATGGATTGATGAAAAACCCTCAACCTTCCCGACCTTCGCTGTTGCTTCATGGATACCGCCCGCCCCATCCTCCACAGTGCCGAAGGCCGCACGTTGCTCTACCACGAGGTCATCTCGGACGCGGGCATGGAGGCGCCTTGGCTGGTGTTTGTTCACGGAGCAGGGGGCAGCATCCGGACATGGAAATACCAAATCGAAGCGTTTCGGCCACACTACAGGTTGCTGCTCATCGACTTGCGCGATCATGGATACAGCAAGGACATCCTGCCGGAATTTCCCCAATACGATTTTGACATTGTAGGAGAAGACATCTTGGCGGTGATCGACCACCTTTCCATCGAGCGGGCCCACTTTGTTTCGCTGAGTATTGGCAGTGTCATTTTGCAGAAAATCGACATTGAGCGACCCGAGCTGATCGACCGCATGGTCATGGCCGGTGCGATTTTCGATGGATCCCGACTGATGCATTGGTTCGTACACAGTGGCAAGCTGTTGAACCATGTGCTGCCGTATCGGGCCATCTACTGGTTGTTCAGTTTCATCGTCCTTCCGCGCCGGAATCACCGTTTGAGCCGATGGATTTTTCGCAGACAGAGTCGAACCTTGACGCCCGGTGAGTACCTGAAGTGGGTCGAGTTGTACAAGCCCTTCTTCCAGTTGATCAAGGCCTATGTGAACCGCACGGTGGAGAAGCGGGGGTTGGTGGTGATGGGCTCACAGGACCATATTTTCTTCGGTGCCGCAGAGAAGTTTGCCCGCGCCCAGAAGAACATGCGCCTGGCCGTCATCGAGAATTGCGGACATGTCTGTTCGATTGAAGCTCCTGAGCTCTTCAATGACCTTGTGCTCAAGTTCTTGGCAGATCAAGATGTTCCGGCCCGTGTGACGGCCAACCCGATTCCCTCCACCTGGGCTGAGCTCAAGGCGCTGAAGGGATGACACGTGATGGTGCATCTTTGCGCCATGCGAAGGCTGCTGTTTTTCTTTTTTCTCGTTGCACCGGCTTGGGCGGAAGCCCAGGTCATCAATACGGACCGCCCTGACCAAACGGAGAGTTCAGCCGTGGTGCCATTGGGCTCTTTTCAATGGGAGTGCGGATTTTCGAGCACATGGCAACAGGGATTCGGAGGCAACATCCGGAGTTTGGCCCTGCCGAATTCGCTGTTTCGCGTGAGCATCCTCAAGGGGTTCGAGTTGAGGGTGGTCCACCAATTGGATCGCATCAACCAACAGACTTTCGGCAATGATGAAGTGCTGGCCGAGGGTACGAGCGATGTGCAGATCGGCACCAAAATCCAGCTTTGGCAGCGCGAAGGCAGCAAGACCGAGGTCGCCTACTTGGGGCATGCTGTGGCGCCTTCAGGTGATGTGGGCATCACGGGCTACGATTGGGGCATGGTCAACAAGCTCTGCATCAGCCACGACGTCGGGCCCGATTGGGCACTCGGCTACAACCTGGGGTATGACCTGGCCAACGGAAGGGGTACAGCCACCTACGCACTGGCGGTGGGCAAGGCCATCAACGACAAGCTCGGCCTGTATTTCGAGCCTTATGGAGAGATTGATGGCCCGAGTGGAACCCACTGGGCCAGTTTCGATGCGGGCTTGACCCTGCTGACCAGCGACACATGGCAATGGGACATCAGCTACGGCACAGGATTGAACCACAGCATGAACTACACGGCGGTCGGCTTCAGCTGGCTGGTCCTGCCCAACCGTTGAAGGTCCCTGAAAAGGGACAGGAGGGTTATCCCGCGATGTCGGACTTCTTGTAGACCGCTGTCTTGCCGATGATGTCGTGCAGGGCTTGGCGCTTGTCCCCCAGCGCGGCGAAGCATCCGAAGAAGAAGACGAGGCTGACCAAGCTGGAAATAACAGGGAGGACAAACTGAAGCAGGCTGCCGCTGTTTTTGAGGGCCCAGCGCAGCAAGTACAGTTTGGTGTCTCCTGCACTTCCATCTTCTTGTGCGACCTGCAATCCCATCACCCGCTTGCCTGGTGAAGCACCGGTGAAGGCCTCAATCAGCGTATAAGCCAAGCCGACAACGCCTGCGATGAGGATCATGGCCACGGCTCCGGCTCCCATGCCGAGCAGGGCGAGGGCCTCCGCTTCGTCACTGCCTGCGGCATCCATGCCCATTGCTGCAGCGAGCCCCGCACCGACCCCCAGAAGAGAGATGGGCACGAGCAAGATTATGATAAAGACGATGTCGAGGAGGGCGGCGCCCAGGCGGGGGCCGAAACCGATGCGGTTGGAGAACATGGTGTCGTGATTTGCTGCGCTCAATTTAGGGGCATGAGCGGATGAACCGCTGGCACGAGATGGTGTTCTATCCACATGCACCGCAAGCCGCATCTGCCCTCCAAGGATTGTGTCCAATGTGGACTTCCGTTTGATTGGCGCAAGAAGTGGGCGCGCTGTTGGGACGAGGTGAAGTACTGCAGCGAGCGGTGCCGCCGTTCGTCCACATCTTCCTCTGCTGCATGAAAACGCTGCGTCTCATTCTGGGCGACCAATTGAACGCGTCCCATCCTTGGTTTGAAACGGTGTCCGATGACGCGGTCTACCTGATGGCGGAGATGCGGCAGGAGACGGATTATGCACCCCACCACATCCAGAAGGTGCTGGCTTTTTTCGCGGCCATGCGGGCCTTCGCAGCTGCCCGGCAGGCGGAAGGGCACCGCGTGGTGTACCTCGCGCTGGACGAAGGGCGCAACACCCAAGGTTTGGAGGCCAATGTGCGGATGGTGATGGCCGAAGAGGGCTGTGAACGCTTTGCGTACCAGCTTCCCGATGAGTGGCGCCTCGATGAGCAGTTGAGGACATTTGCCTCGGAGCTGGGCGACAGGGCTGAAGCGTGTGATACCCATCATTTCCTCACCGCCAGAGGCGATCTCGCCGAGCAATTCAAGGGCAAGAAGACCTACTTGATGGAGTCATTTTACCGGAGGATGCGCAAGGCCCATGGGGTGCTTATGGAGGCTGGAAGTGACGGGCAGGAGCCGGCAGGGGGCAAGTGGAATTACGACGCCACCAACCGCAAGAAATTGCCCAAGGGCCATCGTCCAGTGGAACCATTGCTGTTTGAGCATGACTTGACCGGCCTGCAGGCCATGCTCAAGGAATGTGGCGTGGAGACCATAGGATCGGTGGATGCCGCTCATTTTCTGTGGCCGGTCACCCGAGAGGAGGGGTTGGAATTGCTGGACTTCTTTGTGGACGAATGCCTGCCGCGGTTCGGGGATTTTCAGGATGCCATGCATCCGGAGTACTGGTCGATGTACCATGCCCGCATTTCGTTTTGCATGAACGCCAAGTTGATTTCGCCCATGGAGGTCATTCGCGCAGTGGAAGACAAATGGCGCACGGATCCGGACCATGCCGATATCACCCAAGTCGAGGGCTTCATCCGCCAGGTTCTGGGTTGGCGTGAGTACATGCGCGGGGTCTATTGGGCCCACATGCCCGAATACGCGGACCTCAATTTTTTCGAGGCGGACAAGGCGCTGCCCCAATGGTTTTGGACAGGGGAGACCAAGATGGCGTGCCTGCGCCACGCCATTGGCCAAAGCCTGGAATACGGCTACGCCCATCACATCCAGCGCCTGATGGTAACCGGCAACTTCACGCTGTTGGCGGGCATCCACCCCGATGAGGTGGACCAGTGGTACTTGGGCATCTATCTCGACGCCATCGAGTGGGTGGAGATCACCAACACGCGGGGGATGAGCCAATTCGCCGATGGCGGCATCGTCGGGACCAAGCCCTACGCCGCCTCGGCCAACTACATGAAGAAGATGGGACCGTATTGCAGCGGGTGCAGCTATGATGCGGCCGACAAGACCGGTCCCAACAGTTGTCCCTTGAACAGTTTGTATTGGCATTTCCACGCCCGCAACCGGGCCAAGCTGGAGCGCAACCCGCGGATTGGCATGGCCTACCGCACCTGGGACAAGATGCCCGCTGAGAAGCGCGACGCCCTTTTGGAGCGCGGTGACGCCGTGCTGGCCAACATCGAAAACCTCTGACCATGCGCAGCCTGATCTGGTTCCGAAACGACCTGAGGGTCACCGACAACGCCACCCTCAATGCGGCCGTGAAGGCCTCGACAGAGGTCATTCCCGTCTTTGTGATGGACCCGCAATACTGGGCGGAGGACCGTTGGGGCCAAGTCAAGACCGGCCCGTTCCGGACACAGTTCCTGTTGGAATCGTTGGCCGACCTGAAGGCGGACCTGGAAGACATGGGGGGAGCGTTGGTGATCCGCAAGGGTGATCCCGCTTCGGTATTGAAGTCGTTGGCTGACGAATACGGTGCACAGGCGGTGTTCGCCACTGCCGAACACACCAGCGAGGAGCTGCACCGCGAGGCTCAGGTGGGGGCAGTGCTGGACCTCCGACTCGAGGAGCAATTGACCATGTACCATCCGGACGACTTGCCATTCGCGCTGGAGCAGTTGCCCGATGTCTTTACGCGTTTCCGGGGCAAAATGGAGAAGCGGTCCGAGGTCCGCGGTCCTTTGGCCGAGCCGGAATCCCTGAAGGTTCCCAATGGGCTGCAAAGCGATGCCGTGCCCACGATGGAAGGCCTTGGCGTGGAGGCCAAGGTGGCCGATGCCCGTGGCGTGTTGCCATTCAAGGGTGGGGCCAAGGCGGCTTGGGACCGTCTCGACCACTATTTCTGGGAGACCAAGAAGCTGCGCGTCTACAAAAAGACCCGCAACGGACTCCTCGGGGCCGACTACAGTTCCAAGTTCTCTCCTTGGCTCGCGCTCGGCTGCATCAGCCCGCGGGAGATCCACGCCCAGGTGCGCGCTTTCGAGAAGGAAGTCGAGAAGAACGAGGATACCTATTGGCTCATCTTCGAATTGATCTGGCGGGACTATTTCCGCTACGTGGCCATGCGCTATGGCAACCGCATCTTCCACAAGCGTGGCATCAAGCCCGAGTCGCCCAAGTGGCGACAGGACCGCCGCGTGTTCGAGGCATGGTGCGAGGGCCGGACGAAGTGCGATTTCGTGAATGCCAATATGCGGGAGCTCGCCGCGACGGGCTTCATGTCCAACCGCGGCCGCCAAAACGTGGCCAGTTACCTCGTGCACGACTTGGGCGTCGATTGGCGCATGGGGGCCAGTTGGTTTGAGCACATGCTCCTCGATCACGATCCGGCGAGCAATTATGGCAACTGGATTTACGTGGCGGGCGTAGGCAACGACCCCCGTCCCAACCGAAAATTCAACACAACCGGTCAAGCCGAACGCTACGACGCGGACGGCAAATACCGCCGACACTGGAGCCATGCGACTTTGGAACTTGACCTACAATGACCCCGGACGTTGGGCCGAGGTCCACGCCATTTCCGGCAAGCCGCTGGGCTTTTGGGCGTCTTTGCGCAGCGGCGGCACGGGCTCGCCCCGCGCGGAACTCGTCGGTGGATCGGGCGAAGTGGCAGAGCTCGTGGGTGTGGAGTCGGCGCGCACGGCATGCAATTTCGAACGCACCGCCGGCGGGGCCATCCTCTATTTTAGGAGCCGCCTCGAAGTCTATGGTGCGCCGCTGCGCCTGGGCGATGTCAGCGGCATCACCCGTGTACCCGAAGGGTCCAACGACCGGCTCACGTTGTGGTGTGGCTGGACGGATGCCGCAGGCGAAACGGCCTCCGGCAGCGTCGAGATGCGCTGCGCCCGCAATACCGCCGACCGCCTCGAGGCCTACATCCGCCGCTGGCTATACAGCTCCTGACCCTTCGTTGGATTCGTTGATGGATTGGGGCTCAAAAGCCGACGACCTCTACAATGGCGAATTCGTCTCCATTGCCGAAATCGCCATAGACGACTTGGAAAATGCCCTCAGACGGACTGTACACGGCGCCGCCAAGGTCTGACCAACCGGATGCAGGAACTTCGACGGCCCGCTCTACCAATGACGGCATATTGGTCTCGCTGGTGGAGGCATCAGTGGATGCGAATGCGGTAATCCCGGCCAATACCATGGCGCAAATGAAACCGAAGAAAGCAGATTTGATATGGAGTTGATTCATGCTCCAATATCTACAATCCGCTCAATTTCAGGAAATCAAGGGCATTTCTGTCACCAGGGTGGAGAAGCGCTGCCCCGACTTTTCTGAGATCAGCCCTTCCAGCCGGCCATGCAGAGTTGGCCGTCGATTTGGAGGCGGCGGATGGCGTCGAGTTCGCGGAGGACGCTGTCGAGGTCGCGGCCGATCGGCTTGAAGTGGTAGGATTGAAACCACACCGTGCCGCCTTTGTCGATGATGAAGAGGCCGCGCTGGCAGACCGGGGCGGGCTCTGCCGATACCGGACCGTCGAGGGTGCCGAACAGGGACGAGACGTTGCGGTCGGGATCGGCGATCAGGGGGTAGGTCACACCTTGGGCACCGTCCTCGGATGGAGGGGTCGAGAGGAATTCGACGTGGCGTTCAGGGGTGTCGGTGCTGCATCCGATGACCACGGCGTCGCGTTTGGTGAAGTCACCAAGGCGCTCTTGAAAGGCGTGGACCTCAGATCCGCAAACGGAAGTGAAGTCCTCTGGGTAGAAAAACAGGACCACGTATTGGTCGCGGTAAGCTTCGAGCGAGAAGTCGCGGACCACTTGGCCTTCGACGACGGCGGTGGCAGAGATGGAAGGGGCGGGTTTGCCGAGGAGGTTCATGAGGTGGGGAAGTGTTTCGGGAGAAGTGATGCGGGCTTCGAATTGTTCTTTGGGCGGAGGCCCGAGGCATTCGGGGCGAAGGTATCTTCGCCACTGTGACCGCCAAGAAGACCAGCATCACCCGGCGCAAGGCCAAGCAGCCGCTGCCACCAGAGGAGGAGTTCTTCAACCGAGAATTGAGCTGGCTCGCTTTCAACGAGCGGGTGTTGCAGGAGGCAGAGGACGAGCGGGTGCCTTTGATTGAGCGCATGCGCTTCCTCGGCATCTTTTCCAACAACCTCGACGAGTTCTTTCGGGTGCGTGTAGCGGCCCTGCAACGCATGGATGCGCTGGGGAAAAGGACCACCACTACGCTGGGCTTTGGCGTGGGGCAGACCCTCGAGGGCATTTCCGAGCGGGTGATCGCCCTGCAAGTCAGGTACAACGAAGCGTTTGACGCCTTGGAAGGGCAGCTCTCCGAGGAGGGCATCGACCTGGTCATGGAGGATGGACTCGACACCGATCAGGCCCAATTCGTCCAGGAGTACTTCAACAAAAGCGTGCGCCCGCACCTGGTGCCCATCTTGATTTCCGGCGTGGGGATGCCCGAGCTGAAGGACGGGATGGTGTACCTCACGATTGCGCTGGCGGGGGAGGTGTCCAAGCGCGCGAGGTTTGCGCTGCTGGAATTGCCTGATCACCTGGACCGCTTTCTTGTTTTGCCGGAGAAGTCCGGGCGCAAGGGGCTGGTGTTTTTGGACGACGTGGTGCGCGTGGGATTGCCCCGTCTGTTTGCCACCTTTCAGCCAGATTCCGTTTCGGCCTATGCCATCAAGGTGACGCGGGATGCGGAGATTGACATGGATGACGACCTCTCCAAGTCGCTGTTGGAGAAGATGAAAAAGGGAATCGCCGGCAGAAAGCACGGCGATTACGTCCGCTTTTTGTACGACCGTGAGATGCCCGAAGAGCTGTTGGGTTTCCTGATCAAGAAGTTGGGTGTGGTAGAGCAGGCCAACATCATTCCCGGAGGCCGCTACCACAACCGCCGCGACTTGATGGACTTCCCGGACTTGGGCCGTCCCGACCTCGTGTACCGGGATTTGCGCCCCTTGCCGCACCGCCATTTGGTCAACCGCCGGAGCATTTTGGACCAGGTGGCCAAGCGCGATATCCTGTTGCATTATCCGTTCCACGATTTCACCCAATTGGTGGACCTGCTGCGGGAAGCGGCCATCGACCCCAAGGTGACCGCCATCCGCATCAACCTTTATCGGGTCGCGCGGAATTCGCACATCATCAACGCCTTGACCAGTGCTGCGCTCAACGGCAAGTCCGTGCAGGTGGTCATCGAGTTGCAGGCGCGTTTTGACGAACGCAACAACATCAACGCCACCCGCGAGCTGCAGGAGGTGGGCATACAGGTCATTTTTGGGGTGGCGGGCCTCAAGACGCACTCCAAGTTGTTGCTTGTGACGCGCAAGGAGGGGCGGACCCTTCGGCAATACGCCCACGTGGGGACGGGCAATTTCAACGAAGCGACGGCGGGCGTATTCAGCGACCTCTCGCTGTTGACGGCCGACCGCCGAATCGCTTCAGAGGTGGAGCGCCTGTTTCAGTTCTTTGAGCACAATTACCAACGCGGCGTTTACCGCCATTTGGTGGTCTCGCCTTACAGCACGCGGCGGCGCTTCGTGCAGATGATCGACCGCGAGATCGCCGAAGCCAAAGCCGGCCGCAAAGCGTGGATGATTTTGAAGTGCAACAACTTGACCGATGCGGGCATGATCCGCAAACTCTACGAAGCGAGCCAGTCTGGTGTGGAGGTGACCTTGTTGGTGCGCGGCGCCTGCGCTTTGCGGGCGGGCGTCAAGGGGCTGAGTGAGCGCATACACGCGTACAGCGTGGTGGGCCGGTTCCTCGAACACGCCCGGGTCATTGTGTTTGGGGCGGCGGGAAAGCCGGAATTCTACATCTCCAGTGCAGATTGGATGACCCGAAATTTGGACCGGAGGATCGAGGTGAGTGTGCCCATCTACGATGAGGCGTTACAGGCGGAAATTTCGGCTATGCTCGAACTGCAGATCAGGGACAATACCAAGCGCCGCAAGCTGGACAAAAAGCAGCGCAACCGCTATGCCTCTCAACCGGGCGATGAGGTGACCATTGACGCGCAGACAGCGTTGTATGCGTTTTATGAGCGCCAATTAAAGTCCGGGTCATGAGGTTGGCTGCCATAGACATAGGGTCTAATGCGGTCCGCCTGATTGTCAAGGAAATTTCAGGCCGTGGGGAGACCCTTCAGGTGAGCAAGGTGGCCCATACCCGGGTGCCGATTCGCTTGGGTGAGGACGTGTTTGTGGAGGGGGCAATCAGCAGAGAAAAGGAGGAGCGGCTGGCGCAAACCCTCCGGGCTTTTGCGCTGCTCATGGAAGCGATGGGGGTGAAGCGTTACCGGGCGTGCGCCACGAGTGCCATGCGCGAGGCTAAAAACGGTGCAAAAATGGCGGCCCGCTTGGCGGAGTCAACCGGAATTCAATTGGAATTGATCGACGGACAAACCGAAGCCGATTTGATCTTTTCGAACTTCGAAGTGAGCCTGTTGGACCGGTCCCGGGACTACCTCTACATCGATGTGGGGGGAGGCTCCACGGAACTGACCTTGATCCGAGAAGGGCGCAGGGTGGAGGGGCGCAGTTTCAAGGTGGGGGCCGTGCGCCTGCTCAAGGACAAGGTCGACGACAAGGTGTGGGACAAGATGGCGGAATGGTGTGGTGCCATGGCCAAGGTGCACGGGCTGTCGGCGCCCATCGCCATAGGAGCGGGGGGCAACATCAACAGGCTCTTCAAGCTGGGTGGCTGCATGGGGAGTGACCTGATGACCCATGACAAACTGACGTCGGTGGTGGACCGGATGGCGGCTTGCACTTACACGGAGCGGATGGTCAAGTTCCAGCTCAAGCCGGACCGCGCGGACGTTGTGGTTCCGGCGGGGCGCATCTATTTGAGGGCCATGGAGCTGTTCCATTCAAAGGGCATTTTGGTGCCCAAGGTCGGCTTGGCCGACGGGATCATTCTGGATGTGTATTCCGCGATGCGGAAAGGCTGAATCAGGCCGTGACGGCCGTGGCATCCAAGGTGCGGATGCGCAAGATTTCTTCTTCCAACCGTTGGCTGGTCTCCGCGCTTGACAGTTGACCGGTTCGCTCTGCTTCGAGCGCAGCGGCGAGTTCGCTGGGTGACCATTCGTCGCGCATGGGACGCGCATGAACCTCATCCAGCGCACGGTCGGCCGACCACGTGGACATCCACCTCAGGTATTGCAGTTGCATCCGTACAAGGCATTCTCCGAGCCGCGTGAGGCAGGCGGGATCCAAGGTGGCTGCCATGGCGGTGCGCAGGCTGCCCACATTTTCACTGTGGGTTCTGACGACCCGGGCTGCGGTGCCCTCCAGTGGCGCCATATCCGGAACGTTTGCATCCAAACAGGGCAATTCCACCCCAAGGGTCTCACCAATTTCTGTGGCGACCAGCAACCGGTCGACCTTGGCCCGAAAGACCTGTGGAATGACGGTCTGCCTGAAGAGAAAATCGCGCAGCCCGAATACGTGCTCCTCGAAGGCATCGTGGATTTCGTCCGGCGAAGGGGCGTCGGGGAGCTGAAGGACGAGCAGGGCAGTCTGGCGATCCATGAATCTAATTTACGTCAGTGATGCACGCCCGTTTGCAAAATCAAGGCGCGTAATTCACGTTCTTTCGTTGGCGTGGTCCATGAATGCTTTGGCGACAGGGGCGCATCGGAATTAACTTTCGACATGTTCATGCAGACTTCGAATGCCATGTGGATTTCGCTCAGCCTCTCTTTGATTTTTCTGTCGTCATGTGCCAATGATGCGCCCGCAGGTGCAGCGGCGCGCAAAGTGGACCCCGGTGCAGCGCTGGCGGCCCAGGTGAAACAGGCGCCGGCAGAGGCCGCTCCCGCCGCAGATTCCGCCCCGGCAACCGACGGGGAGCAGCAGCAAGTTTCTGGTGTGGGCTCGGAGAACCCGAATTACACCAACGGCATCAATGACCAAAACCGCGGCGACAAAATCGGTAAGGTGAAATTTTCGGGAAATATCCCGAACCGGAACGGCACGCTCTACCTCTTCGAAACCGAAGGGCGCAACGTGGCGGCCATCGATTCAACCACGCTGGTCAATGGCCAATTCGATTTTGGACAAGTCGAAGTGGGGCGGGGATTTTACGGCCTTGGATTTGAATCAAAGAAGAAGACGGGCGACATCATCATGAACCCCGATGAGCCGGTACTCAACATCAAATTCCAGAATGCCCGCTTGATTGGAGGTGGCACGGACAGCCGGGAAAACCAAGGGTGGTTTGCCTACCGCGGTGCGGAGGCGGCCAACAAGAACCAGGTTCGCCAGCTCTACAAGTCGGGCAAGGGCAAGGAGGAGGAGACCAAGCGCCTTGTCAAGGCCAAAGAGGACGAGCTGGCCATGGCGCAGCGAAAGTTCATCCAGGATTACCCCGGGACGTATTTGGCCAAATTCCTGACCTGGAAGCAGCCCCGCTTCATCGGAGACAAGGGCACCTTCCTGAGCGACATCGATGTCAGTGACAACAGCCTGGTGCGTTCAATGGCATTGCCGGACCGCGTGCAGTCCATGATGCGCACCTTCAGTGGCGGCAAGGATTCCGGGTTCTTGAGCTGCATCGACCTTGTGAAGGCCAGTTGCGAAGACAACCCCCTTGTGTTGGAATTTGCCCTGTACAACATGCTCGACGGGTTCTACAATACGGGCAAGGAGACCATCTGCCAGTACATTTTGGACAACTACATCTTCGATGAGGATTGTGGCGCCAATCTGTCCGATGTGATCCGTCAGCGCGCGCAGGGCATCATCAACCTGCGGGTGGGCAATACGCCGCCCAACTTTACCATCGCTGACCCATCGGGTAAGATGGTAGACCTTGGAACGGAGGTCGCCAAAAACGAGTACACCTTGGTCATGTTCTGGGCGAGTTGGTGCCACAAATGTGAGCAGGAGATTCCCAATCTCGTGCCCATGTTCAAGGACTACAACCCCCGCGGATTCGGTACCATTGGGGTCTCCGTAGACCAGCAAAAGGCGGCGTGGACCAAGGCCATTGCAGACAACCAGATTCCGTGGTTGAATGTGAGCCAGCTCAAGGGTTGGGATGCGCCGATTACGGATGACTACAAGATCACGCAGACGCCGACCTATTTCTTGCTCGACAAGGAAGGCAAAATCGTGTTGAAGCCCGAGCGTTGGTTCGAAATCCAGCGCTTCCTGCAGGCCCGTATCTAAAGGACTTTGGCGCCTTCAACGGCGGTTGTTTAGCGGGACTTGCCGATGAGTTCGGCGTAAAGGTCGGCGTGTTTTTGGGCGGAGGCCGCTGCGGAGCAGTCCGCCGCATTGGCGCGGCCTTTTTGGAGCACTTGCTGCCGGACTTCGGGATGACCCAAGACCTGTTCCACCGCCTCTTTGATGGCCGTGATGTCTTCCGGATCGGCCAACAGGGCGCCGCCTCCGGCCGTTTTGTCCATGGGGGCGCGCAGGCTGGTCACAACGGGGATGCCCACTGTTTGCGCTTCGATGATGGGCATGCCGTATCCCTCGAGGGTAGAACAGAACAGCAGCAGGTCCGCCGCGGCGTACTCCGCCTGAATTTCTTCCTCGCTCAGCTGGGAGGCGTGGCTGTATTGGATACCGTGATTTTTGAGCATGGCATGCTGGACGGCGGAGGGTTCGCCGATGATGCGCAGGTGGACTTTCATTCCGGCCAAGGCTGCCGCGTGGCGGTCGAGGTTTTTGTTGTCTGCCAGCCCAATGTGTAATACCCGCGGCACGGCATTGTCAGGGGCGCTGGTGCGCGGCCGAAAGGTGGGCGAGATGACGCTGGGAATGACCGCGATGCGGTCCGCCGGGTAGCGCGTGCGGGACAGGATGTCCTCTTTTGTACGCTGGGAGACGGCGATGAGGCGGTCGCAAGAGCGCAGCGGCCAGTCCAGCCAAAACTTCCGCTTGAGCCAGCGCGTGAGCGGCTTTCCTTCGTCCAGCATCCCCAGGTCATGGATGGTCAGTACCACGGGGCGCCTTCTCAGGCCGATGGCGGTGAAATGAATGTCGCCGGTAATGTGAATGATGTCGTGCGCCAGGCCCTTGACTTCCCGCCAGATGCGCAAGCGGTCGACCAAGCCCGATGTGAAGTGGCTCGCTACGTGAACATGGGGAGCGGGGGTGGCCGGCCAGGCGCTGTGCATGGTCCGGTAGGAGGTTTCAATGCTGAAATTCCCCAAGCTGCGCGGCTTGCGCATCACCCAAACTACAGTGCTGTCACCCGGTGTGGCCATTGGTGACAAAAATAAGGAGGGGGCAAGCAGCGGTGGAGCGCGCTTTGTGCGCGTGCCAACAAGGGGGCGTCCGTTATGCGTGGCGGAGGGCGTCGATGGGGTCGAGCCGGGAGGCCTTGCGGGCGGGGTAGTAGCCGCTGCCGAGGCTGACCGCACCGCTGAGGGCCAAGGAGATGGTGATCCATCCCCAAGGCAGGGCGAAGGGGGCCTCGAGGTAGCCGGCGACCACGTTGCCCACACCCACGCCGAGCAGGACGCCGAAGATGCCGCCAAACATGCCGATGATGACCACTTCGACGAGGAACTGCGCCCGGATGGTCTTGGCAGAAGCGCCGAGGGCCTTGCGCAAGCCGATTTCGCGGGTACGCTCGGTGACGGTGACCAGCATGATGTTGGTGAGGCCGATGGAGGAGCCGAGCAAGGTGATGAGACCGAGGAACAAAGCCGCAAGGGTGACGCTGCTCAGGCCTTCGTTGAACTGGGCGATCAATGCGTCGGAACGGCTGATCTTGAAACTGTCAGGCACACCCGGGAGGTCCCCGCGGATGGCCCGCATCTCACCCGTGACGGTTTGGGCGACGGCGGCGATGGCGTCCGGTTCTGGCGCCCGGACCTGCACCGAGTAGCTGGTGCGCCGACCGCTGAACCGCGCCCGGATTTCACCCACCGGCAAAATGGCCTGGTTGTCCTGCGACATGCCAAAGGACGCGCCCTGGGGTTCGAGGATGCCCAGGATGCGGTAGCGGCGGTTGCGGATGCGCACGTCCTTGTCAATGGGGTCGTCGGAGGGGGCAAAGAGCTTGTCCACCACGTCTTGGCCCAGGATGACCAGGGGGGCGTTGCGCCGGACTTCTTCGGCGGTGAAATTGCGGCCTGCCCGCAGGGTGTAAGCGCTCATCGGGATGAACCCCTCGTCCCCGCCCACCACAAAGACGTTGGGGTCGGTTTCCTTCTCACCGGTCGAGAGGCGCCCCATCATGGTGCCGCGCGCGGAAACGGCGGTTTCGGCTTGGCCCACCATGGCCTTTTTGAGGGCCATGGCTTGACTGAATTCCAAGGGGTCGGAATCGCCGAGTCGGCGCCCCCCAAAGGTGCCCCGGTCGGTTCTTTGGCTTACCTGCAGTGTACCTGCACCCAGGCCAATGAACTGGTCCAATAGGCTTGTCCTCAGTGCTTCAGTGGCCGTTATCATGGACATTAGCGCCATAATTCCGGTCCCGATGATGGTAATGGTCAGCAGGGTGCGGAGCCATTGGGCCCGGATGGACCGCAATGCCACCGTGGTCTGTTCTCTGAGCACCGCCAAGGTCATGGCCCAAAGCTACGCGCGCTTGTATCTTCGCCGCCCCAACCGCCACAAAACAAAGAGACATGTTCGATCTCGATATGATCCGCGCCGTTTATGACCGATTCCCCAGCCGTGTGGCTGCAGCCCGGAATGCCACTGGTCAACCCTTGACCTTGGCAGAGAAGATCCTCTATACCCACCTCTGGGATGGAGCGGCTTCAGCGCCCTTTACCCGCGGAGCTGACTACGTAGACTTTGCACCGGACCGCGTGGCGATGCAGGATGCCACGGCACAGATGGCCTTGCTGCAGTTCATGCAAGCCGGAAAACCCCACACCGCTGTGCCCTCTACCGTGCACTGTGATCACCTGATCCAGGCCAAGGTGGGCGCGGACACCGATTTGCAAGAGGCCATCAACCGCAACAACGAGGTCTACAACTTCTTGGAGTCGGTTTCGGACAAGTACGGTATCGGATTCTGGAAGCCCGGTGCAGGCATCATCCACCAAGTGGTGCTCGAGAACTATGCGTTTCCCGGGGGCATGATGATTGGAACGGACAGCCACACCGTCAACGCGGGTGGCTTGGGCATGGTCGCCATCGGTGTCGGTGGAGCGGACGCTGTAGATGTGATGGCGGGTATGCCATGGGAGCTCAAGTTTCCCAAGCTCATCGGCGTCAAGTTGAAGGGCCAAATGAGCGGATGGACCAGCCCCAAAGACGTCATCCTGAAGGTGGCCGGCATCCTGACCGTGAAAGGCGGTACAGGCTGCATCGTCGAGTATTTCGGCGAGGGTGCCGATGCGATGAGCTGCACCGGAAAGGGCACGATTTGCAACATGGGCGCCGAGATTGGCGCCACGACTTCGACCTTTGGATACGACGAAACGATGGGGCGTTATTTGCGGGCCACGGGCCGCGCCGATGTGGCTGAACTGGCCGACGGCATCGCCGAACATCTGACGGGCGATCCCGAGGTGTACGCCAACCCTGAGCAGTACTTCGACCAGGTCATTGAGATTGACTTGAGCACCCTGGAGCCCCACCTCAACGGACCATTCAGTCCCGACCTGGCCACGCCGGTCAGTGAGATGGCCGCGCTTTGCGCAGAAAAGGGCTACCCCACAAAAATCGAATACGGCCTGATCGGCTCTTGCACGAATTCAAGTTACGAGGACATCACGCGCAGCGCCTCGCTCGCGGCGGCGGCCAACGCGGCCGGTGTGCAGTCCAAAGGAAAGCTCACGATCACGCCGGGCTCGGAGCTCGTGCGCTATACCCTCGAGCGCGATGGCGTGCTGGACACCTTCGACAAGATGGGGGCCGACGTGTTTGCCAACGCCTGCGGACCGTGCATTGGGCAGTGGGCCCGCAGCGGTGCCGAGAAAAAGGAAAAGAACAGCATCGTGCACAGTTTCAACCGAAACTTCGCCAAGCGTGCGGACGGCAACCCCAACACCCACGCCTTTGTGGGATCCCCAGAAGTCGTCACCGCGATCGCCCTGGCCGGCGACCTGACCTTCAATCCGATGACCGATACCCTGGAAGGGGTGGATGGGCCGGTGAGGCTTCCCGAACCCACGGGCTACGAGCTTCCGGAAAAGGGCTTCGAGGTAGAAGATGCCGGCTACTTGGCGCCCGCCGCTGACGGCAGTGGCGTGCAGGTGGTGGTCAACGAGGACAGCGAGCGGCTGCAGTTGCTCACGCCCTTTGAGCCATGGGATGGAGAGAATTTGACCGGTATGCGGTTGTTGATCAAGGCGGCGGGCAAGTGCACGACCGATCACATCTCCATGGCCGGGCCGTGGCTGCGTTTCCGGGGCCACCTCGACAACATCGCCAACAATACCCTTACGGGAGCTGTCAATGCCTTTGGCGGGGCCACCAATGCGGTGGTCAACCAAACGGATGGCTCCACGGGAGAGGTGCCCGCTGTGGCGCGCTCGTACAAGGCCGGCGGCGTGCCGACTTTGGTTGTAGGCGACTCCAACTACGGCGAAGGCAGTTCGCGAGAGCATGCGGCCATGCAGCCGCGCCACCTCGGCGTGCGCGTGGTGTTGGTGAAGTCGTTTGCCCGCATCCACGAGACCAACCTCAAGAAGCAGGGCATGCTCGGATTGACCTTTGACAACGAGGCCGACTATGACCTGATCCGCGAAGACGACAGTTTCGACCTGACCGATTTGAAGGATTTCGCCCCCGGCAAGCCCTTGACCTTGGTGGCCCGGCACGCGGATGGAAGTGCCGACAGCATCGTCTGTAACCACACCTACAATGCCCAGCAGATTGATTGGTTCCGCGCCGGATCGGCATTGAACCTCATCAAGCGACAGAACGGATGAAGCGCCTTGTCGTCATCATGCTGTGCATGGCCGCGCTTCATGCACAGGCCCAAGAGGAGACAGGGGTGATCAAGACCAATCCGCTCGGTTGGTTTGTGGGGCAATTTCAATTCGGATACGAGCATTTTCTCTCAGAAAATGTATCGGTGCAGTTGATTCCAGGAGGCATTTTCCACGCGGGTTCGGTGAGCATCAACGACTCGATTGTGGGCTTTTTTGAAACGTACAGTGCGACCCGAACCGGGTTCATTGTGATACCGGAGTTCCGCTATTACTTGGGCGACGTGGCACCTGATGGCCTGTATATCGCTCCTTTCGCGCGTTATCGGTCGGTGACCACCAAGGTGGATGAAGACGACCAAAGCTCTGAGAAAAGGAACGCCATGGGGGGTGGCTTCGTGCTCGGATACCAATACCAATTGGCCAATGGCCTGACTGGGGAGGTGTTTCTCGGCCCCCAGCTCAAGTCTGTGAACACCACACCTACAGGTGCTTATGAGCAATATGATGAAGATGTATTTGACGATGTTCAAGGCTCTTCCATTCGTTTCGGCATCACGATAGGCTTTGGTATTTGAATTTGATATGGGCGCGCATTGTGAATTTTACAAGTTGAGCAGACGGGTTTCTTGCCTGATGTTGTGGGCCCTGCTTGGGGGGCTCTGGGGTACCGGTATGCTTGCCCAGCGCAGCTTGGTGGTCAAGGCAAATCCCTTTGGGTTGGTTGCTGGACAATTTCAGGGAGGGGTGGAGCGCTTGTATTCCGAACGCGCGGGCGTGCAGTTGACTGCGGGATTCGTCCGGTCGCGCCTCGAATTGAATACTTCTGATCTCGAGAGTTTGCTCGGGGTGAGCACGTCCTTGAATTCTGTGGATTGGCAGGGGGTTGTGGTGCAGCCGGAATGGCGCCAGTACATTTCTGCCCAGGCGGGCAAGGGCATGTATGTGGGGGCTTTTGCGCGTGCGCGGATCATTCGACGCATCATGGTGACCAATTTTACGGGCATACAGCGCCGCACAGCCATAGGTGGAGGTGCGGTATTGGGGGGGCAATTCAACATCACTGAGCGCATGACTGGAGACCTGTTTATCGGGCCTCAAGTCAAGTCAGTCACCACCGTTTATGGCGATCACTTTGCCTATGGTGAGGGCACCTGGTTGCCCGGAATCCGCTTCGGTTTCTTGATGGGATGGCGCCTTTGAGCCGGACGCTCCCGGTAGGTGCACTTGAGGTTTCCTGTGCGGATCAAAAGCTGGTCTTGCTGCCCGATGGTGCTGTTTTCTGGCGCGATGCGGCTGCCCTGTGGCTCAGTGACCTTCACCTTGGAAAGGCGGCCCACTTCAGAAAGCACGGTGTGCCCATCGGCTCTGAGCCGACATTGGAGACCCTGCATCGCCTGCGCGAGCAGCTGAAGGCCCTGAAGCCGGAGCGCGTGTGGCTCCTTGGGGACCTGTTCCACAGCGATGTGAATCGGGAATGGGAACCGTTTGCCGGTTTGTGCGCTGAGTTTGACCATGTCGCGTGGACCCTGGTCAAGGGCAACCACGATTTGATTCCCGCGGCCTTGCTTCGAGAATCCGGCATTGACCAAGTTGACCGGTTGGACCAGCCTCCTTTTACCTTCACCCACGACCCCGCGGATTTGCAGCCGGATTTTGGGTTTCATGTGTGTGGCCACATCCACCCGGGCATCAGGTTGCGGGGCGGAGGCCGCCAAGCGCTGCGGCTTCGGTGCTTCCATTTTTCGGACGCACAAGCGGTGATGCCGGCCTATGGGGCGTTTACGGGGCTGCACGCCATCAAACCGGCCAAGGCCGACCGCGTGTTTGCGATGACAGGTGAGGCGGTGGTGGAAGTATAATGGGCTTGCGCTGAGGCCGCCCAAGGGCCTATTCGCAGGGCAGTCCGTAGGCCGATAGGATCTCCAAAATATCCGAAGCTGCTGTCAGCCCATCGCCATTGATGTCGGTGGGGCAGGAGCTGGTCAGTAAAAAGGTGCAGCTGCCATCGTCATCATTGGCACCCGCATCGAAATTTTCGGCACCCAGGTAAGTGCACCCCAAATATTGGCAGTTGCCGTCATCCGTGGCCAGGGCATTGTAGTTGTCCGCATTGAAATCGGTGCACCCGCTGACCTCATCTTCATCACAAATGCCGTCTTCATCGGCATCATCGGTGCAACTTCCGGTGCAATCCAGTCCTGGCTCAGGGTACTGGCAGGTGCCATCGTCATAGGTGGTGGCAGCATCGTAATTGCATGCCGCATCATCGGTGCAGCCGCAGGGCGGTGCAACAAACAATGGGGTGATTTGGACCGGGTCGGCACTGCCGGCAGGGATGACCGTGACGTTCAAGCTGCCTTCAATGGCAGTGGTCGCTGTGAACTGGCCGATGAGCACGCGCAAATCGGCTCCGGCCAAGGCGTTTTGGCTGTCTGCCGGGACGCT
>Ga0115569_10001310_pt1 | contig 19230 bp, 10 predicted proteins | sample COGITO_mtgs_1205_2_FD_87295 | JGI IMG/M metagenome (GOLD analysis project Ga0115569, IMG submission 87295) | Pelagic marine microbial communities from North Sea - COGITO_mtgs_120503 | ecosystem: Environmental > Aquatic > Marine > Epipelagic | place: Germany:Helgoland, sampling site Kabeltonne... | reverse complement strand
GCAACAGTGTAAAAAGAACGCATCGAAACATATCAAAACCTCTCGCTTTTTAGTTGCCCGCTGCTTTTTTGACAGGGACAAGTTCGACTCCAAACTGTATTTGATCTATCCAGTGGTAGCCCTAACAAATAGTTAACTCAACCCCACCCTTGCAGGGTCTTTGAACCCTAAAGCCCTGGTCTGTTTTGCTCGTGGGCTACACGCGTTGATGCCCTCTCTCAAGCACATTTATGGCCTCAAGGTTATTTTGAAACTGGAACCTCTTCCCCCATACCCGGCACCCCTGACACCGCTATCCGTTAACGCCCGCGCCTCAGACAGCGCAAATCCTTTTATTGTTACTGCCGTGTTATCACACTTCATTGACCCCGATCATCTTCGTCGTGGCCCGGAAAGGCAAATCGATCTCTTGATTGGGCAACAACGGCAGAACTTGAGGCTGCCATAGTGCCGACCAGCAGCCTTGGGCTTCGAGTAAATCTTGCGTGGTTTTTCGGGTATCTTCAGGCAACTGGAGCAACCGCATTCGTAACTGCTCCAAGCACCAAACGCGGTATCGCGAATACCGCGCTTTTTTGTACTCGATACCATTAACTTGAACATCGAAACGCTTGTGCCCACGGTTTACGGCTTGGGCATTGGCACTGAGGTACGGTAAATATTCGGCGCCAATGTCGCTTAGTAACGGCAATAGATCGTCGGGCAGTGTTGAGCACCACTCACCGCGAAGATCTTCAGGGCGTGAATTCCATAAACGCCCTACCCACTCGAGCACCGCCGGAGCCGTTTGACGCAAGATTTCTAGTGGTACAGGGTCAAGGGCGAAGTGGCGAAAAAAGGGGCCCGATAGTCCAATATCGGCCAGTGATGGCCTACTCCCCAGGAGGTAAGGCCGGACACTAAAGATCCCCTGTAGCTGGGCAAAAAGGCGTTTTACACTGGCCTCCACAGCAGGAATATTTTGTCCTGTTAGGCCGTCACCCACCGTATAGCCCCGACGTTGCCGCCGGCGAAGAAGCAATCCCTTTAGCCAGACTGGCAGAGGAACCGAGCCCATCAGTTCTGTGGCGAGATGCCATGATGCAAAACGCGCGCCCTCGGTATAATGCCAACGATAGTGCATCGCTGGGCGCCACCACCACTCGTCAGCCCAGTCCTCGATCAGATGTGCAACGAAAGCCTGAACGGGGTCGGATGGCATAAGCGCGTTGTCGGAGAACTCTGACTCAAACCACTCGATCATTTTGGTTGTGTCGGTGAGCCAACGTCCATCGGCAAGCTGCACGGCGGGCATTTGCGAGACGCCAATCTCACGTTTTAACAGTCGCTCCATGCTGGGAAACTGCATGGACTCAAAATGATAAGGAATGCCACGGATGCGGAAATAATTCTCCATTTTCCCAGTGAAATAAGAAATATTGGACCCATAAAGCGTGACTGCCGGCTGCCCTGTCACGAGCTCGGTCTGTCCATCCACCACCGTTCCACTCATTTGACGCTCCCTGCAGCGTAGATCGTCATGGTTTCCCTGTCCCCTAATACGGTAGGTCTTCACCAAAAACACCACACACTAGTTATTGGCATTTTCTATGTCAATATCTTGATATGATGAGCACTTCAGACGGATGTGTTTATCCTCAATAGATTTATCAAGGGGCTCTCCACAGATAGACCCAAAAAGGCCGTCATGGGGTCAAAAAAATAAATAGTGCGCCAATCCGGCCACTTAGTGCTTTATAGCATTGGTTTCAAACGCGATACTGCTCAACAGGATCACAATTGACACCAAAACAGGTGTCCTATTTTTATACCAAGCCCATCGCTGGAGTCGATTTTCGTGGAAATCAATCATAAAATTATTGTAGTCACTGGGGCCGGTAGCGGCATTGGCAAAGCGCTGGTTAACAAATTTGTGGCCGAAGGCGCCAAACAGGTTATCGCTGTCGATATTAACGCCGCCAATGCTGCTGCAACAGCCGATGCAAACGCCTGCTTAGCAATGACGGCTGACGTCGCCTGCGAAGCCGATATGATTCGCGTGATCGACGACGTTGAGTCTCAGGTAGGCCCCATTGATCTGTTTTGTAGCAACGCAGGCTTAGCCGCGGGCCCCAGCGAGCAATCTCCCGATCAGGAGTGGCAGATCAGCTGGAATGTCAACGTAATGGCACACGTTTATGCGGCCCGCCACCTTGTACCGCGAATGATTAAGCGAGGCGGGGGCTATTTCCTCAATACCGCATCAGCCGCTGGCCTCCTCAACCAGATTGGGGGGGCGGCTTATGGGGTTACCAAGCACGCCGCAGTAGGCTTTGGCGAATGGCTAGCCCTAACCTACGGCCATCAGGGCATCAAAGTATCCCTGCTTTGCCCACAAGCTGTTCGCACTGCAATGACTGCAACAGATCCCGACCAGATAGGTGCCGAGGGGCTACAAGCCGCTGCGGGAGATGGCATGCTTGAAGCTGATGTCGTAGCCGACATTGTCGCAACAGGGCTCAGAGAAGAATCTTTTCTGATTTTGCCGCATCCAGAAGTCACACAATATATGCAGCGAAAAACAGCAGATTATGATCGCTGGATCAAGGGAATGAATCGGTTTCATCAGTCCTTGGCTGAATCCTAAGCGCTTTTATTGCCAAACTTTAAAACATGCGTTGGCCCAATAACCGGCAGCAGATCCCGAGCACCCCTAGTCAGCGCCTAAGGGTTCGGTATCGATGGGCAGAAAGCCTCATGGTCGCATCACGATCGCCAACTCTCATTCCCCACCAGAGGCCGATGCGATTCGATCCGTGGAAATGGAGCGTCGTGCTATTTCGGAGCTGTAGCATCGCGATTATCAGGCCGAACCCAGAGAGAGGTTTTACATTGAGGTTGCACCAGCAAGATACGCCGGCATTTTCTGAAACACGAAACTCTGCAGTTGTGAAATGCTGGCGTCGTCACCTAAAACTGTGAGTTCAAGAGAGCAACTATGACGGTAATAATCGATCACCACTTTAATGCTCCCGCCGATCAGCTTTGGGACATTCTGGGCACACCCGATCGTGTTGATTGGGTGCCGGGCGTAGAACATTGCGCCCTTGAGGGCGACGTTCGTTCGCTAACGCTACCGGGAGCCGGCGATATAAAAGAGCGCATACTGTTCCACAGCCATGCGCGTCGTATTATTGAGTATTCCTGTTTTGAAGCACCGGGACCTTTACAATCGCATTATGCTCGAATCGAAATTCTCCCCACTTCCACTGGATGTCGGCTGCTTTGGCAAGCAGAGGTTACTCCAAGAGAAATTGAAGCCTTCATTCGCAGCAGTATGGAAGGGTGTCTGATTCGCCTTGAACAGTTACTAACCTCTTAGTGGCATTGATTACATTAAAACAACACCACGCTAGCTGCGATGCCTTAGGCAGGTGTCGCTATAGCGCCTGCCCAAGGGAAAATGTAATTTAAACGACACAGGAGCCACCCAAAAGACTCCGATGCGCTCAATATGAAATAACATTACCAGAGGGCCTGCACAGCAAAATACAACCCGCTCACACTTTACCCACTGGTCTTATCTGAGACCCTGTTTGCCTAGTTCCCCCAGCGAAAATGCGCTATCGCTGCTAACCTCCAACGTCAAAAAAAATTACAAAAGTTCGGTCATTTACTGATGCCAAAAAGCCAGCTCATCACCCAAACTGATGGATCACACATTTTATTAAATGATGGCCAGCCCTTTTACATTCAAGGCGCTGGGCTAGAGTTTGCTGATCTTGAAACTTTTGCAGCAGCCGGAGGCAACACGTTTCGCACCTGGCGTGTCGATAATGGAACTCGCGACGTTGTTGAGTTATTAAACGAAGCGCAGCGACTTGGGTTGTCGGTCTGCATGGGGCTTGATCTGGCCCGAGAGCGCCACGGGTTCAATTACTCAGACTCCGATGCAGTTCAGGCTCAAAACGACGCGATAATGCAAGATGTAGAACGACTCAAAAATCACCCGGCTCTGTTCATGTGGGGCCTTGGCAATGAGCTTAATCTGCGCTCGAAAAACCCCAAAGTGTGGAATGCTGTCGATCAGCTGGCCCAGAAAGTTAAAGCCGCTGACCCGAATCACCTAGTGACCACCATGCTGGCAGGTATCGACAAACCCACGATTACGGCGATAAAGAAACGAGCGCCCTCACTCGATCTGCTCTCCTTCCAAATTTATGGTGAGATTGATCAGTTACCTCAAATTTTAAAAAAAGTTGGCTATAACGGCCCCTATCAAATCACTGAATGGGGACCCACCGGACACTGGGAAAGCCCAGAGACCGCTTGGAAACGTCCCATAGAGCCGAGCAGCCACGATAAGGCAAAGGATATAAGCCGTCGCTACAACGACATTATTTTGCAAGATAAAGCCAACTGCCTGGGCTCTTACATTTTTTTGTGGGGACAAAAGCAAGAGCGCACTCCCACTTGGTATGGCTTATTTCTGGAGACCGGTGAGCGCACTGAATCGGTCGATGTTTTACAGCACGCCTGGACCGGCAACTGGCCTGAGCATCGCGCACCAAGAATAGAGGCGCTGACATTAAACACCCTGGTGGCATCGGACACTGTCATAGTGGAAATCGATGAACCTGCGGTGGCACGGGTTAATTTTGTTGCCTGTGAAAGTGAGACGTCTATTTCATGGGTTGTCCGCAAGGAAGTTGAAAGGGCATTACAAAGTGATGGTGGAGATCATGAACCCACTCCGCCCGCGGTAGCCTCATCGGTTGCCGGTCAAAATCAGAACTATCAATTCTCAATATCAACTCCGGGGGAGTATCGACTTTATTGCCAAGTCGACACCTCGGATAGTACAAGTGCCGTAGCGAACATTCCTTTCTTGGTCGCCTCAGCGGACAGTATTGCTCCACCCTCTACATCAAACCTTCAGAACACAATGAGTTAACGTCTGATGAATAGTGAAATCACTTCTCCAACCACTTTACCTATGAGTCAAAAAATCGCATTTGGCATAGGCATGCTTGCCAACCAAATGTTCCCTGCCGCGCTGTCTATTTTCATCGTAATCTTAGTGCAAAGCCTTGGCATGAGCCCCGTTATGTGGGGACTGATTTTTTTCCTGCCCAAATTGATCGACGCCGTTACCGACCCTCTTATGGGCTACATTTCAGACCGAACGCAATCCCGATGGGGTAAACGTCGCCCCTATATCTTTATAGGTGCTGTTATTGCCGGACTGTCTTACATTGCAATGTGGCAATTATCTGAGGACAACAGTCTCCTCTTTAATTTTTGGTACTTTCTGCTTTGGAACATCATTTTCTTTTTGGGCATGACTATTTTTAGCGTGCCTTACGTAGCCATGGGCTATGAAATGAGTAGCGACTACCACGAGCGAACCCGTCTTATGGCGGTAGCTCAGTGGATCGGCCAGTGGGCCTGGGTCATTGCGCCATGGTTTTGGATTGTCCTGTATGACCCCAACTGGTTTGAATCGGCGACCGAAGGCGCACGAACGCTGTCGATTTGGGTGGGGCTAATTTGTATGGGGCTTGCCATTGTTCCCGCAGTTTTGTGCCGCTCAGACGATAACGCCCATGAAGAGAAGGAAGCCATAGGATCATTGAGTGACACCTTTAGGGACCTGTGGCGCGGCGTTTTAATTACTCTTGCTAACAAACCCTTTCAGAAAGTCTGCATCGCAACATTTTGCATATTTAATGCTTTTAACACCGTGGCTGGTTTCGCCTTCTTCATCATCGTTTATTACATGAATCAAGGTGACCCAGTACAGGCTGGCAATTGGCCCGCTTTGTTCGGTAGCGTGTCGGCAATATGCACCTGTTTCTTGGTCATTCCCATTATCAACTGGATGGCACAAAAGTTCGGTAAGCTGAAAACATTTACCATCACACAAACCCTGTCGCTAGCGGGCTACTCCATGTTTTGGTGGAGCTTTTCGCCGGAAAATCCGTATCTCATGTTCGTTCCGATCCCGCTATATGTTTTTGGTATTGGTGGACTGTTCACGCTAATGATGTCAATGACCGCTGATATTTGCGACATGGACGAACTAGAAACAGGTGAACGTCGGGAAGGTTTGTTTGGTGCTATATATTGGTGGATGGTCAAGTTCGGTGCCGCATTCGCGGGCTTGCTAAGCGGGCTGATACTCGCGTCCGTTGGCTTCGACCAATCGATAACGATCCAGTCGGACAGTACCTTGGCGGGGCTCAGAGCGGCCTTTATATTGGTGCCTGTCACCGGCACTATCATCGGAATCTTGGTGATGCGTTCCTATGAGCTCGATGAGAGTAGCGTTAACGATATCCGAGCACAGCTTGACGCTAGAGGCTCTGCCTAAGCGCTCAACACGTTTCTTCGTGCTTGGAGGACCAGCAAGGCCCCAATAGGATTGTTGGGGCTTTTTTATGCCGCTGTTTTTCGTGGTGCTTTCTGCCTATTCATGTGGGCACAGATCCACCGCTAAAAGTCGTTAGCGGGCTATATCACCCCAAAAACCGACGAAACCTAGGCACGGAACACCGGAGTTCTGTGGGTACTCCAATACGGCGTCACGCCACAACGCTAAAACATTACGCTCACAATACGACCGAGAGGACACGCCTCAGTCGAGTACCGCCCTAATCGTCACATCGATTCGCGCTACCGCACCACTCTTTTTGAAGACCTCTGCAGACGCCTCAGCGGACAACGTATTACCCGCCACAGCCTGTGACTGACCATCAGACAAAGTGAGGGTAATGCCACCCTCTGCGCCAGCTTGGGTGTAAACCACTGGGACCTGACAGTAAGTAAAACCGACTTGCCCAGGCGCTAGCGGCACAGACTGTGGCTCACCGGCAATATCAAAATATTGTAGGACTGCGCTTTCAGTGAGTAACTCCCGCTGCCTCAAATTACTGGGACAGAAGCTCACGCAACCATTGGCAACGAGGACGCCAAGTTCAGCAAGACGGGTCAAGACTTCCTCCTTCACTTGACCGGTCATGCCTGGCTGCCGCGCGCCGGAAAAGCCAGGCGTATGAGAATACGGATCGGTTGGGAAAGCACCATAAGCATCGGGGGTCTTGTTAAAGCCAATACCGTCTCGTACATCGTAGTAAGCGGCCTTCAACGCTTTAAGAACCTCACCCGAACAACCCGTGGCCTCAGCTGCTTGAACAGTCTCCATAACGGCCAGCAACAACTTTGACACCATATGCCAATAAATGGACCCCAGGCCCTCGTAGGCATACATGCCACCCGAACGACCTGTGAAATTATCGCAATCAAATAGCGCCGAAAATAAATGCTCAATATCTTGACGCTCAGCAGCGACCTCCGCAGAAAAACCGTTGTCTGACAGCTCATTCAGAGCCTCTGATACAGAGGCCGTGTTGTTGAAGCGCCCAGCAAAATAAGCCCCACCAACACCGTCAATCTCAATAAGCCGCGTATTGCCTAAATCAATGAGTTGGTTCATCAGTCGTGACTGCTGCAAAAATTCTACGGGAATACAGTTGCGATCGATAAAAGCGGGTAAGCTCCTGTTGGGGTAGAGCAAATAAGAGTGCTGACGCTCGGTATAGAGCGGCGACAGGCGCAGCGTCTGCAAAACATGCAGCGCTTCTTCAGCAGACAAAACTTCCGAACTTAGCACCGCAACCTGCCCTTCAAGCATTTCATAGAGATATCGTATCTCCACCCCTGAGTCGGTCCATGCAATGCGATTGTAGGCATGGAACAGGCCATCTTCCCGACGATTAGAGGCAATGCTCACAGCACTCGCCTGCAAGCTGATTTCAAGAAAATGGGTAATGCTGCTTAATGAAACCGCGGTTTTTTGCCCCGAAAATCCCTTCGCATACAAGTTTTCACGATAAATTTCAGCGGCATTACCCAGCCCAGCCATCACCGCCTGTCGAACAGCCGGCGACACGGGGCCAGAGGTTATCGACAGCTTGTGTTGTTCAAACACCTGATGAAGATTATCCAGCAGCTGCGCAACCGAGTTCGACAACGTGACGGTTTCCCGGTCTATCGTTTCCAGAAGCGCCACAGCACGCTTTAAAAAGCGATGCAAATAACACAACGTCACCACTGAAACACCGTTGCCAACGAGTGCGTTGTTGGCGTCATTCCACTCAGGACGCTGGGTATTCATCCACACCCCGGCATCGGGAATAAAGTTGGAGATTTTAGTCAACAACGTAACGAGCAATTTCTCAGTCAAATTGACCTGATAGACCTCGTTGCTGCTATCCACAACTAAGCGACCGTCTGCGCCGATGGCCTTAACACGCTCGTCAATGGTTCGGTCCAGCGTCTCATCAAACACAATCGTGTCGTAAGGGTTAGCTAGAATGTCAGCATAAGGTTTAATTCGGTAAGGGACGTTAGCGTAAGCAAAGGTCTCATCGGTAAGCATGGCTGTCATGCCAGTCGGATTGTGATCACGGGACAGCTCAATCAGCTTAAGCAGGTAAATAAGCTGGTGATCGCCCCAGTAACCAATATTCGCCCAGGGGTTTTCTGGCTCAGGGCGCTCCCAGTCAATGCCATCGCGCGTGATTCGGTAGGGGTTATACCCATCGGCTGTGCTCGCGTTAACAAACTTGGCAATCATGTTCTGCGCAAAACAGGGTATAGAAGTACTTAGCGCCTCCCAGTTTTGGAAAATGTCGCGCCAATTACCCTCGTAGTTCAAAATTTTTGCATCTTTCTCGTCTTTGACCTTAATGGCAAATCGGTTCCAGGGTCGAGATGGATCGCCATGGCGTCGGCTAAAGGTCATGGGCAGGTACTCAACGCATAACCGCTTAAGCTGCAGATCATGAGTGCCTTCTAGGAACTGATCTAAATCGTGATGGCTGAGCGTGTCGGGTAGCTGCTCAAAAAACGCGCCATTACGCTGCGTAACGTCTGAGTTCCAACTCCGACAAAAAGCCCAAAGGTCGGCCTTCTCGATCGTATAATTATCGTCAAACAAGCCACCACGCATAATGTTGAACAACACGTTAGACGCGTGATGGTTCGTCGTCAGTGTATCTTCACTCACCTGAATACCGTCAGCGGTACTAATGAGGCGTTCCAAATGCTGGGTGCCCAAAGCAACGTCTTCGCTGATACGCGTCTCCAGACTGTCGCTGCTGTTAGAACGTAAATCGTCAAGGCGGTTTCTTACGGCGGCAGGACCCTGATTGACATCGGCAACAATACCCCAGCTCCGACTCTCATTGGCCTCAAAAATCATTGTGGCATTGATAAAATAAGCCCCTCTGCGCCCTAGCACCTCAAGCTCTTGCTCCAGTGCCCGACCAAGGCGAAAGTCATCAAGCTGGAGAGAACTGAGCAATACGATGGCGTCAGCCAGTCCATAAGACCACACTGTGGTGGCGCACAGGGCCTCACTAGGTTCCGCTCGATCCGACAGAATTGAACTCATAGCGTAAATGCCCAGCCCGGCATCGGCGATGAGTTCATTTTTCTTATAGGCGTCCACTAAACAGCTCAACTCGTTTTGAGTGCCTGCTAGCACACCATAGGGCAACACATTTTCAATACCGTCGAGCACGTCCACCGACCTAGAGTTATTACCTGTGTTCGCCAGTTTCGACTGTTTAACAAACCCATACTTATCCGTTGTCGACCATGAATAGGTAAACGCGAGTTCTAAGTCGTGGTTTATCTCTTCAAAAATAAGCTTGTCACCTAATACGCTCTTGTAAAGATTACGTGACAACGAATAAATGCCGTCGTGTTGACGAGCGAAAGGCTCCCAAAGACTGGTACGTGTCTCACCTTCAACCAACAAAACCGTTCGACTGCCTGTATGCGAGGAATTATCACGGATCTTGTCTTCGGTGTAGTAAGGGAACAGCGCGCTATCGCAGTCTGTTCTGCCAGCGGTCATGCCCCCTCGGGTTGAAATAAATAACCAATGGTTTGAATCACTAACAACACTGATAAAGAAATCGCTCATCGCATCGTAATTTTCAATGCAGTAAAAGCTTTCATCATTCTTCGTAACGTAGCCACCAGAGACGTTACCGAGGGCAGGATTTAGCTCAGAACTACCTAGAAAAATTCTGTTTTTAGTCATATCTCTTCAACGTTATTGATCGTTATGAGGTGCCAGAGCAGCTCCGAAACCCGCCGTAACGGGGCGGGCATGGCGTCGCTGGTTCTAGCTATCTTGCTACCCTCGAATAATAAAAGGCTGTTCGTCTCAGTAAACAGGGAAAACCCTTAGAAGCGCGACCTGCCTAAAGCTCGGTCATACTAATGCAGGGGTATCAGTAGTGACACCGGCTAGTATCCGGCTTATCGGCGCTTTTGGGCATCTTGTCGTATTACACATGAGATATTGGCCCCCACTCAGTAGCATCGCACTCCTCAAATGTAGCCCTTTTTATTCACAGGAGTTTTTTCGCCAATGTCCCAGCGCGCAGGTAAAGTCCACAATTTGCTCGACACTGCCCCCTCTGGCGACGCTAGCCCGACGTTGGATGATCGCTTAGAAGCCATCACCGAGGCTGGCATGCATGGCATTTCTTTTAGCGCTTATGTTGAAGGCCAGCAGCCCGGAGACGAATTAACCGAGACACAAATTGACCATCGTATGGCCATTCTGCAACCTCACTTTGGGTGGATTAGGTCTTTTTCCACCACCGAGGGGAATGAGCTTATTCCAGCTGCTGCAAAACGATACGGTTTACAGGCGCTAGTGGGTGCATGGCTGGGCAAGGATGCCGATAAAAATCGTATCGAAATTGACAACCTGATTACGCTTGCGCATCAGGGCTTGGTGGATATTGCAGCAGTGGGTAATGAAGTGCTTTATCGCGAGGAAATGAACGAATCTGATTTACTAGCCACACTGGCCGAAGTACGCGAGCGTCTTCCAGCCAATATCCCCATGGGGTATGTCGATGCTTATTATGAATTTGAAGACCGACCGGCTATTACAGAGGCTTGCGACGTTTTACTCACTAACTGCTATCCCTACTGGGAGGGCTGCGCACTGCCCTACTCCACCCTCTATATGCAGGACATGTACCGGCGCGTTCAAAAAGTCGCAAAGGGCAAACGGGTGATCATTACTGAAACTGGCTGGCCTAGCGCGGGTGGCACGTTCTATGGCGCAGAGGCGTCGCTCTAGGGCTCCTATCTTTACTTTTTGCGGGCACAGGAGTGGGCAATTGCCGAGGGAGTAGAGATGTTTTACTTTTCATCTTTTGACGAATCATGGAAGGTCGCGGGTGCTAGCGGCGAAGGCGATGTCGGCGCGCACTGGGGGCTCTGGGACACGCAAGAAAAATTCAAGTACGCTCCGAAGCTATGATTTCTCCTCAAACACTGCCCTACCGTCGAGCCATTTGCTACTCAGGTTTCCGCGATGGCCAAAGCCCTGACACCGGCGTGTTCCCGTCAGATGCAGAAATTGAAGCAGACCTTCGCTTACTCGTTCCTGACTGGGAAGCTATTCGTCTTTACGCCTGTGACCCTCACGCTGAACAGGTGCTGCGAATCATCGATGCACAGCAGTTGCCACTCAAAGTCATGCTGGGGGCCTACATCGGCGCTGAGGTTAATAATCCCAATTGCCCTTGGGGTGGTATGCATGCTGAAGAAACTTTATCGGCTAATAGACTGAAAAATCAGCAAGAGGTTGAGCGGCTCATAGATTGGGCTGAGCGGTATAGCCACATAGTCGATGTTGTATCCGCTGGAAACGAGGCCACCGTCGATTGGACAGATCACTTAGTCGAACCTGACGCCGTTATCGACTATGTGCGAAGAATTCAAACCGCGATTACTCAGCCAGTCACGTTTTGTGAGAACTACGCTCCTTGGTTAAATAAACTGTCGGGGCTCGCCGCAACAGTCGATATTATCTCGATCCATACCTATCCCGTTTGGGAGTACAAAACCGTCGACGAGGCGATGGCATACACGCAAGAAAACTTCGAGTCCGTGAGGGCAGCCAACCCAGGAAAACAGATTGTTATCACTGAAGCTGGCTGGGCCACAGCGTCTAACGGCCGAGGGATACCTCCAGAGAACGTCGGAGAAATGTATCAAAAACAATATCTTGAAGAGCTTATGGCTTGGGCCGAACGCGAGCAAATTGTGGTCTACGTTTTTGAAGCCTTTGATGAAAACTGGAAAGGGTCTGACCATCCCTTAGAACCTGAAAAGCACTGGGGTATTTATCGCGCTAATCGTCTCCCCAAACTTGTCGCGGCGTAAAATCTAAGGCCCCATTCAGTTACCAGGTCGTCCGGCAAGAAACCTTCCGAGCACTCCGCCTTTCACCATATTTTCAGGCATATATTGCTTCTGTGCTACTTATCTTCTGCTCCTGCCCCCATCCTCACTTCAGCTACACACCCCTGCAATAAAATCAACCGTTAACAATTGGGGATACAACACCAACCACATTACTTACAGTGTAAAAGGGTATTAAGCCCATAGAACGATCTAATTTTAAAAATAATTTGAGGGAATTAAATTTTGAGCGATAAGACACGCAGAACAATACCATTGCGACGCCAACTCATCGGTTGTGCAATGGCACCTCTATGCCTGGCGGTAACCAATATCACCCTTGCGCAGCAAGACGAGGGTCTGATCGAAGAAGTGATGGTCACTGGTAGCTATATTCGATCAACCAGTCAAGATGAAGCGTCTCCCGTTGAAGTGCTTTCCAATGATTATATTGTCAACTCAGGGGCTGTTGATGTTGGCGAATTAACCAGCAAATTATCTGTAAGTTCAGGTGCCGAAAATAACCCTGACTCATTTACCTCGGGTGAAACCCAAGGCACCAGCAACGTGAACCTGCGCGGATTAGGCCTTACTTCTACGCTGGTCCTTGTCAACGGCAAGCGCCAAACAATCACCGCAGCAACGGCCAACGACGGCAGTGTGTTTGTTGATACCAGCACCATTCCCATGGCAGCACTGGAGCGCGTCGAAATTCTGAAAGAAGGCGCAACCGCCACCTATGGCTCTGATGCCGTCGCGGGCGTGGTTAACTTTATTCTGCGCAAAGACTTTGAAGGCGTTGAATTCTCTACCGGTTATGAAGAAATCAGTGATGGCGGTGCCGGTAAATACGACCTCAACCTGCTGGCCGGATTTGGCAATGACCGCACTCACGTCACATTAGCGGGTTCGTTCATTAGCCAGGACCCCTTGAGCTCCTCAGAGCGCCCCTACACAACAGAAAATGCGGTCTCTACACTTGGAAGAAGTTTTCTGACATTGGCACCGGGCGGCGTAGGTACAGGTGATTATGCCGGTAGCTATGGTTTCCTTGAGACCGTTCCTGACGCAGCGTGTACCGCGAATGGTGGCGCTCCCGGCGCAGGCTTTGTACCTGATGGTGCCTATGGCCCCGGTACCGGTGGTGGCGGCAAGTGTGGATTTGCCTATGGACCTCGCTTTAACATAGTTAACAAAGAAGAAAAGCAGCAGCTATACGGCAACCTAACCCATGACTTTTCTGATGCACTATCGCTAACTGCCGAATTGGGATGGACGCATCACGAAGTTAAGGATAACCCACAGTCCCCCTCATACCCGGCCCTTACCTTTCCCACTCTTTTACCCGGCACAGCAGGCAGCCCTTTTAGCGTACCTGTTCGATGGTACGGACGACCTTTAGGAGCAGAAGCGCCTTCGCCCTTAGCACCAAGAGAGAGCGATACCTTACGTGCCTCGCTGCAGCTCGACGGTGAATTCGACAGCGGTTGGAGCTGGATGGGTGCGTTGACCTACTCTGAAAATGATCGCGAGGTCTATCAGCCCGATACCATCAGCTCGCGATTAAGCGCAGCGTTGAGCGGTGCGGGAGGCCCAAGCGGCAACGAGTCTTTTAGCCCTTTCGACCCCAGTGCAAACTCACCCGAACTCATCGAATGGCTGAGCTACCAAACCTTCACCAACAAAAAAACCGATCTTACGGTCGCTGATTTTGTAGTGAGCGGTGATCTCTTCGAGATGAGCGCGGGACCTGTCGGCTTTGCCGCAGGGGCCCAGTGGCGTGAGGAAAGTTACTCGGCCAATCGTAATGAGCTGTATACACAGTCCATTGATCCTGCAACAGGTGCGACGATTCCTGTTGACTTGATCTTTTTGGGTGGTGGCCTACCCATCGACGAGTCGAGGGATTCCTACGCTCTGTTTGCGGAAGCCAACTTCCCCCTCACCTCGTCACTGGAAGCTAATCTCGCCGTGCGGTACGAAGATCTGAGTTCGGATAGTAGCATTGACCCCAAACTATCGCTGCGTTGGCAGGCGGCTGACTGGCTGGTACTCCGAGCCTCTGCCTCCTCTGCGTTCCGTGAGCCCTCATTGGTGCAGGTATACAACCAAGAGACATCACTGCAGGGACTTGTTGACCCTGCCAGTGGCTCAAGCAGCGCGCTGTTTGTACGGGTGAATTCGCAAGGAAGCACGGCTCTGGAGCCTGAAACCTCGACCAACTTCAATATGGGCGCGGTATTCACACCGACGGATAACCTCACCTTCAGAGTCGACTACTGGCGCTTTGAATACGAAGACGTCATCACTGTTGAAAACGCCCAAGGCAAGCTCAACGACAATCCCAACGGTGCTGACATTATTCGTGATTCGGCGGGCACCCTATCGGGCGTCAACGTGGCTTACCTCAATGCTCAAGAAGTGACGACCGATGGTATTGATGTGACGGCAGACTGGATGATCCCCTCCAACGCGGGTGAATTCGGACTGCACTTGTCGGCAACGCATTTCCTGAGCTACGAGATCCCCTGTACTGCAGCCAACGATCGAGGATGCACCGGCGACAGTGGAGTACAGGACGTCGCGGGTTACTTTAACTACGACAACTTTGCACGGTCTATCCCTGAGACAAAGGTCAACGCTACCGCCGACTGGCGTGTAGGCAATCACAAGATTGCACTGTTGGCCTTTTATACCTCTGAGTATGAAACATCACGTGTTATTCCCGATGCTTTGGTTGATCGCGGATACTCACAGGACATTGACTCTTGGATGACTCTTGATCTGCAATATTCCTATAGCTTTAACCTAGGCAATACGGAAGCAATGATCACTTTGGGCGGCAAGAACATTACTGACGAGGACGCACCTCGGCTCTTCGATGCAGCGAATTTCAGCTACGACCCGAAGCACCACGATCCACGCGGGCAAATTTGGTACGGGCGTATCAAGCTTGCTTTGTAACGCCAGAGCGTAAAAAGAGGGCCGCGGCGTAAGTCGCGGCTTTTTTTTGCCTGGCTGAAAAAGCGCAAATTGACGCATGGATATGCCGCTTAAGAGTCCTTATGATGATGAATCTAGACTTAACCCTAAGGCACCAAATACTGCGATGCTGGGTCGATCTTCATGTAGTGCACTCAATCGTCCACATCTCAAGCGAGCCGCTAAAGCGCTGTTCACTCAGCCCCCCTTGGACGCAATAAAATCTCTAGGCTTAACCATCAAATCCGCTAGGTCCCTATTTGCTCTTTTACTCAGCCTGCTGGTAAGCCTCGCGGCCTCAGCTAACAGCGACATACGGACTCAGACGGAAAGCCTTATCGATATCGTAAACAGCATACGAGGCTCGGGGGATGGTTCAATTAAGAGTAGCAGCGCCACTGAGTGCAAAGTCGTTGATGAGACCGATGTCGTTATTTATATCGGCCAAGGAACCACAAGGACTACTCAAATGTGGGCAGAGGCACTGATCGATTTTTGGAGAACAGGACGGCGTCATCAAGAGGATACGGCGCCACTCAATGAAACCAACACCACATGGGGTGGTGAACCGAGACTGAATTACATGACGCTGACATTAGCTGAATTTAACAGCTGCAGCGCTGCGAGTCTGGCAAAAGCTTCTCTATTTCTAATGCCCGGCGGTAACGCCTACGAATTGCAGCGCAGTTTGGGGGCCAGCGGTAAAACAAAGCTCACTGCATTTCTCAATCAAGGCGGTAATTATTTGGGCTTCTGCGCGGGAGGGTACTACGCAACCGCGGGCTACTACTGGAAAGGTGACGACGGGCTTCCCGCTGAGAATTGTAAAGATAAGTTCTGTCGCTATGGTATCGATGGCACGTATTCCTTTGATAGCAATACGCAGGGTTTTACCCGCCATGAATGGAATGGTACTTCTTATCACAGCAACCTGCTGGGTTATGGGCCTCTAGCAAACACATTCCTAGAAGGCCCCGTTGAGGAAATTGCAGGGCCATGGCGCTCTGATAGCGACCCGAATCCACCGTATGACTCCCATCAAGTATCCGGAATTGACCTTAGCGAAGGTAAACCTACGCCCCCTTTGAGAGTGATTTATTGGGGCGGAGTTACCGAAAATTATATTTATACTGAAGCTGAAAATTGGGGCACAGAGTCTACCGAATGGGCTCACTATATTAAGGATGACAGAAATAACGATGACCTTTATTTTCCGCAAGAGAGCAGTCTCTGGGCCTTAAAAAGTGTCGACACAGATGCGGGTGGCACCATCATGCTGACCAGCGCTCACTTCGAAGCCTCGCTATTTTACGCAGAAACGCCTTTCGTAAACGGTGGCCTGACTGAATGCCAGCAGTACAACAACTACACTTTTATGGTTTTACAAATGGCGGCTATGGTGGGTCGGCGAGTCACTCCAGACTACGACATGAACTGCGACGTCGAGCGCAGGGGTGAGGTCAGACAAACGCAGCAGTTGTTCCCCAATGGACTCGCGCATCAAAATGCGCCGAGACCAGTAGCCAAAACTTCAGCCCAAGGCGCAGCGGCCAGGACGCAGTAAATTTTAAAGCGCTAGTCAGCGTGAGCGCGTAATCCCCACTGAACGCTCCATTTACTGCAGTGACTTATGCGGCCGTACAGCACATTTTTCCCAAATAACGCTTATCGGCAGGCTGCATGCATTTATCAAATCTATGCACACTCTTAGTACCGGCCATCAGCACCGGCTCACTGCAACGACACCCGTCGGTCGTCCGCGTTATCAAGCCATCTTGCCGGGGCGCCACCTATCTGAGTAATCCCGACCCTCCCCAAGGCAAAAAAAAAGGGCGACCCATTGGCCGCCCTCTTAAATGACACAACCCTTTAAAACTCCCAGGCTGCCTGCACGCCCCAGACCTCACCACGAGCACGATATTGACCGTGAGATCCTCCCGCGAGCGGTATGTCGAAGGCGCCCGTAGCAAAGGATTCGTCACCGATATTCCGACCGTAGAGCATCAGCATCCAGCTGTCGCCGCGCAGACCAGTACGGAAATTGACCAACTCATAACCAGCCTGGACATCGATAGGATCAAGATCCCCGGTCATGAAGTAATCGTCTGTGAAGTTGACATCTAACTGAGTAAACCAGGCCATGGCGCCAATGGGCTGAACGAACTCCGCCCCAAAGGACCCCGTAAACTCTGCCGATCCTAGAGGAACTCCACTGAGATCCTGGGCCTGGCCTGATGCGACACCATTTCCGAGGAACTTTTGCTCGCAGGTTCGCCCATCCACCGTTACCGAGGTAACCGGTGAATCTGGAGTTAGGACACCCAGGCCACGAAGCGCATCTTGCTGCGCTGCCGTACAGCCGGCACCGGGGAAGGACCCGTACTCCCCATCGATATAGCCGAAGGCCAGGTTGAAACGCAGCTTCTCAGTCGCCTGCCATGCCGCATCCACTTCAAACCCCGAGATTTCGGTACTCGCAGCGTTCGCCACGACAAAGCCCAAACCCACAAACGTTGATACCTGCTGATCATCGTACTCACTATTGAAGTAGTTCCAGTTAACACGCAGCGAGCCATCTAGGAAGGTGTGTTTGCCCCCCACTTCGATGGACCAGGCGGTTTCATCGTCATACTCGAAGCCGATCCCCGGCTGGTCGCGCAGAATGGTGCCATCAGGAAGAAAGATGGGGTTTTGATCGTCTACCGAGTTGAAGCCGCCACTCTTAAAGCCCTCGGCATAGCTGATATACAGCAAGTGATTCTCCGCGGGTCGCCAGTCAATAGACCCCGCTGGCATCAGCTGATCGGTATCGCGGCTCTCGTCAAACTCGTGGGCATAGCTGTCAAAAAAGGAGCCCATCAGAGTGTGCAGCAGCGGATTGTTTGCCGGGGGAATCGGGTTGGTCAGGCCTGTGGCGACTTGGGTAATGTCCATCCGTGCAGCCACATCTTTAGTTTCTTCGGTATACCGTAAACCAGCGGTAATACTCAAGGTATCGGTGAGTTCAAAGGTGCCCTGGGCAAACATCGCCCAAGACTCAGTGTCCTGCTGCCACCGGGACAATCGACCGACCTGGCTGTACATGGTCAACCCCTCGACCCCCGGGGGTAAACTACCGGCAGGGATACCCAGAACAGCCTCAAAAAACGCCAACTGGCCGGGAGTGTAGGCGAGGAAAGTGGGCGTCCCTACCACTGCGCTGATAAAGCCGGGTTGACCGAGGGTCCCGTCTACCACAACCAGCCGGTCTATTTCCTGTTCAGACTCGATGTAGTTGGCACCGACAACCCAGCTGAAGCGGTTACTGGGATCAGAGGCCAGACGGAACTCCTGGCTGAATTGGTTGTATTCGGAGTTATCGCTTCGCCCAATAAAATCCACGGGCAGAAAGTCGGCATCGATACCATCCTCGTACTCGTAATTCGACAGGCCCGTTACGGCCGAGAACGTCATGCCGTTGTCAAACTCGTGGTCGAAGTTGAGGGAAAACTCTTGGTTTTGTGTATCAGTACCCTCAATGCGCTCGGGGCCATCACTGCCATTGAGTGCCGCACCACCGATTGAATAACCATCTCGAAAGGCATCATCCGTGCTGCCGTCAAAACTTGGGTAAGCAAAACCCATAGTGGCGTACATGATGGCATTGGAAGGCGGGACGTTAGGCAACCCCTGAAACTGCGTCACGGTAGACGTGCCCCCCTCCCTGACATAGTCGCTGTAGGTATAACGCAAGGCCAAGGAAGTTCGGTCAGATGGCTCCCATTGAGCGCCTATGCGAGCGATGGTTTCATCGGTACTGGGCATGCTGTTGCCCCACGAATTGGGGGATGTATTCTTATTGAAGCCGTCGACCTCGCGATCCATGATGGAAAACCGCATGGCAAAGGTATCGGACAAACTGCCACTGACATGACCCTCAAAATATTTGACATTGTCGCTCTCAAAACTGGCCGCCACACGACCTGACAAATCCTCGCCCACCCGAGG
>Ga0115569_10001308_pt1 | contig 19244 bp, 4 predicted proteins | sample COGITO_mtgs_1205_2_FD_87295 | JGI IMG/M metagenome (GOLD analysis project Ga0115569, IMG submission 87295) | Pelagic marine microbial communities from North Sea - COGITO_mtgs_120503 | ecosystem: Environmental > Aquatic > Marine > Epipelagic | place: Germany:Helgoland, sampling site Kabeltonne... | reverse complement strand
GACGCGAACACGCACTTTACGGAACCGAAGCAACCACAAACGAATAAGAGTAGTACGAGTGGTGGTAATAACGCGTTGAACGTACCAAAGATGCTTCGGAAGTGCGCGAAATCGAAACGATTGCTCGACGCGATGGAAAACGGCGTGTTCGATGCGCTGGAGCGAGGGTACCTGCGAACGGTGGCGTTGGTTATTTCTCACCCGGACGATCCGAAGACGTTGTTGGAGGAGTATTTGTTCACCGTAGAGTACGACGAGGCGAAGCGAGCGAGGGTGTTGACGAGCGGCGGCGGCGCGAAAGACAAAGAAAGGGTTTTGTCGGCGGATGCGGCGACGGGGAAGAAAAGAGACGAGGAGAGACTGACGGATCCGAAAAGGATTCGAAAAAACGCGATCGCGACGACCCGAACGCTTTTGTCACTGGTGAGAACGCTCGACGCGTTGCCGGATGGAAGCGCGGCGAATTTGAACTTGACGTACACTGAGGAAACGCCGGCGACGTACGAACCTCCATTTTTTGAAGCCGCGGACGACGCCGCCGTGGACGATGAGGATGGCGACTGTTTGTCGATGAAGGAGGAGTATCACGACGGGTCCAAGACGTGGAAGAGAGATCCGTTTACGATGGAGCTCGGAAAAATTGAAACGCTCTATCACGCAATGAAGGTGAAAGCGTCGAGCGCGTTGGATCCGTTGTTGGACGAGGAAGAAGAAGAAGAAGAAGAAGAAGAAGAAGAAGAAGTTGTGATTGAGGAGCAGATTGGAGTGGTTCAGAAACCAACGGTATTGACGGTTGAGAAAGAAAAACCGAGAAGACAATCGACGCGCTATCCAGATCGAGACGCGATGAGAATCCACGGAGGCGTCGATCCCAACGCAAACGTTGTTCCGGAAACGCAGTTAGTTGGCGCTTTAACGATGGTTCATCCACCACCGGTAGAAAAGAAGAAACGTGGAAGACCACCAAAAAGAGCCAGACCAGCGGAACCGGTACAAAGGAAAAAGCGCGGCCGACCGGCAAAGGTTTCGGAGGATCTTTCGCAGCCTCCGAAGCAGAAAAAGGCAAAAGTTGTCGCGAAGAAGGAAAAAGAGAAGAAGAAAAGAAAAGTAGCCACCGTCGCTACGGTCACCGATGACTCCGCGTCAGCGTCGCTCAAAGAGTTCATCGAAACCATGGGCGGCCACCTACCGGCGAACTGGTCCGCGAAAGTCGCGAGTCGCGAGAGGACGGATAAAGGACGGATATCGCTTCACACGGACGTCACCTATATCGACCCGAACGGGAAGAGATACAGATCTAAACTCGAAGTCGCGAGGTGTTTAAATTTACTCGTCCAGTGATTATTGGACGATGATGATGATGATGATGATGATGATGATCAAAGTGATTTTTGAACAACAACAACAACAACAACAACAACAACAACAACAACAACATTCAGAGAGATGCGAAGGTTTTATAGTGGCTTTTAAAAACATACACTCATACTAAGGTTGTAAAAACAGAATTTAGCGAAAGAGAAAGACACGCGCTTTAAATATATATTACCGTTACCAGTACCTGTTTCCTAGGTGTACATATAATTACAAATACTTTACAAACGCCGGGACACCTTCGCTAATTCTTCGCAAAGACATGACCGCTAAGAGCAAAATGTCCGCCTTGGATTCACTTTCCTTCTTCTGACCTAAAATGCGTATGCCGTCGTCGGTTGTCAACACATCGCCTTGGAATCGTTCGTCCATACCGGTGACGAGCATATCTTTTACTTCTCCGGGTAAATCGATGATACAATCGATGTACCCGCTTCTATTCTTTACGCTCGAGCTCACCGCGATGACTTCTTTAATACCTAATTCAGACGCTGCGTAAGCAATTTCGCGTTCGAGCAAAGCGCACGAGGTGAAACTGTCCGTCACTTCGCCGAAATGTTTTAACAAACAGTGCGAAGCGACGGAAAATTCACGCGCGGTTTTTGCTTTGAACACGATATTTTCAGCCGATCTCCTGGCGGTATCCGTGGCGATGTAAGCTGGCGAGATGGACAAGTCTTCCGTCGATTCGCGAACTTCAGTCGTAACCAGCATCGCGTCGTCTTCAATATCAGGATTCTTGTCATCTGGGACGAGCGTTTTGTGAATGATTTTCACTTCCCCTGGAAGGCATGCTTTCAAGCGCATCATTTCAACGCGTTGTAACTGCGAATAGAGCAACTCGAGGTACAAATCTGCACCAACCGAATCGACTTCGCCGGATTGTTTCTCGCCGAAGAGAGTACCGACGCCTCGAATGGACATGTCTCTTTCCGCCAACTTGAAACCTTCGCCTAATCCACACGACTCTTCCAACGCTAACAAGCGTTCCTTCGCTTTTTCGTTCAATGATTCTGGATCTAGCCCGTAAAACATCCACGCGTGCGCTTGACGATCGGCGCGACCGACGCGACCACGCAACTGATACAACGACGCTAAGCCGAACGATTGCACTTCTTCGATGATAATCGTGTTGCAATTCGGAATATCTAAACCAGACTCAACAATCGTCGTGCACAATAAGACATCCGCCTCGCCGTTGGAGAATTCATCCATGACCGCATCCAAAGTATCGCCGTCCATTTGTCCGTGCGCTTCAATCACGCGTAAGTTTGGCAAAATGTCGAACAACCTTTTCCGCGAATCGCCCATCATCATGATTCTGGGAACGACGTAATAAATTTGCCCGCCTCGATTGATTTCGTACTCAATAGCCTCGCGAATTTTGTCTTCGTCCATTGGCAATAAGTTTGTTCGAATCGGTCGACGTTCTGGTGGCGGCGTTTGAACTAAACTCGCGTCCCGAAAACCAGAGATGGCCATATGCAACGTTCGCGGAATAGGGGTCGCCGATAAAGTTAAAACGTCCACGGTAGCTTTCAACGCGGAAATTTGGTCTTTGTGCCTCACCCCGAACCTTTGCTCTTCGTCAATGATCAACAGATCCAAGTTGTCGTAGACTTCCGTCGATAAGTTCAACAAACCGTGCGTACCGACGATGATTTGTGCTCTTCCTGAGTCCTTTTGGCTAAACTTCTCTAAAATTTCTTTTTGATCTTTTGTCTTGACGTGCCTCGTGAGAAGATTGACTTCTACACCCAAGTGTCGAAATCGCGCAGCGACGTTCGCGGCGTGCTGTTTCGCCAGAACCGTCGTTGGCGCGAGAATAAACGAATTCTTGCCGGAAAAGCACGCTCGAGATATGGCTCTGAAAGCGACTTCTGTCTTACCAAAACCGACATCGCCGACGATGATTCTATCCATGGGCGTGTCTCGAGTCATGTCCTCGTTGATATCCTCGATAGCCATCTTTTGGTCGGGAGTGAGCTCAAAACGAAACCCTTCAGCAAATTTTGCCTCTTCATCCGGTTTCGATATTCTATACGGTGCTCGGACGCACTGTAATCGTTGTAAATACACGCACATTTGGTGCACGACTAAATCGCGAATCTGTTTTTGCATCTGCGCTTCTTTCGCTTCCCACGACCCGAGTTTATCGTACAGCTTTGAAAGTCTCGGCGGTTTTACTTGCGCGCCGGGACTGGCGTATCTATACAATTGCATGGACGCTTTCTTCGGTTCAATTTTTGCGGTATCATCCGCGAACTGAATGAACAAGAACACTTTCCTCGTGCCTTCGTTTCTTCCGGTCTCCTCGTCTTCGTGGTTGATCGAACGCATACCTAAAAACTTCCCAATGCCGTATTTTCGGTGGACGACGTATTCACCGATAACCAACTTGAACGGATCAATAGAATTGTTCGCTAATCCGTGGGTGCTGTCGTTGTAGCCTTCCAAAACACGGTTGTTCACTTCCAACGCGTAGCCGATTCCATCGAGCGCCTCTCGCACATCCAGTTCGCTCATCATCTCAGCTAATCCGCCTTCGTCCTCTGACGACGACGATGATGCTCCTAACCGCGTCTTCTCGACGTCAACTATGCTTGCTGCCATGGTCGTCATAGCGTCCAGCTTCGCCGCGTCTTCGCCTTCGTTGAACGACCGTTTCACCGCTCTCATGCCTCTTTGCCTTCTCTCCGTGAATAATCGACGCAAACGGTCGCTCGCTTTCTCCTCGTTTGTTTTGCTGCTATCACTATTGCTGCTGCTGCTGCTGCTATTACTATTATCTTCCTCCATTTTATTTTCCTCGAACATCCTCGCCAACTTCGTCTCTGGATCCGAGGACGCTTTCAGCCGTTCCAACTTTAACCGCTCTCTCAACGTCTTGAACGCCTTTTCAAAATCCGCCACGAATTCCATTTCGTTTTGCTTTTCTCTCGCCTCTCGCGACGGATTATATTTCGGCGCGATAATGTGCGAAGACGACGACGACGAAAAAGACGATGAAGGCATCATCGCGGTCACCGACGAACCGTCATTTTTGGCGTTCCCGTTGACTGCTGTAGAACCTCTTTTCACCGCGCTGCTCTTCTTTTTCACTCCTTTTTTCGAAGAAGACGACGAAGACGCGGTCGCGTCGGAGATCCCGCCACCTCTTCTCACGACGCGCCTGCGCACTTTCGCGTGTTGCACTCCCGCCGGAGGCGAAGTCGCGGCCGTCGTCGCGGTTGTCATATCTTCTTCTCCGTCGTCGTCTGAATCGTCGTCTTCTCTTTCGTCGCTCTCGTTCTTCTTCTCTCGACTACTACTACTACTGGTAGTATCACTCTCCTCATCCCCTACAGTCACTTCTTTCTCTTTTGCCAACATCATCTTCTTCGTCGTCGCGAGGCTTTTCCTCTCCCTCTCCAACGCCACCACCAACCGGTCCACGAGCTCTTGTTTCTTCCCAGTTTTCTTCAACTTCCGCTTCTCCAGTTCGCTCTTTAAGTCCGGGACTTTTAGTTTCGAGAGCACGAGTTGCATCTGTTGTTCGCTTTCTTCTTCGTACTCGTCGTCGTCATCTTCTCCTTTTCCTTTTCCATCTGGGCCATGCAAACGACGCTCGAACGAGGCGTCGATTGAATCCGTCTGTTGCATCGCTTGAATGTTCCAACGTGTCTTTTCAGCGCGCGATGAGACTCCTCCCCTTTTCCTCCCGCGCACAAAAGGCGAAGAATATCTTCGAGGGGTGTGAAAAGAAGCCGTTGCGGTGTTCGGCGCGGTGAAAGTGGCGAATTGTGGTGTCCTCGCACTCATTTTGTGTATTCAATGCGTGCAAATTTAATGACGAAGCCGCCACAAAAGTTTTCCCCGGGAGTAGGGAAAAGAGAAAAAGGTACCACGTTTACGATGCAAAACGTCTCTGCCTGCGTTCGATCCTCCGCGCATTCGTACGTCGTTGAAAGGAGGAGGAAGTATGGTTCTTGTGGTTCACGCGCTGGCGTCGTGGTCAGAGCGAGGAAAGGTTTACTCGCGGAAAAGTTCGAGAAGGAGGAGGAAAAGGACACGAACGGGGAAGCCGTCGGCGAGGACGATGCGTCGGGGGATGCGGTGCGACTGTGCGCCTGCAACAGCAACGAGACGTACGAAAACTGCTGCAAACGCGTGCACGAGAACGGGATAACGCGAGAGACGACGCCAGAAATGATCGTTCGCGCGAGATTTACGAGCTATAAGGAAAATAAACCGGAGTTTATCGTCGAGAGTACGCACGAGGATTCGCCAGATTTTACCAAGAGAGACGAGACGGATGCGGAAAACGCGCGGAGGACGCTCGAGTCAGACGCGAAGGCGACGGCGAAGAAGATTCGGTTTTTGAGCTTGAAAATCATGAAGAAAGGGAGTAATGGCGAAAATGAGAGTGGTGGTGAAGAGGCGTTTGTTTCGTACGAGTGCGCGTTCGACGCGGGAGAGAAGAGGGCGAAGAAATCGAGGGCCAAGGCGAAAACGCTCGCCGAGCGAGCGAGGTATCGAAAGGATAAAGATGGGAAGTGGAAGTACGTGGACGCGTTGCAATTGAACGATAACGTTCTTTCTGCGGATGGTTTTGACGATGGAGGGCACAATCGGGGGAAGAGTAATTGGGGGAACGGTAATTTAGGCAAAATCTTTTAGCGTGAGGAGGCAAGATTTTCTGACGTTTCTTGCCCTCGCTCGAGGGAGCGCGCGGGCGTTTTTGTAATCTAATATCAATCTACGATTTCGTATCTTTCGAACGAATGACGAAGGCGTCGATCGTTGTGCCTATCATCGCTGTTACCGGCGTTGATGGCGGTGCTGCCAGCGGCGACGACAACGGCGACGACGACTCGTGTCTTTTCATTCCTCCCGTTGTCGTCATTTCTGCTCGCCTCGTCAAGCACGCTTTGCGCATTTGCGGGTTCAAGCACGTCTTGCATTTGCCGCATTTTTGACTCGAACGTATGATTGGGAAGGTGAATTTCTTCTTTGCTCTTTTTTGCTCGCTGTTGTTTCCATCGCCGTCCTTCTCGCTCTTCTTCGTTTTCTTTGCGCTCGCCCGGTTATTGTTCTTCTGTTGTTCTTTCTCGACAGATTTACGTTTCAAGTACGAACGAAAGATATCGTTATTGAAAGGCGTTTCCGGCGGCGTCGGTTCTCGATTGATGGCGATTGATATCGTCTCCGCCGGACGTTTTTTCTTTGGTCTGCCGAGTTTTGGCGCTTTACTCGCCATCGCGGCTGCACTTTTTTCTGGGTGCAGCAAAGGACTCGGAAAGTCAAATTCAGTGAACTCTTGCCCGGTCGAAGCGACTGGAACGACAGGACATATCCATTTTGGCAACTCGCGCGGATATCCAGTACGGCGCTCCCATGCCCGAACGCACAAGACTTGGTGATTAAACAAACGCGTGACTTCCGTCCTCGTCATCCCTCGCGTGACCGAACCGATGGACGCGCCGAGTAGAGTGACTATTTTCGGCGACGTTTTGAGAGTTTCAATGTCGACACTCACAGGTTTTGCCGCCGAGCGAAGGTCGAGAAAGACTTCATTCACTTGAAAGTACGTGCCGTGCAGCGGGAAGCTGCGTTTACAGGCGCACAAGGCGGTGACGAAGAAGACGCATTTTATTGAAGAAGGCTCAGAGGGAGGAGAAAGATGAGAAGGAGCAGGAGGAGGAGGAGGAGTGGTAATGATGATATCCTCTTCATCATTCTCTTTGCTGATGTTCGTCTTTGCATCTTCCATGACGATATCGTCGTCGTTGTCGTCGTTATCGTGGTTATTTTGTTCGTGCTCCTCTTCGGACGACGTTGATATTTTATAGACGCGTTCAAAATCGCTCGCCTCTCTCGGAGCTGCGATGACGCAATACCGCCGCGTTGCGTCGCATTCGCCGATTATAGACGTTGGATGTGGCGAGAGCGAATGCAAAAGTTCCGCCGGAACGCATTCATCTGGCACTCGCCACCCTTGTACCTCTGAACGAAACTGCGCTTTTGTGAACGAGGATAAATCCGCGAGTTGATTGTGTCGATTAGGGGTTAAAAACGCCTCCTCCTCCTCCTCGGCGGTTGTCGTCTTGGCGGCAGTTGCTGCATTGAACTTTGCGAACCGAGGATCCTCGACTTCCCTCAAAACTTCGTCTTCGGCTTCGCTTTCAAACGCCGCATCATCTTTCAGCGCTCTCTCGTCGACTTCAGCAACCGCTTCCATCGCCTTTGTTTTCGCCTCGGCTAAAATGCCAAACGCGGCGGACGCTCTCTCGAGATCGTTTCGATTTTTGTCCGGGTGGCAGATTCGTGACAACGATTTAAATCGCCGCATGATCATCGCTGCCACGGCGCTTTTGTTTTCTTCGACATTGTCGTCGTCGGAATCATCCTCCGAGGAAAGGAGTAAAAGAACGCGCATGGCCTTCTTGCCGGCGGGTTTACCTAAATCTGTCCAGATCTTCCCGGCGGCGACGATTGAATCCATCGTTTCCGCGACGTTGTTTGCGAACGCGTCGTTTTGTAGAGAGAAAGGAGCAAGGGGCGCAGTATGTGATGGTTCTACATGCAGAGGAGACGCATCTTCTACCGATGCTGCTGTTGCTTCGGAAAAATCCTTCTCATTTTGCTGCTGGTGCTTCTGCGCTTTTGCACGCTCAACGAATTCTTCAACTGTGAGAACATCCGCCGCAAGATTATCAGACGATTCCGTAGGGCTGTTGAATCCATCTAGACTAGACGGTGATTCTATGCTCGAATTCGATGGAAACCGTTTTCCAATGACGTTGTTATTCGTCGCCGTTGGCGTCAACGGCATCTTCGGCGACGAACCCTCCGACGGCGACGCCAAGCCGATATCTTCGATATCTTCGATCGGTTGCGTTCTCGTTTGTTCCTTCGTAAGATCAATCGTTACTACTTCTTTCGGCGGCGTTGGAGGTTCTGCGTTGTTGACGTTCGGTGCAGGCGTGTATACTCCGACGTTGTTCATGTTATTATTCCTTCGTTTACCACCACACTTGGCGTATTCGCAGTCGGAGTTCATTGGACAACTCGCGCAATTCGGATCGCGCTTCGCGCAAAACACCTTCCCAAGCGTAATCATGTGATAATGCAGCTCGTACAACATCGTCACGTCGAACGTGTTCAATCTTTCGCTCAAAAATTCGTACACTGATTCTTCTGGGGCGTACTGCTCGAGAAGTTCGAGCTTGAAATCGTGTTCGAGCGGAACCCATCCTAGGCGCGCCATGATTCGTCCGACGTTGACGTCTACAGGGAAGTCTCTATTTTCCAACGAGAGTAAGTTTACGCACGCCGAAGTCTTTGCGCCCATGCCTTCTATCTCGTTGAGATACGCGTTTGCTTCTTCTGTGGAGGCTTCACGAAGGAATTCGAGCGACAAAACGCCGCGTTCGTCGAGCACACGCCGAAGAATTTTCTTGATTCTATGCGCGAGCATGGAGTGCATGCCGCGACATCGAATGCACTCGATGATATCGTCGATTGAGGCTTCGTGCAAAACGCGGTGCCAATCTACGCAGTCGCGCACTATAATTTCATTCTCGGTAGGATCGTTGTCGCAAATGAAGTCTTGACGATCTCGAGCAGCTTGCGCGAGCGCTTTCAATTTATCTGTCTTTGCTCGTCGCTCGCGTCGGTTCAATTCTGCCCTCGAGGCTGCTTGTTGCTTCGACGCTTCTCTCTCTTCTCTCAGTTTTGCTTTGTTTTCGCGCATTTTCTTTTCTTTTGCTTTCTGCTCTTCGTCTTCTTTGCGCAAAATTTCCGCTTCCCGGACGATTTCGTCGATATCGTCGTTCAACATCTCCTGCGGCTTATCGCACCCGTTGTGTCTTTTATCGAAACTTCGAGAGCAGGTCCAGTTCAAGTAATCCGCTGCTTCTACGTTCTCCGACGTCGTCTTGTGAGTAAGTAATGAATCTGCTAACGCTTTTGGTATCCGTCGCCACTTACCGCAATCCTCGTTCGAACATTCGATCCACGCCTCTTTCTCGCTAAATCTGCGCTTCGTCAACGGCGTTTTCGAAAAATCGTTCCACATTTGTCGCTCGCTGTAATACAGTTGCTCTAACGGAGACATGACAGGTAACTCGACAATAACTGAAGACTCGTGAAGGTCTGTATTTTCATCAAGTGATGTCCTATCGAGCTCAAACGAGGACGAGTCGATCTTCGGAACACCGCGACAAAGGAAGAAGGAAGGTTGCTCGATGTCATCTTTATCGTCAATCTGCATGCGCTCAATCACTTCCGCCACGGCTGCTGCTCCCATTTCAGTTTCTATATCTAAAGCATCTCGCATTTCTACATCCTCCTCCTGAGCAATATTATCTCTCCCGGTTTCTCTCGAAACAATGCGATCAATTGCATTTCGTACAACCTCGCTCGCCGCTTGCGCGCATTCCTTCTCGTACCTCTCCCTGTCTTTTTCAACTACCGAATTGATGACATTTTTCACCAAATCCTTCACTCTTACCGCTCTCTCGACGCGTTCTAAATGCTTGCTTTGCGTTTCCTCCGTCACTGGAAACTTGGCCATCAAATTTAACATCGCTGTTGATGATAAAACGTCCGTCACGTTTTGCGTTAAATTCGCGCCGATGACCGAATCGAGGACTGAACCGCCCCAGGAGACGTCCAAAGGTCTATGACCGAGAGTTTTACGCGATTTACGAAGAAACTCGCCGATTTTATCGCGCCACATCCGTTTCTCATCGTGACCAAACTTTTGAATGGCGAGTTGTCGCCCTTTCCAGATTTTCGGGATGACGTTTTTCTTCTTCGATTGCTGCTGCGCAAGAGGAGGCGGCGGAGCTCGCTTTCGCTGCACGTCGCGAAAGAAGATATCTTCCGAGTCCGATTCGCTGCTACATGTGCTACTATCGGAGGAGAAATAATCGTCGTACGATTCGCGCGGTCGTGATTCTATCTCTGGATTCGGATGTCGCCATCTTTGCTGAGCATCTTGAGAACCGTTTTCGAAGGCGTTTCCGGATCGGAACCAGCCGCGTTCGCCCGGCGTTCGCGGACCGCTTCGCTTGGATTTCGCCAACCACGTGACTTTTGGTTTCACGACGACGGCAACCGCAGCAGTAGGGAAAGATGGCGAAAGCGACGTTCTCTTAGCGTAGCTTTCAAACGTGCTCGCATCCCAAATTAAATCTGAGGCATTCGTGGCGAGTTCTGTTCTTGGAAACGGTGTGATGCGATGGACGAGAGCTTCGCTCGACTCGACGACGCGTTCGATGGCTTCTTTAACGAGCGTACGAACGATGCACCTTTCGTGATCGTCGTCGTCATCTTCATCTTCGCATGGAAGAGTAACTTCTACTTGTTTTTGTTGTTGCACTCGACCACGACGCAAATTTGTGGCGCCCGTAAGAAACCACTCGTCTCGTACTTTCGTGTCCGAAACGAGATTTTGTACGCGACGTTTCGCATCGGCGAACAAGTTCTGATACATTTTTATAGTCCCGTGCGCGGGTACGACGGACACATCCAGAGATCTCAAAAAGTCTCTGTAAATGTCTTTTTGTGCGCTGATGGCTTTGGGCATGTGCATGGTACTTATCGCGTCGATGTGATCCATAATGTGTTCCTGTTTCCTCGCGTTTATATTTTGACACGTCTCGCGAAGGTTCAGCAAATTCGAGCCTACCCAATCGTGAATGGTGTCGAGGACATCCGTGAACGAGTAAGAAGGAGACGATACGGCCTCCGCTTGCATTTGAACACCTTCTTCTTCTTCTTCTTCTTCCTTTTCCTCGTTTGTATCTTTCTTCAAAAAGCGTATGGGATGCGTTCTCGCTTTCGGTTTTCGAACATCCATCACCGCGGCCAACCGTCTCGGGACGATCGTTTTCGGCACAAAGTTACGCCTCTTCTCCTCCTTCCTTTTCTTTCTCTCCAACTCTTTCAGCCGTCTCTTCTTCTCCTTCCTCGATTTCTTCGTTTCGTAATACTGCGACAAATCGTAAAACTCTTTGGTAATCCTCACTTCCTCCTCGTCCTCGATGCCTTCGAATCCCCATCGAGCGACGTTAATCCCTTCGACTAACCTCGTCAACCGCTTAAACCTCGATTCCGTTTTAATTCGCTTATAATCTTTGCTAATGATGGACTCCAAAATCACCGCCGGTCTCCTGTGACCATCGTTCGACCGTTTCTCCGTAAACCTCGTCACCGGTACTGGATACAATTTCAACCACTCGGCTTCGCGAAACTCCATCTCTTTCGCCTTCTGCGCGGTGATCGGCAACAGATCCTCGCCTCGATTGCGCAACCCCGGTCGGTAGGCGTTCGCGCTCGCTTCGGATTGTCTTCGTAACCGAGCTTGATGTTGCTGAGATTTCGTGAGGTGCTTTTCGTACGCGATGAACACGTCCGAGTGATTCTCATCATCGTTCGTGTTAGTAGTATTCACGTCTGAATCGTCGTCCTTCTTTTCAGCCTCTTTGCCTTTGTCTTCTTCTTCTTCCTTCGTTGTTACCTTTTGCTCCCGCTGATGCTTTTTGTCCTTCTCCTCCTCACTGAGTAGTAGTTTACGAATGCCATCAAACCCGCCGCGCTGCTCAAAAATTCTCGGTTTCCCTCCAAAAATAGGAACGTTAATGTCGTCTCGTTCCTTCTCCTTCTCCTCCTCCTCTTCCTCCTCCTCCTTTCGACGACGACGACGGTCCCGCAAAGATGACAATAAACCTCCTTTTTTCTGTCCCATCTTCTTTAACTGTATTTTTGTCTTCGATGATGATGATGATGATGATGATGATGATTCCTGTCGTCTCGCGCGCGTGTCGCGCAGCGAAAAACGTCCCACGACGAGAACACCGCGACCGTAACCACCACCATTTATAGTAGTATTCGTCGTCCTCGTCTTCAACTTTCTTTTCTTCTTCATTTTTATGGTAAAGCTTATGTGTGATGTTAAATGTGCGCTTTTTTTTATCCAGAGTGTTTTAGATATTTTTTTTCCTTGCAAACGAGCTCCTCGAAAAGATGCACAAATTAACCTCAGAAAAGGATATGCAGATATACTACTATAAATGAGCAATACGACGACGACTTTGATGAAAACGACGACGGTGCTTTTTTGCAGGAGGACGACGACGACGACGACTGGAGGAGGAGGAAAAGGAGGAAAACGAAGAGGTGGCGTGTTCTTGCCGTCGTCTCGGGAGAGAAGAAGAACATTACGAACGAGACGCAGAAAAAGGACGGCTGCATTTACGAAAGCAGCCGCTGATGATGTCGATGATGATGGTAACAATAAGAGTAATAAAATAGGCCCAACTGCGGCAGAACCGACCGCGATGGACGCAGAAACGTTCAACCAGCTCGTTTCCTTAGGCACGTGGGACAAAATTGTCCCCGAGTGTAAGAGGTTAGCGCTGATTGGAAAAATTACAAACGGAGTGCTCGGTCAAGCGTACGTTGTCCTCACCGCGTGTAAAAACCAAGGCGAAGACGAGAACGTTCTGAAAACTCTAGAAAATATCATTCAATTACTCACGCAAACACTTTTGCAACTGGAAGCGGATTCGCCGTCCAAACGCGCTTTGGACGAAATGATGACGTTAAACCCGGACGAAACGTTCGACGGCAAAGCGGCGTGTCGAGAAATCGTCGAAAGACTCGACGCGAGCGTCGACGACGTCGTCTTGGAGTTGCAAAAGTTTTTAAAGAACTGCGAGTTGCAAGACGCCGCGTTCGAACGAGATTTAGCGTTGGCCACGGAAACGGACAATCGCGAAGAGTTCGATCGACTGACCGGTTTAGTCGCCGCCAAGTTAGAGGCGAAAAGGCGGACGTTGGCGATCTTAGGCTACCTCGAGATCTCTTAGAGTCGTCGTAATAATACGTAACATTTTGAAAGAAACGAGAGTATTCATAGCTAGTAGTATTCCTGTATTCTCGTTCACTAAAATGCTTTTGTGCTCGCTCGCGTGAACGCCGCGGAAGCCTCCGCGGAGTATCGGACGTTTCCTGTTTTTGCCCAGAGTGATAGAAAGAGGCGTTCATAGAGTTTAGGGTTTAAGAAAAAAAATCTGCCAGAAGCAAAAAAACCAAAAGGTCGGTCGACACCTGAAAGGAATTGATCGCCAAAAGAGCACGCAACGACGCGAGTGCATCATCAACGCTCTCGTTTTGTCGTTCACGCTCTCGTAATAAATTCTTTGGAAAAAGAGAAGACTTTCGCGTCGTAGAGAAGTCATTCGGAAAGTCTTTTTCTCTTCCTCTCGTGTGTTCGTTGTCGGTGAGATCTTCTTTTGTGCATAAAGACCGTTTGCACACTCTCGAGGGTGAAGGAAGCCCCTTCGTCTTTGTATTCAAACCGCCGGTTCTTTAAAGAGAGGTTAAAAAAATGATGACGATGATGAGAAACAAAGTCACGAGGACTTCTTCTTCATCGAGAAAGAGTTTCAGAAGCGAAAACCGCGGAGGACGCGCGCTGCGAACGCTTTTCGTGTGCGCGTTGTTCGCGGTGTTTTTGTCCAGCAGCTTCCCGCAAAGAAGACCAAGCGCGACGACAAAAGAAAATAATTTTGGTAATTTCTTGTTTGTTGGAGCACAAACTTCAGGCACGGAAACGGAAGCCACGGTGGCGGAGGCGACGCCGTGCGACACGAGCGTACCACCATTAAACGGTGCAGTTGGAACGTGTGCGAACGTTTTAGACGCGGGCAAGACGTGTCAGCCGACGTGTGACAAAGGGTATACGGTTTCCGGGAAAACCACGTGCGTGGGCGGCGTGTTGGAAGCGGCCACGTGCGAGTTTTACTTTTGCAATTCTGATCCGGACACTTTTTTCAAAGAAGAAGGGTTGGGGGATTTGAAAAACTATTTTTGCGCGGTTGAAGATACGGTGATGACGACGACGTTGAAACCGACGAACAACGAGTGGGAAGCGGAAGGGAACACGCTGACGTACGAATTGATTTGCCCGCCGGACAGGACGTTGAAGGTTGGGGCCGTAGGAAACGAAGTGGCGCAAGCGTTTTTGAGCGAAGGCGGGGTTTTATCGTTTACGCCGGATACGCACAAATTTTCTGAGAGTAAAACCGATTTGTCTCTGTTTTCGTTTCGTGTGACAAAGACGGTGTATGATGCTAACGGTGAGATGGTGTCGCAAGACATCGAGGTGTCGACGGGAAGAATTTACATCGAGCCGAGAAACGATCCGGCGAGTTGGCCCGATGATGTTGAAGATTTAACATTTGGACAACAAGTGAGACCGAATAAGTTGACGCCAACCGGAACGAACAGCGGATGGCAAGGGTATACGTTTGAATCGTTCCAAACCGCGACGGCATACGCGTTACCGACCGAGTCCGGGACATCCGGGGACTACAACACGTATATCTTGAGAGGCAATTTGAATTGCATCGATGCATCGAATGTGGGAGTGTCCGCAGATGGTTTCGTCAACTGCGCCTCGGGGTACGCGTATGGAGACTTGGATGCCGACCAGGATTATTTACAATACGTGATCACCAAGCTGCCGACGTACGGAGAAGTAAGGTTGTCGTGCGACTACACAGCCAACAATGGTAAAGGCGCCCAATTGTGTGGCGAAGATGCCGGCGCGTTTGTATATATCCCGTACGGAAATAACAGCGGATTGTCCGATACGTTCGAGTACGCGGTTAACGACGTGGAAGCGGGCGGACACGAGGGGTTGGATCCGCCGACGGGTTTGCCCGCCGGGACGAGAGGCGTCAATTCGGCCTCGAGACGGGTGAAGATCACCGTCGCCGAAAAGACGTTCTTACCATCCATCACGGGTGTGAAGGAACTCGTCACGAACGAAGAGTCCACGACGGCGAATGTTGTGGAGGATACGAAGACGGACTTCTCGGTAAAGCGCGCGGTCGCGGCGGATTTACCTCATTCCGGTAAAGACAAGAACGGTGAAGACGCAAGCATTACCGAATCGATGTTGAGAGTGTACACGGCGCAAAACTCTTTTTACGACGCCGTCACAGATGTGGATGGCTACGAAACAGTTGAGCACGGGAGAATCAAGTGGCATTGTTGGGACGAAGGGGGGGACAACGGCCAGTGTGAAGGCAACGTTTGCGCGCAGGAACATTCCGGAGAGCAGGTAACTGTGAACGAGTTGACCATGTACACGTGCGATTGTGAACCCGACCCCGAAGGAAAAATTTTCGAAGAGAACAACTTTTGGCAAACGTGCACGAAGAAAGTTTTGGAGGCTGGTACAGAGCTAAGCGCGTATTTTACTTATGAACCGACGAAGGACCGAGGCGGTGTAGATGAAGAACTTTGGATGCGCATCGGGGTCAAAGATGGCATCGTCACAGGTTTCAACTACGAAACTGCCACGGTGCTCATAAGTGTTGTCATTTCGCAGGTAGACGACGGGTCCGAGCTCGGCGTGTACGGCAAAGACGCGGATGGCGTAGAGGTTTTGAAAACCTCCAATCCAATGTTTACGGCGCCAATGACCGTGACCGAAGTCGTCGGCACGACGAAGGAAGAGCTCAGTTTTGAGGAGTACGCAAAGCAATGGCAAGAGTTCAAGATTAAAGCCGCGGATGAGGACACGGATAGACTTTTCATCACGTTGATAAACGCAGACGCCATCCAAGGAACGGTAACGCATCTCATACAGGGCGTGCAAACCGGCGATCTGACCATGGGTACGGACTTGAGTGACCTTTACGGGTCTATAAACGTCGTCTCAATGGGTGGGAACAAAGAGACGGGATTTTCCGCGACGCTCTATTATCGCGCGAAGGAGTATTGGAGAGGCCCGATGGAGACACTCAAGTTTGCTGTCTCGCAACAAGAAAATTATAGAGGTGGCGACGACAACGCTCAAATAATTGAAGTCACATTTTCTACCAAGTGCGCTCCTGGACACACTAAGAACTCTTTGGAAACGCAGTGTACACCGTGTGGCTTTGGTGAATACGCGCAGTTGTTTGACATGATCTCGTGTTCGCCTTGTGCCGCCGGTACTTTCGCCGGGAAAACTGGCTCAGAGAAGTGCGAACCATGCGGAGTGACCTCGTATCAACCTTTTGAAGGTAAGAGAGCGTGCACCGCGTGTCCATCGAGATCGACCACGGAAGGTGGTGCCATTGCTCTCACGGAGTGTTTGTGCGACGTTGGAACGTACGGGAATCTGCTCACCGTCATCGACGACCAAACGAGCGACTTTGACAGCATTTGCAAGGTTTGCCCGCCTTTGGGGAGTAGGTGCACAGAAAGAGGTTTAATCGTTCCAGAAGCCGAGTTTGGATATTTCGTCGATATTCCAGACGCAGCGCTAGGGACTGAATTAACAATTCGTGAGTGCACGCCTGAACAAGCATGCCCGGGGAACGCGACTGACGATCAGATTTTGGCGGACGTCTACCCGTGGACTATCCAGTGCACGGAAGGATACGAAGAGAAGGGTTGCGCGCAGTGCAGTAACAATTACTACCGCTTGAAGCAGCAATGCAACATCTGTCCAGACACGAAGTGGGAATCGTATTTAATTCTTTTCCTGATGTTGGTTGGTTTCATCATGTTGTTGCCGATCCTCGTCAAGTTATTGAGAAGATTCAAAGCGATTTCGCTCTTGTTCGTGTTCGTCCAAATAACCGCCGTGTTATCGGATTTGGACTTCAAGTGGCCTCCGATTATTCAAAACTTGTACAAGTACTTTGCGATTTTCACGTTTGACATTCAGTTGCTGCAACCGGAATGTCACATTCCGAAGTTTGATTTCTTCTTGCGGTATTTTGTCGTCGTGCTCTCGCCGCTCTTTTTTGGAGCGACGTTCGTGTTGATCACCTTGCTGAAGTTTATCATCGGTCAAGTGCTCATCAGAATGCTTCTCGCGGGTTCGTTTGACTCGTGGTTCGCGTACGACACTCGCGATGTGGACGACGAAGGCAACCGCAGAGGTAAATTGCAGAGGATGAAGGAAAGGGCGAAGAAGATGATCACAGATAAGAAAATACAATTGGAAGAGTTCTCCGTTGGTGATCACATCCGATCAACTGCGAGGATGTTTATTCGCATCATGCTCACTTTGATGGATATTTCTTACATCTTTCTCTCGAGAGCGACGCTTGAATATTTCGATTGCGTGAAAAACCCGGCGAATGGAATCTCGTATTTGGAAGCTGAACCGAGCATACAGTGTTACGACTGGGGGAACATGAAAAATCCCTGGACGCAGTACTTTCCTATCGCGTTAGTGTTGGTGTGCATGTACCCCTTTGGTATCATCTTGACGTTTTACTTCACGCTGTATCGAATTCGGGATAAGTTGAATCGCCCGGATACGGTCAAGACGTTCGGGTTTTTGTACGTGGGTTATCGCCCGGCGTGGTACAGATACAAGATCTTAGTCTTGCTTCGCCAACTCGGCGTTGTCGGCAGTACCATGTTGTTCTCGCAAGGAACAACGATGAGTCAACTAGGTCAATCTTTGGGTTGTTTGATGACTATTTTTATCGCGATGACCATTCACTTCTTCGCGGACCCTCAGGAATCCAAACGTCTGGACCGTTTAGAGTCTGCGGCTATTTTCATCTCCTTCGTGAACATCTTCTCCGGTTTGATTTTTCTAACCGAAAAAGCCTCGAAGAGATTCGACGATTTTCTGTCCTGGTTCAACGCAGTTCTCATTTTAGGAGGCTTGACGATCTTCCTCATTTACATCTTCATGGAGGTTACTCCGTTTGTCGTCAAATCTGCGAAAAGCAACAAAGGCATCGTCGGCGTTTTCTTTGGCGACACCAAAGGTTTCAAAGGCGGCAAAGAAAGCAAAAATACGACGGCGGATAAGTTGGCGCAACTGGATAAACGTTTATCGAAGAAGATATCGACAAAAGCGGAAAACCAAAAATCGTTGGAGAAAGGCCCTTCGTTGTACCGACGAATGACGCTGGGTTCTAAACGGGACATATTGACCCCTGAAGAACTCCGCGCGGAGGCTCGATCGAAATTCGTCAACTCGCAACTAAAAGAAGCTAGTAAGAATGTCCTCGATAAGCATCAAAGAGACTACTTGCAACAGTTACCGGTCGAGGAGGAGGTTTTGGAAAAGTACCGAACGGAGTATGTGAATCCAGAAACCATGGATGAAGAGTTCACGGAGTTGAACGAATCTGGCGTGGACATCCAGGCGCAATGGATCGTTGAGAGACATTTACCAGCGCCGTTTACCAGAGTACACGCGGTTGACATTTTAAAAAGAGTGAATGATTTACTCGATCGCGCGAGACAGCGGCAAAAGTCTGTACAAGGCGTCAACATGTTGGGATCCTTGAAACCGTCTGGATTGTTTTCGTTGATTCGAAAAGGTGTCATTCCTCAAGTTGCAGATAACTTGATGAGAATTCGTTTAACCGCGGACGATGGACCGAACAAAGTCGTCTCGAAAGTTGTCCCATTAGCCACGGAAGGTTCCAAATCCAGATCGCTTGTCGTTATGTTTTACGGCTGGGTGATGCGACGCCTTGGATTCAACGTCGCGGAGAACGACACGGAGAGGAAGATTCGAACGAGAGCGGCGTTGAAAGCCGCTTTTCAGAAAGACAGAGGCGCTGCGAATATCATGGAGCGCCTGAAAAAACAGAGATCTGAAGCAGAGACGAAAGAAGAAGGAGACGGTGGAGGAAATCCGAAGAAGCTTTCGTTAGTTGAGAAGATCAAGGCGCAGCAGAAATTGGAGGAGCAGAAAGCCGCCAACGAGGCGGCGAAGAGAACTGGAGCCCCCACTTCAAAACCTGAGGCGCCGCCAGAAGCCTCGAATAAAGAACAAGATGCTCCCCAAAAACCGGCGACGGTGGAGAAGAAACCGTCGGCGTTGGAGAGACTCCGTAGCGTCG